>Ga0326727_10008272_pt1 | contig 26557 bp, 21 predicted proteins | sample MB2enrmetagenome_FD_207643 | JGI IMG/M metagenome (GOLD analysis project Ga0326727, IMG submission 207643) | Lab enriched peat soil microbial communities from McLean, Ithaca, NY, United States - MB29MY | ecosystem: Environmental > Terrestrial > Soil > Wetlands > Peat | place: USA: New York...
CAGCGGGCCGTCGCGCCATCAATGTAGAAGGTCGCAACGATCAGCGGAATCACCAGGATTCGCGATAACGTCAAAAGATTGGGAAGAGTGGTAACCATCAATTCCGCCGGACTGGGGTGTTCTTGGGAAGGCGAGCCGGCGGCATTCTAGCCCGGAATTCCCAGCCTGTCATCGCCGCGGCTGGCCGTTCATCGGGTGGAATGAAAATAATCATAAATCTTTTGGGCCATGGCCTTGCTGATGCCGCTGACCGCTTGAAGATCGGTCAGTCCCGCTTCGCTGACACCGCGGGCCGACCCGAAATGGTTGAGCAGGGCCTTCTTGCGTCGGGCGCCGATTCCGGCGATGTCGTCCAAGGGCGAGGCGCCGATGGCCTGCGACCGGCGGGCCCGGTGGCTGCCGATGGCGAAACGGTGCGCTTCGTCGCGCAGGCGCTGCAGGAAGTAAAGGACCGGGTCGTTGATCGGCAACGACAGCGGCGGCAGGCCTGGGCGATGGAAGCGCTCGCGACCCGCATTGCGATCCGGTCCCTTGGACACGCCGACCAGTGCGACCTCGTCGATGCCAAGCTCGGCCAGAACCTCCAGGGCCACGCCGAGCTGACCCTGGCCGCCGTCGATCAGCACCAGATCGGGCCACTGCCCCTTGTCGCGCTCGGGGTCTTCCTTCTGGGCCCGACGAAAGCGGCGGGTCAACACTTCGCGCATCATGCCGAAATCGTCTCCCGGGCTCAGGTCTTCGGACCGGATGTTAAACTTGCGGTACTCGTTTTTGGCGAAACCGGCCGGGCCGGCGACGATCATGCCGCCGACCGCATGGCTGCCCTGGATGTGGCTGTTGTCGTAGACCTCGATACGCTGCAGCGGGCCCTCCAGGGCAAACAGCGTGGCGACGCCGTCCAGCAACTTGGCCTGGGCGGAACTTTCCGCCATGCGCCGACCCAGGGCCTCGCGCGCGTTGTCGTAGGCGTGATCCATCATGCGGCGCCGGTCGCCACGTTTGGGTGTCGAAAGGCTGACCTTGCGTCCGGCCCGCTGCGACAGGGCATCGACCAGCAGCGCCTCTTCCTCGTCATCGCCCAGCGGGTGGGACAGCAGGATTTCCCGGGGCGGCATCTTGTCGGCGTAGAACTGGGCCAAAAAGGCCGCCAGGACATCGCCGGCGTCCTGGTCCTGGGTCTGGGCCGGGAAAAAGGACCGATTGCCGAAATTGCACCCGGCTCGGAAAAAGAAGACCTGGATGCAGGCCTGTCCGCCGGCCTGGTGCAAGGCGATGACATCGGCCTCGTCGATGTCCGTCGGGTTGATGTCCTGGCGGGCCTGGATCTGGGTCAGGGCGCGGATGCGATCGCGGAACACCGCGGCCTCTTCGAACGCCAGATCGTCCGAGGCCCGTTCCATTTGGGTGACCAGCTCGCGCTGGATCGCCTGGCTTTGTCCCGACAGGAAGGCACGGGCCTGATCGACCAGACGGGCGTAGGCCTCCGGCGTGATCCTCTCGGCGCAAGGGGCGCTGCAACGCTTGATCTGGAACAGCAGGCAAGGGCGCGTCCGCGCCGAAAAGACGCTGTCGGTGCAGGACCGCAGCAGGAAGGCCTTTTGCAGCTGGGACAGCGTCTGGTTGACCGCGCCTGCCGAGGCAAAGGGGCCGAAATACTCACCCTTGCGGGTTCTGGCGCCGCGATGCTTGACGATCTGCGGCCAGGCATGGTCGCCGGTGATCAGGATGTAGGGGAAGGACTTGTCGTCCTTCAGAAGGATGTTGTAGCGCGGTCCCAGGCGCTTGATCAGGTTCGCCTCGAGCAGCAGCGCTTCGACTTCGGTGTGGGTGGTCACCACTTCCATGGCGACGGTCTGCGCCACCATGCGCTGCAGGCGCAGCGGCAGGCGGTCCGGGTGCGTATAGGCGACCACCCGTTTCTTCAGGCTTTTCGCCTTGCCGACATAAAGCACGTCGCCGGACTTGCCCAGCATCCGATAGACCCCCGGTGCCGCCGGCATGGTCTTGAGATGGGCCATGATCACCCGGACTCCGGCCGAAAAAGTGCCGTCCGGAGCGTCGTCTGGGGAGGGGGGGGCGGGCTCGGGCTCGTCGGTCATGGTTGCGCCACTGTCGGATCGCCGCGGTCGGGCCGGATTGCGGCAACGGTTTTCGCGATATCCACCAACTCTGTGGATAAGTTTGTGGGAAAGGGGTGGGAAGGTTGGGCCGGGCCAAAGGACTCCAAGGCTTTCACCGCTTTGCCCAAAAACTAGGCATATCAAATAAATTCAAAAAAATCAATAACTTGCCACTTGTCAAGTGTAAAGCATTTGTAATGAAGAGGATTCGAACCTTGACAGTTTGGCGGCAATTTGGCAGCCGCAACCAATGTGCACAAGTCCGCGTCCTGGGTTGCTGCAATGCAACGTCACGTGGCGGCGGGCCGTGCTCAGGGCCGGTTTTGGACTCGTTCGATCTCGACGCCGACGCTGGTGGCATCGGGGAAAACGTCCAGCTTCTCGACCCGGACCCGGGCCACCCTTACCCGCCGATCATCCAGGCACAGGGTGGCAATGCGCTCGGCGAGCGTTTCGACCAGATTGACGTGCCCGGCGTCGATGAGCCGGCGAATGGCCGAGACCACCTGCTCATAGCAGACCACATTGGCCAGATCGTCGTCGATCGTCGAGGCGTCGCCCTCTCTGACGGCAAGGTCGAGGTTGATGCGCACCCGCTGCTTGTCCAGCTTTTCGTAGGTGTAGACGCCGATGCTGGCCGACAGGATCAGGTCATGCACGAACACATGGCGCAGGGCGTTGCGGGCATCGGCGAAGCGGCTGGGCTGGATGACATTGGCCTGAGACATCGCTCATTCCTCCGGCGGTTTGCCGGACGGTGCCCAGCACAGATGCTGGCCGCCGTCCAAAGCGATGAGCTGGCCGGTCATGGCCGGCGACGACAGGATGAAACGCAACGCGGCGGCGATCTCTTCCGGCGTGGTGCCGCGCTTCAAAGGCATTTCGGCACATTGCCGATCGAACTGCTCGGCGGTCTGGCGCGGGCTGGGCAGGGTCGGGCCGGGGCCGATGGCGTTGACGCGAATCCGGGGGGCCAGGGCCAGGGCCAGGGTCTGGGTCAGCGCCCACAGGCCGGCCTTGCTCAAGGTATAGCTGGTGAAGTGCGGGGTCAGGTTCCAGACCCGCTGGTCCAGCATATTGACCACCACGCCTTCGGCGTCCTCGGGCAGTTGGGCGGCAAAGGACTGGGTCAGGACGAAGGGAGCGCGCAGGTTGGTTTCCAGATGCGCATCCCAGGACGCCCGGGTTACCGTCAGGGCGCTGTCCTGCTCGAAGCGCGAGGCGTTGTTGACCAACAGTTGCAGCGGACCCAGCGCCTCGACGGCGGCCGGGACCAGGGTCAGGACCTCGTCCTCGCTGGCCAGGTCGGCCTGGACGGCCACGCCCTGGCCGCCGGCGGCCACGATGTCGTCGACCAGACTGAAGGCGGCCTCGTGCGAGCGGTGGAAATGAATGGCGACCGACCAGCCTTCCTTGGCCAAGGCAAGGGCCATCGCCCGACCGATACGGTGGGCGGCGCCGGTAATCAGGGCGGTCTTCAGCGGCAACAGCGACATGGGGCGGCAGAATGCTCCAGCGAGGCCGCGAACGCAAGCGGGACCCGCTGGTCCGCCCTGACGACAGGAAACGGGTGGCATCGGCCGATGCCACCCGTGGCAAAGTTGCCGGATCGGGGCGGAGGGTCTCCCGACCTCGTCGGTCTATTGGGCCGCCAACGCGGACTTGCGTTCCTCGACGACCTTCTCGGCACCGCGGCCGGTCATCTCCTGCAGGTGGTCAAAGCGCCAGGAGAAGGTTCCGACCCCCATGGTCAACGAGCGCAGTTCGATGATCAGATCGCTCATTTCCGCCTGGGGCAAAAAGGCCGATACCGAGTCCCAGCCCCTCCACCCTTCCTTGGCCTCGTAGCCCAAGATCTGGCCACGACGTCCGGAGATGATGCGCTGCGCCTTCGGGGTGTATTCCGAGGGCACGGCGATGTCGATGGACAGGATCGGTTCCAGAAGGACCGGGTCGCATTTGGGCATGCCGTCGGTCATGGCGATGCGGGCCGCGGTCTTGAAGGCCATGTCCGAACTGTCGACGGTGTGGTAGCTGCCGCTGGTCAGGGTCACCTTGACGTCGACCACCGGGAAGCCCATCGGACCCTGCTTCAGGTATTCGCGCACACCCTCTTCCACCGAGGGAATGTACTGACGCGGCACCACGCCGCCGACGATGGTCTCGGCAAACTGGAAGCCGGTTCCGCGCGGCAACGGGGCGATATCCACATAGATGTCGCCAAACTGGCCATGCCCGCCGCTTTGCCGTTTGTGGCGACCATGCTCGGAAACCGTCTTGCGGATACTCTCCTTGTAAGGAACCTGCGGGCGATGCCCGGCCACGGCCAGATTGTAGCGGCTGCGCAGCTTGTCGACGGCGACCTGCAGATGGATTTCTCCCTGGCCCCAGATGACCAGTTCACCGGTATCGAGGTTGACCTCGTACGACAGGGACGGGTCCTCCTCGGTCAGCTTGGTGAGTGCCGCGGTCAACTTGACCTCGTCCTGCTTCTTTTCGGCCGAGACCGCCAATGGGAACAGGCGGGGCAGGGCCTTCGGCCAGGGACTGACCTCGGGGTCGGCCACGCCCAGGACCTCGCCGGTCTTGACCGGATCGAGACGGGCGAAAGCGACGATGTCACCGACGCCGGCCTTGACGCATTTGTTCAGGGTGGCCCCCAATGGCGTGTAGAGCCCCGACGGGCGGATCCCGTCGATCAGGCCGCCTTCGGCAAACTCGCCGCGCCAGATCCGGGCATAACTCAGCTTGCCGGTATGGGAGGCGTGCACGGTCTTGAAAATTCGGGCCGCCGGCGCGCCCTCGGTCTTCCAGCCACGTCGCTCAAGGGTCTCCACCGGGCTGGGGACGTCATGGCGCAGGCATTTGAGCAGTCGGCGGATGCCATGGTCCTGCGCCGCCGAACCGAAGAAGACCGGAACGACCAGATCGCGCGCCAGATCGCGGGTGAAATTTTGATAGACGTCGGAGGTGGGCGGGGTGACGTCGGACAGCAGTTGTTCCAGCAGCAGGTCGTCGAGGTCGGCCAGATTCTCCAGCATTTCCTGGCGGGCGGTCTTTTCCTCGGACAGGGCCATTTCCGGCAACTGGATCAATTCGGACGCCTGGCCGGCGCGATATTTGAAGGCCCGTTCGCTGACCAGATCGACATAGCCCGCCACCGCGTCGCCGTCGCGCAACGGCAGTTCGCGCATCAGCAGCGGACGTTCGGACAGAAGCTGCAGGGCCTCCAAGGTTTCCCGCAGACGATCCTGCGCCGACTCCACCTTGTTGATGAAGATCACGTGCGGAATGGCATGCTGGTCCAGGAAATTGAGGATGGGCGCCACCATCACGGCGCGGGCCGGCTCGGGCTCGACCACCACCACCGCGGCGTCCGCGATGGCCAGGGCATTGTAGGTATCTTGTTGGAATTCGATGGAGCCGGGACAGTCGAGGAAGGTCCAGCGGTCCGCAAGGTAGGAGGCGGCGGCGATGTTGACTTCGGTGCTCATTTGTCGGTGTCGAGCTTCCGGAGTCGAATCGCCGACAGACGTTCTGTCGGTGACGGATCCTTTTCTTTGGATGGTTTCCGAGGCCAGCAGCAGGCTCTCAAGAAGCGTTGTCTTGCCACTGGCATAAGGGCCGACAAGTGCGGCGACACGGGGCAGATGGGACCTTTGAGACATTATCCCCTCCGAATTTTGTCGTTACTCGTCATGCTCCTCCCAAGCCAGAAAAGTCGCAACAAAAAAGCAACGGAAGGAATGCCGGCATGAAAGCCGGCGCGCCAAACGCTCGATCGAGCGCCGCGACCATCGGATGATGTCCGGTCTCGAAGGGGGCAAGGCCGGCCGGAGGAGGTTCCTCCGGCCGCTCACGGATTATGGCGCCAGGCTGTAGTCGCTGCCGCCGGCCAGACCCAGCATCAGATCGATGTTCTGCACCGCGGCACCGGAGGCCCCTTTGCCCAGGTTGTCGAGACGGGCCACAAGAAGGGCAGTCTGCTCGTCCGGATTGTCGAAGACGAACAGCTCCAGGCGGTTGGTGCCGTTCAACGCTTCCGGCTCCAGAACCTTGGGGCGCGGCGTGAAGGGCGCGACGGAGACGAACCGCTGGCCGGCATAGCGGGCTGCCAGCGCGGCGTGCAGGTTGGCGCCCGTGGGCTGGCCGGGCAGCCACCACAGGGCCAGGGGAATCTCGACCAGCATGCCCTGGCGGAACCGGCCCACCGCCGGCGCGAACAGCGGGATATGGGCGAGCCCGGAATGCACCATCATTTCCTTGCGGTGCTTGTGCGCCAGATCCAGGCCATAGATCCGATGAGCCTCGGTGATCGGCTCGGGACCAAGGCCTTCGAAGGCTTCGATCATCTGCCGCCCACCGCCGCTGTAGCCGGACACGGCGTTGATGGAGATCGGCGCCGCCGCCGGCACCAGGCCGGCATCGATCAGCGGTCGCAGCAGCGCCAGGGCGCCGGTGGGGTAGCATCCCGGATTGGCCACCCGCGTGGCCTGGGCGATGCGCTGGTCCTGACCGGGGCACAGCTCCGGCAGGCCATAGGTCCAATCGGGCTGGACGCGGTGCGCCGTGCTGGCGTCCAGCACCTTGACATTCGGGTTGTCGATCAGCGCCACGGCGGCCCGGGCGGCATCATCGGGCAGGCACAGCACGGCCAGATCGACGGCATTGAGCAGGCGTCGGCGTTCGGCGTCGTCCTTGCGCTTGGCGGGGTCGATGCTGATCAGGTCGATGTCGTCGCGCCCATCCAGCCGGGCCCGGATCTGAAGGCCGGTGGTTCCGGCTTCGCCATCGATGAATACCTTCGGCTTGCTCATGGCCAAACTCTCTTCATCCTTTACCAACAAGAGGGCGGTGGCCGTCGTCTTCCGGGGTGGCCCGGAAGACCGGCCCCCGCACTACGCCAGGCTGGCGCAGAAGCGTTGAATGCGGGTGCAGGCCTCGGTCAGGGCCTCGGTGCTGGTGGCATAGGAAATGCGGAAGAAGGGCGACATGCCGAACGCCACGCCCTGCACGACGGCAACCCCTTGCTCCTCCAGCAGGGCGGAAACGAAGTCGCTGTCGGTCTCGATCACCTTGCCGGACGGCGTCTTCTTGCCGATGGTTCCGGCGCAGGAGGGATAGACGTAAAAGGCGCCTTCCGGGGTCTTGCAGGTCAGTCCCTTGGCCTGGTTCAGCATCGACACCACCAGGTCCCGTCGCGCCCGGAAGATTTCGATGTTCTTCGGGATGAAATCCTGGGGGCCGTTCAGGGCTTCGACGCCGGCCGCCTGGCTGATCGAGCTGGTATGGGTCGAGCTTTGCGACTGAATCACGTTCATGGCCGAGATCAGCGGCTTGGGGCCGGCGGCAAAGCCGACGCGCCAGCCGGTCATGGCATAGGCCTTGGACAGGCCGTTGATGGTCAGCGTGCGGTCATAAAGCTTCGGTTCGATCTGGGCCGGGGTGACGAATTCGAAGCCGTCATAGACCATGTGCTCATAGATGTCGTCGGTCATCACCCAGACATGGGGATGGCGTAGCAGGACATCGGTCAGCGCCTTCATTTCGGCCCGGTTATAGGCCGCGCCGGTGGGATTGCTGGGCGAATTCAGGATCAGCCACTTGGTCTTCGGCGTGATGGCCGCTTCCAGATCGGCGGGCCGCAGCTTAAAGCCGGCGTCCTCGGGACAGGCGACGGAGACCACTTTGCCTTCCGCCAGCAGGGTGATGTCGGGATAGCTGACCCAATAGGGCGCCGGGATAATCACCTCGTCGCCGGGATTCACGGTGGCCACCAGGGCGTTATAGATCACCTGCTTGCCGCCGCAGCCGACGGTGATCTGGTCGGGTGCATAGTCAAGGCCGTTCTCGCGCTTGAACTTGGCGGAGATCGCCTTGCGCAGGGCCAGGGTCCCGGCTACCGCGGTGTATTTGGTCTCGCCCCGGTCGATGGCGGCCTTGGCGGCCGCCTTGATGGTGTCGGGAGTGTCGAAATCCGGCTCGCCGGCACCCAGGCCGATCACATCACGACCCTGGGCTTTCAGTTCGGCGGCCTTCTGGGTTACCGCCATGGTCGGCGACGGCTGGATAAGCGACAGGCGATCGGCCAGAATCGACATCTTGAACCCTTCCGGTGAAAAAATGAGCGCGGCGAAGCTACTGCCGTCGGCCCCTTGGCGCAAGAAGAGACTGGCGGGCGACCGTCATCTGGACCGCCCGCCGGTCGTGGTCACGGCCGGTTCTCGTGACCGTTCTCATGGTCTTCCCGTTTCTCATGCTCTGCCCGTTCCCGTTCCCGCTCGTGCTGTTCCGGCTGAGGCTGGGGGTGGGGCGCCGCTTGGGGCTGAGGTTGCGGATGCGGAGCTGCCTGGGGGGCCGGTTGCGGTTGCGGTTGCGGATGCGGGGCCGGAGGAGGCGCGGCCTGGGGGGCCGCCTGCGGATGCGGTGGCGAAACCGCGGCGGGCGCCGGGACGGCCTGGGGCTGCGGATGTGCCGGCGGCGGGGACGACGGAGCGGCAGCCTGCGGTGCCGGCTGTCCTTGCGGACGGGCCGCCGGCTGAACGTACGGCTGCGGCGCCGGTTGCGGCACGGCGGCCGGTTGGGGGTGCGGTGCCTGCGGCTGCGGCTGCGGCTGCGGTTGCGGTTGCGGCTGTGGCGCGGCGCCCATGTGAACGGGCGCCGCGGCCGGGGCGGGTGCCGACGCCGGGGTCAAGTGGGCCAGGTTGGTCAGGACGGGTGCCTGGGCCAAATGGCCCGCCGGCGTGGCCAGCATGTTGCGCCCAACCGGCTGGGCCGCCGTGAAGTTGTTATTGGAAACCACGGTGACCGCATGCTGGTTGACATAGGTGTTGACCGTGACATTGGTCACGTTGACCTGGGTGATGTTGGTGACATGGGCGACATTGATCGCCCGCACATAGGTCTCGCTGACGGGATAGTAGGGGTGGAAGACTTCCCGCGGCCCCAGGGGAACCCAGCCGATGGACAGGGCATCGGCCGAACCGCCGATGAAGGCCACCAGCGCCGGGGCATAGACCGGGCGTTCCTCCAGATGTCCGGGACACCAGGCCCAGCGGCCGTTCCACTGCACCCAGCGGCCGTAATGGAAGGGCGCGAAACCCCAGCGGGCATCATCGATCCAGGTCCAGCCCCAGGGTGCGACAAAGGCCCAGTGGCCGAACCGGTAAGGAGCCCAGTCGGGCGCCACGGCGGTGGGAATCCACACCGGTCCGTAGTCGGGGGACTGGGACCATTGCCCGTTTGCCGCCAAGTCCTGTACGCCGGTCATGTCGGGCGAGGTGTAGCCGGCGACCGCCGGAGCGGCCTGTTCCTGCTGGACCCGGTTCATCGCCCAGGCGTCGAACGGGCTGGGCGAATAGGGACCCAGTGTCAGCGTCGCCATGGCCTGGCCGATCTGGGCGGCCTGGCCGGTATGCAGCGCGAAGGTTCCTTGGCTGCCCGACAGCCGGGCGTCGCCGCTGATCACCCCGATCTGCACCGGTTGGCCCGGCGCGCCGGCGGCTCCGGCATCGATATGGTAGTCGCCCGGCTGGACCAACTGTAGCATGCCGGCGGCGGTGATGACCTCGACGCCGCCGGGCGGCAGGTAGGCCAGCGACAGATTGACCGTGCCGGCGTCGACGCGCAGTTGCGCGCCGGCCTCGCCCAACCGCGCCAGATCGACTTCGGTGGTCTGGTCCATGCGGATCTCGGTGGCGCCGATCTGGATTTCGGCCCGCGTCGACGGGGCCGTCCACAAGGAATCGCCGGCGATCACCGGATAGTTGAGACCGGTCGCCTCCCACTGGGCGCCTTCGGCATGATGAATGGACAGCGAGCCTTCGATATCGCTGATCCGCCCGACCCGGCTGGGTGGATCGGCAGCGGCGGTGGTCGCTCCGGCCAGCAACAAGGTCAGGGCGCAAAGGGCGGTTGGCAGCGCGGCTTTCAAGGGATGGTCCTCTTGCCTTCAAGGGTGCGAACGGGATGAGCGTGCGACGGGACTATGGATAAAGCATGCTCACAAGATTGCCGTTTCGCCACAATTATCAGAGACTGCCGAAAGGCTGGCAAAGAGTTGTGACGCCGTTGGTCCAACCCATATAATGCGGTCATGACCCAATCCCCGCTGACGTCTCTTGCCCTGCCCTTCCTGCAACGCCGGCCGGCCGGCCCCCGTGCCGACTTCAAGCTGGTGTCCCAGTTCGCCCCCGCCGGCGACCAGCCGCAGGCCATCGCCGACCTGGTTCGAGGCATTGGTGCCAACGACCGCGACCAGGTGCTGTTGGGCGTGACCGGGTCGGGCAAGACCTTCACCATGGCCCATGTCATTGCCCAGACCGGTTGTCCCGCCCTGGTGATGGCGCCCAACAAGACCCTGGCAGCTCAGCTTTATGCCGAGATGAAGTCATTTTTCCCGGAAAACGCCGTCGAATACTTCGTCTCCTACTACGATTACTATCAGCCGGAGGCCTATATTCCCCGGACCGATACCTATATCGAGAAGGATTCGGCGATCAACGAGCAGATCGACCGCATGCGTCATGCGGCGACACGGTCGATTCTGGAACGGCGCGACGTCATCCTGGTGGCCTCGGTGTCCTGCATCTACGGCATCGGGGCGGTGGAAAGCTATGCCCAGATGACCGTACGCCTGGGGGTCGGCCAGCAGGTCGACCAGCGCGCCTTGCTGAAGGGCTTGGTCGAACTGCAGTACACCCGCAACGACCAGGCCTTCCAGCGGGGTACCTTCCGGGTGCGCGGCGACAATATCGAAATCTTTCCGGTCCATTACGAGGACCGCGCCTGGCGGGTCAGCCTGTTCGGCGACGATATCGAAAGCATCGCCGAGTTCGATCCGTTGACCGGCGAAAAGACCTGTGGCCTTGCCGAGATCACGGTCTTCCCGTCCAGCCACTATGTGACTCCCAGGCCGACCATCACCGCCGCCATCAAGGGCATCCGCGAGGAATGCCGCCAGCGTGTCGACTGGTTCACCCGCAACGGCAAGCTTCTCGAGGCCCAACGTCTGCAGGAACGGACGACCTTCGATATCGAGATGATGGAGACGACCGGCCACTGCAAATCCATCGAGAACTATTCGCGCTATCTGACCGGACGGGCGCCGGGCGAACCGCCGCCGACCCTGTTCGAGTATCTGCCGGAAGACGCCTTGCTGTTCATCGATGAAAGCCATGTCACGGTGCCGCAGATCGGGGGCATGTACCGGGGTGACTTCAACCGCAAGAGCACGCTGGCCGACTTTGGTTTCCGCCTGCCGTCCTGCATCGACAACCGTCCCTTGAAGTTCGAGGAGTGGGAGGTGATGCGCGGCCGTTCGGTCTTCGTCTCGGCGACACCGGGCGCCTGGGAACTGGATCGTACCGGCGGTGTCTTCGCCGAGCAGGTGATCCGTCCGACCGGCTTGATCGATCCGGTGTGCATCGTCCGCCCGGTCGAACGGCAGGTCGACGACCTGCTGGCCGAGGCGCGGCTGTGCGCCGCCAAGGGGCAGCGGGTGCTGGTCACGGTGTTGACCAAGCGGATGGCCGAGGACCTGACCGAATACCTGCACGAACAGGGCATTCGGGTCCGCTACCTGCATTCCGACATCGACACCCTGGAGCGCATCGAGATCATCCGTGATCTGCGCCTGGGCGTTTTCGATGTTCTGGTCGGCATCAACCTGCTGCGCGAAGGGCTGGATATTCCCGAATGCGCCCTGGTGGCCATCCTGGATGCCGACAAGGAAGGCTTCCTGCGCTCGAAGACGTCACTGGTGCAGACCATTGGTCGTGCCGCCCGCAATATTGACGGTCGCGTCCTGCTCTATGCCGACAAGATGACCGACTCGCTCGCCTTCGCCATCGGCGAGACCAACCGGCGGCGCGACAAGCAGCAGGCCTACAACGAACAGCACGGCATCACGCCGGAAAGTGTCAAGAAGGCGATCAGCGACGTCCTCGACACCGTCTATGAGCAGGACTATGTGACCGTCGGCACCGGAGACGATGGAGCGGCGCACCGGGTCGGAAAGGATCTGGCCTCTTACAAGGCCGACCTGGAGAAGCGCATGCGCGCCGCCGCCGCCGATCTGGAGTTTGAAGAGGCGGCGCGTCTGCGCGACGAGCTGCGCCGGCTGGATCTGCAGGATATCGGTCTTGCCGAGGGCAAGGCCACCGGCCTGGAGGGACGTCCCCCGCTGGCCCGCCAGACCAGAAAGCCGCGTCGTCCGCGGCGGTGATTGGCGGTCAGCGCAGCCCGACACCCCATTGGCGCCGTTCCCCACCGTCGGCCAGCACCAGGCGGCGCGCCAGTTCGGCTTTGGCCAGACGCCAGACCGGGCTTTGACAGGCCTTGGGGTCGGACACGATCCGTTGCAGGGATGCCAGCCCCAGATGTCTGATCCAGTCGCGGAGCATGTTCGCCTCGCTACGTTTTGCTGCACTGCAACATATTTGGGGCGGGCGGAACGGATTGCAAGGGAAATTTGGCACCTCTTGCCCAGCCGACAGGGGCAGCGTACTCTCCCGCACGTTTTTTTTCAGGATGGCGCAATGATCAGCAAGAGAATTCTGGTGACCGGCGGGGCCGGGTTTCTGGGGTCCCATCTCTGCGAGCGCTTGATTGCAGACGGCAACGAAGTCCTTTGCGTCGACAATTTCTTCACCGGCCGGCGCCACAACGTGGCCACCCTGCTGGGGCATCCCGGCTTCGAATTGATGCGCCACGACGTCACCTTCCCACTTTATGTCGAGGTCGACGAAATCTACAACCTGGCCTGCCCGGCGTCGCCGATTCACTATCAGTTCGATCCCGTCCAGACGACCAAGACCAGCGTGCATGGCGCCATCAACATGCTGGGGCTGGCCAAGCGGACCCGGGCACGGATTTTTCAGGCGTCCACGTCGGAAGTCTACGGAGACCCGGTGGTTCATCCGCAGGTCGAAAGCTACTGGGGAAATGTCAATCCGATCGGCCCGCGCAGTTGCTACGACGAAGGCAAGCGCTGTGCCGAGACGCTGTTTTTTGACTATTACCGGCAGCATGGCCTGGCCATCAAAGTGGCGCGAATCTTCAACACCTATGGTCCGCGCATGCATCCCAACGATGGGCGGGTGGTCTCGAACTTCATCGTCCAGGCGCTGGAGGGGCAGGACATCACCATTTATGGCGACGGCCTGCAGACCCGGTCGTTCTGCTATGTCGATGACCTGATCGACGCCTTCGTCCGCCTGATGGCCACCGACCGGGCCGTCACCGGGCCGATGAACCTGGGGAACCCGGTGGAGTTCACCATGCGGGATCTGGCCGAACTGGTCATCGACGTGACCGGATCGGCGTCCAAGCTGGTGTTCAAGCCGCTGCCGGCGGACGATCCAAAGATGCGCCAACCCGACATTTCGCTGGCGCGCCGTGAGCTGGGTTGGGAACCCAAGGTGCCTCTCAAGGCGGGACTGGAAAAGACGGCGGCCTATTTCGAACAGCTGCTTGGCAAAGGCGGCAAGGTTCGCTGAAGGGCGCGACCCGGTCAGCGGGCAGGGCAGTGGGACAGGCGTCTCCGCCCGTCTTTACAGGGTCAGGCGGAGATGCCTGACCCACGGAGCATGGTTCTCACATCCCCGTCCTGCCGGCCGGCGTGGATCACGCCGGCTTGCTCGTCCCGTGCGGGTCGGTTTCCTCGCCGATCTTGCGGATCAGGAAGTCGCGAAACACCGCGATGCGCTTGGAATGGCGCAGCTCTTCGGGATAGACGAAGTAGGCGTCGAAACTGGGACCGCGCAATTCGGGAAGAATTTCCACCAGGTTTCCCGCCTCCCGCTCGAAATAGTCGGGCAGGGCGGCGATGCCCAGGCCGCTTTGCACGGCGCGCAGGATGCCATAGATATTGTTGACCTTGAGGACCGGGCGGCGTGGGGCGTCGGCGCGGGCGCCGGCTTCCAGCAACCAGTTCACATTGCCGACCGGCGGTTTCGATTCGTCGCCATAGACGACGATCCGGTGGTCGTCCAGGTCCTCGATGCTTTTCGGCGAGCCGTGCTTCTTAAGGTATTCGGCACTGGCGTAAAGCTTGTAGTGCATGTCCATCAGATGGCGCTGCACCAGGTCGGGCTGGCGCGGCGGCATCAGGCGGATGGCCACGTCGGCCTGGCGCATGGCCAGATCCAGTTCCCCATCGTCGAGCACGATGGACATCTGGATTTCCGGGAACAGGTCGAGGAATTCGCGAATCCTGGGGGTCAGCCACAGGGTCCCGAATGCGACGGTGGTGGTGACTTTCAAGGGACCGCGGGGCCGTTCCCGGCTTTCCGACAGTTGTGCCTCGGTCATCGCCAGTTTGGTGAAGACGTCTCGTGCCGTGCGGTAGAGCAGTTCGCCTTGTTCCGTGAGAATCAGCCCGCGGGCGTGACGATGGAACAACGGAACGCTGAGGCTTTCCTCAAGCGCGCTGATCTGTCGACTGACCGCCGATTGGCTGAGATTGAGGGATTCCCCGGCGTGGGTGAAACTGCCGGCTTCGGCGACGGCATGGAACACCCTTAGCTTATCCCAGTCCATTGCGCTTTCCTGGCCGAGTGGAATTTTCGTCTGCCGGCCGTGCGGCCGCAGCCGGCAGAGCTTCATGTCCGGTTATTCTGCCGTCACCTTGGCCGTCTGTCCATGGTGGGCAAGGAATCGATCCGCATCCAATGCGCTCATGCAGCCGGTGCCGGCCGCCGTAACCGCCTGGCGGTAGATCTTGTCGGCCACATCGCCGGCGGCGAAAACGCCGGGAATGTTGGTTTGCGTGGTCCCCGGCAGGGTCAGCAGGTAGCCTTCCTCGTCCATTTCCAACTGTCCTTTGAACAGTTCGGTGTTGGGCGTATGGCCGATGGCGATGAACAGGCCGTCGATCTTAAGGTCGGACAGGGCGCCGGTCTTGGTGTCCTTGAGGCGAAGGGCGGTGACCGAGGGGGGATTGGAATCACCCAGGATCTCATCGATGGTGGCGTTCCAGAGGACCGACACATTGGGCATGGAGAACAGGCGATCCTGCGCGATCTTCTCGGCGCGCAGCGAATCGCGGCGGTGTATCAGGGTGACCTTGGCGGCAATGCCGGCCAGGTAGATGGCCTCTTCGACGGCGGAATTGCCGCCTCCCACCACCGCCACGTCCTTGTTGCGGAAAAAGAAGCCGTCGCAGGTGGCACAGGCCGAGACGCCAAATCCCTGGAAGGTGCGCTCACTTTCGATGCCAAGCCAGCGCGCGGCGGCGCCGGTGGCGATGATCAGGGTGTCGCCGGAGTAGGTGTCCCCCGAATCGCCCACCGCGACGAAGGGGCGCTTGGACAGATCGACCGAGACGATCAGGTCCTGGAAGACCTCGGTTCCCACGTTCTCGGCCTGGGCTTGCATCTGTTCCATCAACCAGGGACCCTGGACCGCCTCGGCGAAGCCGGGAAAATTCTCGACGTCGGTGGTGATGGTCAACTGCCCGCCCGGTTGCAGGCCGGCGACCAGAATGGGGTTCAGATTGGCGCGGGCGGCGTAGATGGCCGCCGTGCAGCCGGCGGGACCGGAGCCGAGAATGAGGACTTTGCTGTGATGGCTGGCCATCGGACGGTGCCTTGTGCTAGGGGGAATCGAAGAGTGCAGCCTCCTAAAATAGGGGCTTGGCCGGCCGAGGAAAAGTCCCGGGATCGATTCTGTTCTGCGCGGGGCCTTTTTGTCTGTGACGGCTGCCGGTGATGGTTGAAGGGGCGTCGATCGGCGCCCCTTCCCGGGTCTGGCCAATGGGTGGCGGCGGTTACAGCGTCTTGGCGTGCTCGGCCAGGTACCGGGCGACGCCGTCGGGGCTGGCCTGCATACCGGCCTCGCCCTTGCGCCAGCCGGCGGGGCACACTTCGCCATGCTCCTCATGGAATTGCAGAGCGTCGACCAGGCGCAACGCCTCGTCGACATTTCGTCCCAGGGGCAGGTTGTTGACATGCTGGGATTGCACGATGCCGTTCCGGTCGATCAGGAAGGTGCCCCTGAGCGCCACGCCGCCCGGCAACAGGACGCCATAGGAGCGGGCGATATCCTTGGTCAGGTCGGCGACAAGCGGGAACTGGACCTGTCCCAGTCCGCCCTTCTCCACCGGTGTGTTCTTCCAGGCCAGGTGGGTGAAGTGGCTGTCGACCGAGACGCCGATGACCTTTACGTTCTTTTCCTTGAAGGATAGCACGCGATGGTCGTGAGCAAGAATTTCCGACGGGCAGACGAAAGTGAAATCCAAAGGATAGAAGAACAGCAGACCATAACTTTCGGCCAGATAGGCCTTAAGGTTGAAATTATTCTCGATTTCATTGCCTGGCAATACGGCTGCGGCGGTAAAGTCAGGGGCTGGCTGTCCAACCAGAACCTGCGGAACGGCGGAATCGACGGGACCGGTCATCTTGATAACTCCTCGTTCAATGCAAGATCGCAGGAAAGATTAGAGGGCGGGTCCGGTCGAGACAAGTTTAACTTGTTTTAAGATTTCGTGGATCTGCCGGAAACGAAATATTTTTACCGATCGGCGGGGGCGGATGCGCGCGGTCGGGGCGGCGGCAGGTGTTGATTTTCTCCGGCAAGCCGGTCAAAGAGATTGGGGCCTTGGCGGGTGGCGACAGGCTCTGTAATATAATTGCTCAAACGGGCATAAATTTGGAGTTATAGAAGATATGCAGCGGGTCAAGCTTGACCGCATCGATCGCCACATTCTGCATGACCTGCAGAACGATGGCCGCATGACCAACGTCGATCTGGCCCGCCGGGCAGGGATATCCGCGCCCCCCTGCCTGCGCCGCGTGCGTGCCTTGGAGGAAGCCGGCTTCATCAAGGGCTACTACGCCAACGTCGATTCCGTCGCCCTAGGCTTCAATGTCACGGTGTTCGCCCATGTCGGGCTCAACAGCCAGGCGGAAACCGATCTCAAAGCCTTCGAAGGCATGGTGCAGGGCTGGCCCGAGGTGCGCGAGTGTCACATGCTGGCCGGAGAGACCGACTTTCTGTTGAAGGTCGTCGCCGAGGACTGGGATTCCTACCAGCGCTTCCTGACCACCAAGTTGACTGCCGCGCCCAACATCAGCCATGTGAAGTCGGCTCTGGCGATCCGGACCTCGAAGCTGCAGCCCGGTGTGCCGATCGCCCTTGATGCCGATGACGAGGAGGACCTGGCGGCCAACGTCGGGGAATGACGCGTTACGCCGCCGGATTGATCAGGGGATAGAGGGCCTGGGTGGCGTCGGCGACGGTCACGCGGCCGTTGGCAACGCTGACCCGCCCCTCGGCCAGCCAGCGCAAAGCCAGCGGATAGATGCGGTGCTCGGCTTCGAGAACGCGGTCGGCCAGGCTGGCCTCGTCGTCCCCGGAATGCACCGGCACGGCGGCCTGGACCAGGATCGGTCCGGCATCCAGGTCGTTGGTGACGAAATGGACCGTGCATCCGTGCAGGGTGACACCGGCGTCCAGCGCCTGGCGATGGGTATGCATGCCGCGGAAGCTGGGCAGCAGAGACGGATGGATGTTGATCAGGCGGTCTTTCCAGGCCTCGACGAAGTCGTCCGACAGCAGCCGCATGAACCCGGCCAGGCAGACCAGCTCGACGCCCGCGGTGTGCAGCAACGCCGTCATGGCGAGGTCGAACGCCTCGCGGGTGGGAAAGGACTTGTGGTCCAAGAGGCGGGTCGGCACGCCGGCGCGCCGGGCTCTGTCGAGCCCCGGCGCATCCGAGCGGTTGGATACCACCAGGACGATCTCGGCCGGAAAGGCCTTGTCGGCACAGGCGTCCAGCAGGGCCTGAAGATTGCTGCCCCGGCCGGAAATCAGGACGCCAACCCTCAATTTGGCCATGCGCGATCCGTGTTGTTGACGACGCTTTGCGCCTCGTCGCCGTGGCGGGCGGCAATGCTTCCGATCCGATAGACGCTTTCACCGCCGGCTGTGAGGATGCGCGCCGCGTCCTCGGCGTCGGCGGCCGCGACCACGGCAACCATGCCGATGCCGCAATTGAAGGTGCGGCTCATCTCCAGGCTGGACAGCTTGGCTTCCCGCTTCAACCAGGCGAAGACCGGCGGCAGGGGCCAAGTGGTGGCGTCGAAGATCGCCTTGGTGGTCTCGGGCAGGACCCGGGGAACGTTCTCCACCAGTCCGCCGCCGGTGATGTGGGCCAGGGCCTTGATCTTGCCGGCCCGGATGGCGGCCAGGCAGCTTTTCACATAGATGCGGGTTGGCGTCAGCAGGGCCTGGCCCAGGGTCTGGGCCGGCGCGAAGGGAGCCTGGTCGGCGTAGGCGAGGCCGGTTTTTTCGACCACCTTGCGCACCAGCGAATAGCCGTTGGAATGGACGCCGGTGGAGGCCAGGCCCAGCAGAATGTCGCCCGGCGCCACGGTGGAACCGTCGATCAGGCTGTCCCGCTCGGCCGCGCCGACCGAAAAGCCGGCCAGATCATAGTCGCCCTTGGCATACATGCCGGGCATTTCCGCCGTTTCGCCGCCGATCAGGGCGCAGCCGGCCTGACGGCACCCCTCGGCAATGCCGGCGATGATGGTCCGGCCGGCGGCCACGTCCAGCGCCCCGGTGGCAAAATAGTCCAGGAAGAACAGCGGCTCGGCCCCCTGAACCACCAGGTCGTTGACGCACATGGCCACCAGGTCGATGCCGACCGTGTCGTGGCATCCCGCATCGATGGCCACCTTCAACTTGGTGCCGACGCCATCCGTCGAGGCGACCAGGATGGGATCCTTGTAACCGGCCTGGCGCGGATCGAACAGGGCGCCGAAACCGCCCAATCCGGCGCTGCCGCCGGAACGGGCAGTGGACTTGGCAAGCGGCTTGATGGCCTCGACCAGTGCGTCGCCGGCATCGATATCGACGCCGGCGTCCCGGTAGGTCAGACCCTCTTGGTTCTTCGGATCGCTCATGGCGCCCTCTCCGGAATGGCTGCGCCGTGCAATGCCGGCAGGCGGGGCGCAGGGGTGGTGGCAGGTGGGGCGAAGATACTGGATCCGGCCGCCATTTCAATGGGACATCGCGTCTGATCGGTCGCAGCCGGCCGGAGGGCGGCAAGGCGATATCGGGGTGCACGACCAAAGGGGGAAAGAGAAAAGGCCTATTACATCTACTAGTATGATGGCGATGGTGATCGTGCTATCCTCTGGCGAGGATTGTAGGAATTTCAATTCTATCTAAGCATTCATCGACGGACACGCTTTTCGGGCCGTGCGGGGCGTTCGCTCGCCCTGGCGACCAAAGGTGTCGATGGAGGAGGCGATGGGGGATGGCGACATTGGTGCCCTGGCCGAGATGATTTGCCGGGACCGGCCCGACGTGGACAATCTTGTCCTGGAGCCGGACGGCAAGTTCCAAACGGCGAGGGGTACGACGCATGAGTTTCAACGGCAAGTCGTCGACGATCTGAAACAGTCGTTCGACGGTTTTTCCACTGCGGATTTCCCGGTTCTGATGTGTGGCTGGGGCAAGGCGCGGGTCGGTTCGACCGCGCTCAACAACCTGTTCGGCTTGGCCGGCCTGCCGTCCTACTACCAGCCGATCAAGGCCTTGTTGCGGCACCGCCTGCAGGGAGGCCGAGGTCCGGGCTGGTCCATTCCGCGGGCCGACCGGCAGCCTTATATCTTCAGCAAAGAGGTTGCCGGTCCCTACCTGCTGGCCGAGTGTCTTTACAATCCAGTGCGGATTCTGGTCGACGCCGGTTTTCCGGCGGCGCGGATGCATGTTCTGCTGCTGGACCGGCGACCCTTGGACTGTCTGGCCTCCTGGTACGAGAAATGGTCGGACCGGGTTCCTCAGGAACGGCTGCTGCGCCATCAGATCCTGGCGTCGCTCAATGTCTGTCGCATTGAGGCTACGGCGCGCCGTTTGGGCATTCCCGTCACCCACTTCGTCTATGAGTTGAGCCGCGAGGCGGTCGGGGCCGCCCGGGCGTTGTTTATCCGGCTGGGGCTGGCCGATCGGTTCCACGAGGAGGTGGTCACCGATTGGAAGGACCACGGCGATCTCGATACCGACGAAACCGGCGTGATCTATCCCGATGAACCGGCGATCTTCGCGGTCCCCGGGCTGCATGGCGCCGACTGTCGTTATCGATTCCACGATCGCGGCGGTGGCGTCCGGGATCCGGTCACCCGCCGAATGCTGGAAGACTGCGGCGTTTTCGAGACCTACCGGCGGTCGGTCCAGGCCAGCGTTGCCGACCTGGGGCTGGGTCAAGCCGTCGAAGACCGGCTGCTCGCGGACCTTTGACGGGTCCTATTTCGCCGGGTAGGCGCACGGACGTGCCGACCCGCCGCCAAAATGTTGCGTCAAGGAGATGGCTATGATTGCCCAGTTGGCGATTTCGCGACGGTTGATGCTGTTCCTGCCTTTGACGTTGGTGGCGCTGGTCATCACGGTATGGTTCGGGTTGTCCGAGCTGCACGAGAATCTGTTGAATGATCGCAAGGAGGAGATTCGCAGCCTGGTCCAGGTTGCCCGGGGAATCGCCGACGCCTGGCACGACAAGGAGGTCGCCGGCCAGCTGACGCGCGAACAGGCGCAAGGCGGCGCCCGCGACGAGCTGTGGCGGCTACGCTTCGGCGACAACAATACCTATTTTTTCATCCAGTCCTATGACGGCGTCACCCAGCTTCAGCTTAACCGCGAGTTGGAGGGAAAGAACCGTCTGGACGTGGTGGATTCGGACGGCCGGCCGACGGTCAAGATGCAGATCGAAGCCGCCAGGCAGGGAGGCGGCGTGATCTATTACCGCCAAACCCGTACCGGCGGCAGCGGCCTCGAGGGGGCGATCCCCAAGATGTCCTATGCCATCGGGTACGATCCCTGGCAGTGGGCGATCTGTACGGGGATCTATATCGACGACGTCGATGCCCATTATTGGCACAGCGCGCTGCTGTATTCCGGACTGGTGGTGGTGGTGGCGGTGCTCACCTTCGCCGTGTCCTTCCGCATCGCCCGCAGCATCAGCCGGCCGCTGTCGACCATCACCGACCGGATGGGACGGCTGGCTGCCGGCGACCTGTCCATCGACGTCCCCCATGTGGAGGACCGTCACGAGTTGGGGCAATTGGCCCGCGCCCTCGAGGTTTTCAAGACCAACCGTCGCCGGGCCGAAGAGCTTGCGGCGGCGCAATTGGCCGAGCAGCGGGAGAAGCTGAACCGGCAGGAGGAAATGGAACGGCTGATCGCCGACTTCAAGGGGCGCTCGGCAGAGGCCATTGCGGCGGTGGTCAAGGCGGCCTCGGACGTTCAGGCCCATGCCACCGGATTGGCCGAGATGGCCGCCACCAGCCAGAACCGTGTTACCGCGGTCAATGACGCCGCCAATGATACCACCGGCAATGTCCAGACCATCGCCGGTGCCGCCGAGGAACTTTCGGCGGCGGTGCGCGAAGTCAATCAGCAGGTCACTCAGTCGACGGCGGTGGCCAGCCAAGCGGTCTCGCAGGCGGATCGGACCAGCGTCACCATGGCCGGCCTGACCGAGGCGGCCCAACGTATCGGCACCATCGTCACGGTCATCCAGGACATTGCCAGCCAGACCAACCTGCTGGCCTTGAACGCCACCATCGAGGCGGCGCGGGCCGGCGACGCCGGCAAAGGGTTTGCCGTGGTGGCCAGCGAAGTCAAGACGCTGGCCAATCAGACCACCAAGGCCACCGAGGAGATCCAGGCCCAGGTGGCCGGCATTCAGCAGGAGACCTCGAAGGCCAGCGATGCCATCTCGGACATCAGCCGCACCGTCGGCGAGATGAGCAACATCGCCGCCGGCATCGCCGCGGCGATGGAGGAGCAGGGCGCCACCACCCAGGAAATCGCCCGCAACATCAGCCTGGCGGCCGATCGGACGCGGACGGTGTCGTCCCACATCGGCGGTGTTGCCGAAGCCGCCCAGAGCACCAGTGATGCCGCCGGTTCCCTGCAGACGGCGTCCGACCAACTGCGCCAGGAGGCGAGCACCCTGAACAGCGAGATGACGACCTTCTTCAGCCGCATCCGCCAGGCCTGAGAGCGGCTCACAGGCCCGATGGGTTTCGAGAGGCTTCGAGCATGACCGAGAGCGTTCTTTCTCCGGGTCCATCCCTTCCGCCAGCCGCCCTGGCCGGACCGCGGTCGTCTGCCGCGCCGCGTCGCGCCGCCGGTCGGGGCTTGCGCGCGTCGGTGGCCTTGTCGTCCCATCTTCGCGACCTTGAGGACGAGAGCATTTTCCTGATCCGCGAAGTCGCCCGGCAGTTCGACAAGCCGGTGATGCTCTATTCCATCGGCAAGGACTCGTCGGTGCTTCTGCATCTGGCGATGAAGGCCTTCGAGCCCGGCCGCTTGCCGTTTCCGGTGCTGCATGTGGATACCGGCTGGAAATTCCGCGAGATGATCGCCTTCCGCGACCAACGCGCCAGAGACCTGGGCTTCGAGTTGATCGTGCATGTGAACCGCGAGGGCATGGCGCGGCACATCGACCCGGTCCGCGAGCCGGCCCTGCACACCGACGTCATGAAGACCGAAGCCTTGAAGCAGGCGCTGCGTCTTTACGGGTTCGATGCGGCCATCGGCGGGGCGCGGCGCGACGAGGAGGCATCGCGCGCCAAGGAACGGATCTTCTCGCACCGCAGCCCGCATCAGCGGTGGGATCCCCGCAATCAACGTCCCGAGGTGTGGTCGTTGTTCAACACGCTGCTGCACCCTGGAGAGAGCATGCGGGTCTTCCCCCTGTCCAATTGGACCGAGGCCGAGATCTGGCAGTACATCTATCTCGAGGCGATTCCCATCGTTCCCTTGTATCTGGCGGCGGAGCGGCCGGTGGTGGAACGGAACGGCCAGTTGATCATGGTCGATGATGGCCGGCTGACCATGCTGCCGGGCGAGAAGATCCGCCAGCGGCGGGTCCGGTTCCGAACCTTGGGGTGCTATCCCCTGACCGGCGCCACCCCGTCCAATGCCACCACCCTGGCCGAGGTGATCGTCGAAACCATGACGTCGCGTCAGTCAGAGCGGCAGGGCCGCCTGATCGACCGCGACCGGCCGGCCTCCATGGAGAAGAAGAAGGAAGAGGGGTACTTCTGATGAGCCGGCGCAACGCGGAACGGGCGCTGACCGCCCTGCTGACCCGCCAGGGCAGCAAGCCCGCCCTGAGGGTCATGACCTGCGGCAGCGTCGACGACGGCAAGAGCACCCTGGTCGGGCGGTTGCTGTTCGATTCCCAAGCCCTGCTCGACGATCAGCTGTCGACCCTGAAGACCGAAAGCCGGTTGTTCGGCAAGAGCGGCGACGAGGTGGACTTCGCCCTGTTGCTGGACGGTTTGCAGGCCGAGCGGGAGCAGGGCATCACCATCGACGTGGCCTATCGCTTTTTTGCCAGCGAGCGGCGCCGGTTTATCGTCGCCGACACGCCGGGGCATGAGCAGTACACCCGCAACATGGCCACCGCCGCTTCGACCGCCGACCTTGCCGTGGTGCTGGTGGATGCCCGCAAGGGCGTCGTCGTGCAGACCCGGCGCCACACCCACATCCTGGGGCTGTTCGGCATTCGCCATGTCCTGCTGGCGGTCAACAAGATGGACCAGGTGGCGTTCGACGCCGACCGCTTTGCCGCCATCGCATCCGAGTTCCACCGCATGGCCCACGGCCTGGGTATCGAAACGGTGACCTGTATTCCCGTTGTCGCCACCGGTGGCGACAATATCTTCGCGATCAGCCCCAGAATGCCTTGGTATGCAGGGGCGACGGTCATGCAGTGCCTGGAGGAGGCCGATGTCGCCGCGTCGCGGACCGACCGGCCGTTCCGCATGGCGGTGCAATGGGTCAACCGTGCCGGTGACCGGGCCTACTGCGGGCGGGTCGCCAGCGGGCGGATCACCACGGGAGACGGCGTGACGGTGCTGCCGTCGGGGCGGCAAAGCCGGGTTGCCCGGCTGTTTTCCGCCATCGGCGAGGTCTCCCAGGTGGTCGTCGGGCAATCGGTGCGGATCGTCCTGACCGACGAGGTGGATGTCGGGCGCGGCGACGTGATCGCCGCCGGTTCGCCCGCTCCCCTGGTCGCGACGCGGCTGTCGGCCCAGCTGCTGTGGTTCGATGATCAGCCGCTGCGCCCGGGTGCGGCATTCGTCATGCGCACCGCCACCGGCGACGCCGGCGCCACCGTCACCGCGCTCGACCACCGGGTCGACATGGATACCTTCCTGCATCAAAGCGCCGACAGCCTTGGCCTGAATGACATCGGTCACGTTCATCTGGCCTTGGACCGGCCAATGGTGTGTGAAACCTATCGGGACAGCCGTGACCTGGGCGGCTTTCTGCTGATCGATCGGGAAAGCCACCGCACGGCCGGCGCCGGCATGATCGATCTGGCCCTGCGGCGGGCGTCCGACGTTCCCTGGCAGGATCTGGATATCACCAAGGCGATCCGGGCCCGTCATAAGAGCCAGCGTCCCTGTGTCCTGTGGTTCACGGGTTTGAGCGGCGCCGGCAAGTCCACCATCGCCAATCTGGTGGAGCGGCGGTTGCTGGGGCTTGGTCGCCACTGCTACCTGCTGGACGGTGACAATCTGCGCAACGGGCTGAACAGCGACCTGGGCTTTGCCGATGCCGACCGGCGCGAGAACATCCGGCGGGTCACCGAGGTGATGAAGCTGTTCGTCGATGCCGGACTGATGGTTCTGGTTACCCTGATTTCTCCCTTCCGGGAGGAGCGCGACAAGATCCGTGCTACCCTGGATCCCGGCGAATTCGTCGAGATCTTCGTGTCGACCGATCTTGCCGAATGCGAACGGCGCGACCCCAAGGGGCATTACCAGCGAGCCAGGGCCGGCGATCTGCCCCGCTTCACCGGTATCAGCTCGCCCTATGAGCCGCCCCTCAGTCCCGACATCACCATCGATACCCACGCCGACAACGCCGAGCAGGCCGCCGACCGCATCGTCGCCTGGTTGCGCGCCGGGCGGTACCTGTAGGATCAATCGCGTGGGACGGAACGGGCCAGTCCTTCGTGCCTGCCGTTCGGCGCAGCCGAAAAGGCTCAATTCAGGCGCTTTTCGGGGGCGACAGGCAGGGACACCTGTCCTCCTGAGCAATTTTTGCTCCGGCGCCCGCCCGCTTGTAATGGCTTTTCGGGCGGGCCGTTCGTGTTATGGTACCGGCGAAGACGCGACGCTCGTCGCACATCAGATCTAGAGACGGTCTCCCATGTTCCATGCCAGTCGGGCGGCTTTGCCGGGATCCTTTGTCCTTGCCGTGGCCGCTGTCATCGCCTTTCTGTGGTCCGCCCCCGTGTCCGCACAGACCTTCGATCCCTTCACGGTGCGCGCCGTGCAGGTCGACGTCTCGGCGGATAACGTCAGCGCAGCGCGAGACCGCGCCCTGGCCGAGGGACAGCGCCAGGCCCTCGACATCCTGCTGCAGCGCCTGACCGCCCAGGCCGACTGGTCCCGGTTGCCCAAGCTGACCGGGTCGGACCTGGAAGATGCCGTTCTCGACGTCGGGATCGACCAGGAGAAACGCTCGACCGTGCGCTACCTGGCGACTCTTTCGGTCCGCTTCAAACCCGATGCCATCCGTCGCTTGCTGCGGGGAGCAGGCATCGCCTACGCCGATTGGCGTGGCCGGCCGGTGGTCGTGCTGCCGGTGTTCCAGGGCGATGCCGCCCCGGTGCTGGCCGAGTCTCCCAATCCCTGGCGGGATGCCTGGCGCAGCGGCGCGGCCCAGGGCATCGTGCCCTTGTTATCCCCCAGTCCCGAGCAGCTTGAAGGGGTGGTGACGGCACCGCAGGCCGCCGCCGCCGCCCCCGAGACCTTCAGTGCGGTTGCGCAGCGGTTCACCACCCAGGATATCCTGGTCGCCTTGGCATCGTTGCAGCATCCCGACGCCGGCAAGACACGTCTGGATGTGGTCCTGACGGGCAGCGGGCCGATCGCCCAGCCCCTGAGCGGCAACCGCAGCTATGACGGCCAGCCCGGCGAGACCCCCGATGCCCTGATGCGGCGCGCTGTCGACGATATCGCGCGCACCGCCAGCGACGGCTGGAAGGCGGGCAATCTGTTGCAGTTCGATCGCCAGGCCAACCTGGCCGTGCTGGTGCCGCTGGCGGGTTTCGAGGACTGGCTGGCGGTCCGCGACCGTCTGTCCCGCTCGACCCCGGTGCGAGGCTATGAAGTGGCGGCCCTGTCGCGCAGCGAAGCGGCCCTGGTGCTGCATTACGTCGGCGAACAGGCCCAGTTGGAGTCAAGTTTCCAGCAGAACGGCCTCGCCCTGAGCTTCGCCACCGACCATTGGATCCTGCAGACCCAGCCTGCCCGGCCGGGAGCGCGGTAAGGCATGTCCTTGTCGCGCGACAACAAGCTGTGGTTCTGGCTGGCCGGCTTCGGCGTCTTCCTGGTTCTGCTTTATGTTCTGAGCGGAATCCTGCTGCCCTTCGTCGCCGGCATGGCGGTGGCCTACCTTCTCGA
>Ga0326727_10008273_pt1 | contig 26557 bp, 27 predicted proteins | sample MB2enrmetagenome_FD_207643 | JGI IMG/M metagenome (GOLD analysis project Ga0326727, IMG submission 207643) | Lab enriched peat soil microbial communities from McLean, Ithaca, NY, United States - MB29MY | ecosystem: Environmental > Terrestrial > Soil > Wetlands > Peat | place: USA: New York...
GCGGCAGCCCGACGCTCGACACATCGTGCCAGCGCGCGGTTCAGCGCGTGGATACCTTTGGCAATTTGCCGGCGGCTTATCGTCAGAACACGTTGAACGTGGGGTATTACTGCGAGTATTGAAAGGTAGCGAGTTCGCGTCGCTTCGCGATCCGCCGCGGCGGACAGGTTCGCAAGTTAGCGTCGCTTCGCGACGTCGCGGCGGACAAGTTAGCACGCTCGCCGGTTCGCTCGGTATCATTTTTGAGGTGGGATTTCGACACGATTTACATTGCAGATGGATCGAGGGTTAGCGGGAAGTAATTCGTGTCACGATGACCCGCGGGCTTGAAAGTGGCATCTAACAGAGTGGCAAGATTTGGCGTCATGCAAAAGGCGCCGATCGAGGGCATGCAACACCGTCCGAAGCACGGGTCAGTCGATGAGACTTTGAAGGGAATAAAGAGGAAGGACTGCAGATCGCATGAAGTCAATTTTGAGGGCTTTGCCTCTGTTCTTATTTTCCCTGGCGTGTCTTCAAACGCCGCGGATGACGGCTCAGGATTGGGTTCGCACCGGAACCAATCTGGAGAGTCATCCCATCCGCATGGCGGCAGCGGATTTCAAGCCGGTGGGGAGCGATCCGCAGACGCCGGTGCTGAAGAACGTCTTCGACTCCACACTCTTTGGCGATTTGTCGAACGCGGGCATCTTCGACATGGTGTCAAAGAGCCTGGCGCCGCAGGCTACGCCGGGCTCGCCGCAGGAGCTGACGGCGGCGCAATGGACGGCACCGCCGGCGAGCGCGGGCATGGTGGCGCTGGGCGCGCTTTCCGCTGACAACGGGCGACTGACGGTGTACGGCTGGCTGATGGATGTGACCACGGCGGGCAGCCCGCCGGTGCTGACGCGGCAATACAACGAGGCGGCGAGCGAAGATATGGCGCGGACCCTGGCGCATCGTTTTGCCGACGACATCATTGCGCGGCTGGGCGGCGGTGTGAACGGCATTGCCGAAACCAAGATTTATTTTGTGAGCAATCGGACGGGGTCGAAAGAGATCTGGGTGATGGATTACGACGGCTCGAACCAGCACGCCGTCACGCATCTGGGCACGGTTTCGATTTCGCCGCGCATATCGCCGGACGGGTCGCGCATCGCTTTCTCGTCCCTGGCGGAAGGCTCGGGCTGGGCGATTCGCATGTTCTCGCTGGATGTGGGGCGCACGGTGAGTTTTCCGGCGGGAACGGCGGGCGGAAGCAATCTGTCGCCGGCGTGGTCGGCCGATGGCGAGAAGATTGCGTTTTCCTCGGCGCGCTCGGGGCATCCGGAGATTTGGGCTGCGGATGCAGGCGGCGGGAAGCTGCACCAGATCACAACGTTCGGTTCCGATGTATCGCCGGTGTGGAATCCGCGCACTGGGACACAACTGGCGTTTGTGAGCGGACGCACGGGCGAGCCGCAGATTTACGTGATGGACCAGGACGGCTCGAACGTGCAGCGCATGACCGACTCGGGCTACGCGATCTCGCCTTCGTGGTCGTCGAGCGGGTTGCTGGCCTTCAGTTGGAACCGGAAATACGGCCCCGGCGATCCCGGCGGGCAGGACATCTACGTGATGGACATTGCCAGCAAACGCTGGCTGCAGGCCACGCACGAGGCAGGCAGCAACGATTTTCCGTCGTGGTCGCCGGATGGGCGGCACATCGTGTTTCAGCGCGAGATCAATCACCATACGCAGATCTGGTCGATGCTGGGCGATGGGACGGAGCAGCACCAACTGACGTTCAGCGGAGAGAATTCGATGCCGAACTGGAGTTGGAAGTGAGGTTAGCAGCGGGGTTGGCGGAGTTAGCGGGGTTAGGCTCCTACCCTAAACGCGAAGTGCGCGTTTTGGGGTGGGGCACCCCGGCGGCAATCGATGTTACGGCTTGATGAACTATGATTTGATCGGCGCTCGAATCCGATGAAGGCAGGCGCGGCGACACGAAGCCGGATTGCCCGGAAGGCCGACTCGATTTCTTGAGCAAAGGAGAACTCTCTTGAAGTTTCGGAATGCTTTTTTGATCCCAGCTCTTCTTTTGGTTGCCTTGACGGCGGTTTCGGGCTGCAATAAGAGCACCACGAAACCGCTGCCGCCTGCGGAGACAGCGCCGGCGGCGACAGCGGGGGTTCCGACGGCGCAACTAACGGTGACACCGAGCGTGATCTCTGCCGGCGACCAGGCGCAACTGAGCTGGAAGACCACCTACGCCACATCGGTTTCAATTGACGGGATTGGCGACGTTCCCACGGTGGGCGTGAAGACGGTGACTCCCGCGACATCGACCACTTACCACCTGGTGGCGAAGGGCGACTATGGAACGGCGGAGGCATCGACGCGGGTGACGGTGAATGAACCGCCAGCGGTCGGCGTTGCGACCACGACCGCGGATCCGATTGCGGAGTTCAAGGCGCATGTGCAGGACATCTTCTTCGATTACGACAATTACGACGTGCGCACGGACGCGCAGTCCACGCTGGCCAAGGATGCCGATTACCTGTTGCAGCATCCGGAGATCAAGATCGCGATTGGCGGCTACTGCGACGAGCGCGGATCGGACGAGTACAACCTGGTGCTGGGCCAGAACCGGGCGCAGGCAGCCAAGACCGCGCTGGTGACGGCGGGCGTGGCTGCGGATCGGATCCGCGTGATCAGCTACGGCAAGGAGAAGCCGTTCTGCACGGATTCGAACGAGGAGTGCTGGCAGTTGAACCGCAGGGATGGGTTTGAGATTGACAAGTAAGAACAGGGTGAGTGTGAGTGTGAGTGCGAGTGTGAGTGTGAATACGGATCATGGGCCACTCACACTCACACTTCACACAGACCACTTTTCACCGTTAGTTAAGCTGTCTTAAGGAAGGTTTACACATGCACATTTTTGTCGCAACGCGCAAAGGCATGCTTGGCGCGGCTGTATTGAGTCTTATTTTTGTGGCTTCGACGCCGCGGGCGCACGCGGTGTCAAAAGAGATCGTAGAGTTGCAGACGCAGGTGCAGCAGCTGTTGGATCAGGTGCAGCGGCTGCAGTCGACGCTGGACGCGAAGATGGGCGTGCTGCAGCACATGGCGGAGCAGACGGCCGATACCGCCAACCAGATGAAGTCCACCGTGGATGCGCTCCAGCAGAAGCTGAACGCGCAAAACGATGCGATCAATGGGAAGCTGGATACGGCTTCGGGGCAGGCGCAGTCGCTGAACGATTCGGTGGACGAACTGAAGGCGCGGATTGCCAAGCTGGATAAGAACATTCAGGACTTGCAGACGCAGTTGCAGAATATGCAGGCGCCGCCGGCGCAGACGCAGCCGAGCATAGCGCCGGGCGCGGGCCCAACGTCGGGAGTTCCTGGAGCGAGCGGGAGCGGACAGGGAACGCCGGGTGCGGCGGCATCGCCTGGCGCGCAGCAGGCGCCGCCGCTTCAGGAGACGATACAAGCTGGCGTGCGCGATTTCAACGCCGGGAAATACGGCGTGGCGCAAGGCGAGTTCCAGGACGTGGTGCACTACTATCCGCTCGACGACCTGGCGGGGACGGCGGAGTTTTACCTGGGGGAGATTGCGTATCAGCAGAAGGATTACGCTACGGCGATCGCCGACTACAACCAGGTTCTGGAGGGATTCAGCGGCAATGCCAAAGCCCCCGCGGCGCAACTACACAAGGGCTATGCCCTGCTGGGCGAGGACAAGCGCGAGGAGGGGATTCATGAGCTGCGGTCGTTGATTCAGCGGCATCCGCAGACCCCGGAGGCGCGGGCGGCGCGGAACAAGCTGAATGGGCTGGCGGCGAAGAGCGCGGCGGGGCATTGATTAGAGCTAGCGGGTTAGCGTGCGCTGGCGCGCACGTTCGCGGGTTAGCAAGTTCGCTAGTTGGCATGCGCTGACGCGCTGGTCCGTGCATTGGCAAGTTCGCATTCCCGTACAAATGAAAGCTGGACGGGACACTCAACAATTCGTTGGAATGTGAAATGGAAAAGCCCCGCGCTGAGCGGGGCTTTTTGTTGAGTCCTGCATCCCCATTTTCTCCACAGTGAACGGGGAATGGATGGGGCACGCTTGGTCGTGGTGGGTTTACGAAGCGGGTGCGGTGCTGGCTGGGGCAGTGCTGGCGGGAGCGGGCTCGGATGGAGCGGCGTCGGCGGGAGCGGCCTTGGCAGCAGCGGCGGCGGCCTTGGCTACGCTCTTGGGATGGCGCACGTCGTCACCCTGAATCCAGAAGATGACGTCCTCGGAGATGTTGGTGGCGTGATCGGCGACGCGCTCCAGGCTGCGGCAGATCATGAGGGCGTTGAGGGCCTGGGGCGCAAGATGACCGCTCTCTTCCATGACTTTGGTGAGAGTTTTGTAGGCGGCGCGATTCATCTCGTCGACGGCGTCGTCCATGGTGAGGACGGCGCGGGCCAGTTCGGCGTCGCCTTCGATGAAGGCTTGCAGGCTCTTGCGCACCATGTCGGCGGCGAGGGCGGCCATGCGGGGAATGTCGACGGGAAGATCGACCTGGCCCAAGCGCTCCATGTGGCGGACGCGGTCGGCGATGCTCTTGGCGGCGTCGCCCACGCGCTCGAGGTCGGCGTTGATCTTGATGACGCTCAGGATAAAGCGCAGATCGACGGCCATGGGCTGCTCCATGGCGAGCAGATCGAGGGCGGCCTGGTCGATGTCGCGCTCCATGCGGTTGATGGCGACCTCGCTGCGGCTCACCAAATCACAGATCGACAGGTCGCGCACGCGGTACGCCTCAATGGCGCGCTGAATCGCCTGCTCGGCCAACCCGGCCATGACCAGGAGATTTTCCTTCAGATCTTCTAGACTCTGTTGAAAGCGAATGCGTGTCATCCGAACCTGCCCGTGATGTAGTCCTCCGTGCGCTTGTCGGAGGGATTGGTGAAGATTTTGTGGGTCGAGTCGAATTCGACCATGCGGCCGTTGAGGAAGAAGCCGGTATTTTCCGCCACGCGTGCCGCCTGCTGCATATTATGCGTCACGATGACGATTGTGTACTGCGACTTTAGTTGGAAGATGAGGTCCTCGATTTTGGAAGTGGAGACGGGATCGAGGGCGGAACAAGGCTCGTCCATCAACAGGACTTCCGGGTCGACGGCGAGAGCGCGGGCGATGCAGAGGCGCTGCTGCTGGCCGCCGGAGAGGCTGGCGCCGGATTTTTTCTTGAGATCGTCCTTGACCTCGTCCCACAGTGCCGAATTCTTGAGCGATTTTTCGACGATTTCGTCGAGGTGCTTGTTGTCGGAGTAGCCGTTGAGCTTGAGGCCGGCGGCGACGTTGTCATAGATAGACATGGTGGGAAAGGGATTGGGACGCTGGAAGACCATGCCCACGCGGCGGCGAATTTCAACGGGCCTGGCGTCGGCGTAGATGTCGAGGTCGCCGATGCGGACGGTGCCGGTGGCACGAGCGATGGGATTGGTTTCGTGCATGCGGTTGAGGCAGCGCACGAAGGTGCTTTTGCCGCAGCCCGAGGGTCCAATAAGCGCCGTGGCGTGGTTTCCCGGCATCTTAAGATTGATGTCCTGCAGGCTGTGGTTGGTTCCGTACCACGCATTCAGGTTTGTAACTTCGATGCTGACGCCCACGTGCGGATTTCTCCTTCTGGTGCTGGTTCCGGCGCTTCAAGCGGGTTCAAAAAACGGTGCGGCGGGTTTGGGTTTTGCAATTGTTCTTGCGCCGTCCCTACGGGACTCCGGAGTTCATTTTCGACCCACTCTCCCCACGCTAAAGCGCGGGGCTAACGACCTCTGCGCCTACGGCGCGGGTTAGTTGTTGCCTTTGAGGACGCCGCGGCTGGTGACGAAACGCACCAGGGAGACGGCGAGGACGATGAGCACGATAAGCACCAGAGCCCCCGCCCAGGCCATGCGCTGTTGATCCTCGTAGGGGGAGTTAGCGTAGATAAAGATTTGCAGCGGAAGCGCGGCGATGGGCTCGTTGAGGTTGGTGCTCCAGAACTGATTGCCCAGGGCGGTGAAGAGCAGTGGCGCGGTTTCGCCGGCGATGCGGGCAAAGGCCAACATGCAGCCGGTGATGATGCCGGGCGAAGCTGTCTTGACCGTGATGGAAAGGGTGGAGCGCCAGTTGGGCACGCCGAGTCCGAGAGCGGCTTCGCGAATGGCGTGCGGCACCATCAGCAGCATCTCCTCGGAGCTGCGGCAGACGGTGGGGATCATCATGATGCCGAGGGCGACGCCGCCGGAGAGCGCGGAGAAGTGGCCGAGGAAGGGCAGGAAGGCGATGTGAGGCGCGACGATGAGGGCGTAGGCGGTGAGTCCCATGACGATGGAGGGAACGCCATTGAGGACGTCTGCGGTGAAACGCACGGCGTCGGCCAGTTTGGTGCCGCGGCCGAACTCGGCGAGATAGATGCCGCTGCCGATGCCGATGGGAACGCCGATGAGGCTGGCGATGCCGAGCAGGACGCCAGAGCCAACGATCGCGTTGGCCATGCCGCCGCCGAGTTCGCCCTCGGGTGCGGGGACTTTGGTGAAGAAGCTCCAGTTGAGCGAGGCGGCGCCTTTAAAGACGAGTTCAGCGAAGATCACGGCGAGGGGCGCGATGACCAATACGGTGGCGAGGATGGCCAGGAGGGTAACGGCGCGGTCAGTGGCCGCGCGGAATTTGGAACGGAGCTGGAATGCGGATGTGCTCACTGTTATTTCCTCAATTGGCCTGCCTGGGCGCGCCGCGTGTGACAGCCCAGACCAGCAACTGGGCGATAGCGTTGACGATGATGGTGACCACGAACAGGGCCAGGCCGATTTCGACCAGAGCGCTGCGATGCAGGTCGCTGGTGGCCTCGGCGAATTCGTTGGCGATGACGGAGGCCATGGAGGCGCCGTTGGAGAGCAGGGATTTGTGGATCTCTGGAGTATTGCCGATAACCATGGTGACGGCCATGGTTTCTCCCAGAGCGCGGCCCAGGCCAAGAATGATGGCGCCGACGATGCCGATGCGGGCGTTGCGCAGAACGCCGGTGCGGATCATCTCCCAGCGGGTGGCTCCCAGGGCCAGCACGGCTTCGCGCTGCGAGTGGGGGACGGCGGTCATCACCTCGCGGGTGAGCGAGGAGACGATGGGCAGAATCATGATGGCGAGAATGATGCCCGAGGCCAAATAGCCCAGGCCGGTGGGATTGTCGTTCGAGAAGAGGCCAGTCCAGCCGAGCCCCCGGTAAAGCACGGGATTCACGTACGCATTGAGCAGTGGAACCAGGACGTACATGGCCCACAAGCCGTAAATGATGGAGGGAATGGCGGCCAGCAGCTCAGTGAGGAAGGCCAGAGGACCGCGCAGGAGGCCGGGACACATTTCCGTGAGGAAGATGGCCACGCCGATGGCCAGCGGAACCGCCAGCAACAGGGCGAGGAAGGAGGAGACGAGGGTACCGTAAACAAACGGAAGGGCGCTGAAATGGCCGTTGACCGGGTCCCAATACACCGGCTGTTTGCTATAGGGATCGCTGAAGGCAGTATAGAAGAATTTGAGTCCGGTTTGCGCCCAGTTGAGCTGGGATTTGTCGAACAGTTGATAGGCGATGAGGGCGACGATCATGAAGATGCTGAGCGCGCACAGCAGCATCAGCAACTTGAAGAGCCGGTCGGCGAGGGCGGAGTTGCCGCGCGCGAGCAGATAGCGGCGGATGACGGAGTGCTCGTGAGGAACTGCGGCCGCGACCGGATGCGCCGAGGGATGCACCGAGGGATGCGGCGCTTCGGGTTCCGGTTCAGGCAGTGGCTGGGAGACGCGAATCTCGGGCACAGCGGTGTCCACGAAGACTAGGCTAACGGCGGAATATGAACGGCAGGTTACAAGCAAGAAAAATCAGATGCATAGCGGTGAAAATTGCGCAAAACCCCGGTCCCGGCCGCGAAAGCCGCCCCGGGGATGGGCGCCGAGGCGGCAACCGGAGCCATTGCGGGACGCAACCTGTGAGGAAAATCGATGTAGCTGGGATAAACAGTGTATGCTTGCCCGAGGGGAAGTAGTACGACTCGCACCATGACTAGGGGCAACAGCAAGACGCCTGGCGGCCATGTGAACCTGAGGATGCTGGCCGAACATCTGGGGCTCTCCCAGACCACGGTTTCGCTTGTGCTGAACAACTCGCCGTCGGCCAAGTCCATTCCGCCGGAGACGCGGGATCGGGTGGTCGAGGCGGCCAAGCGGCTGAACTACCGGCCCAACTATTTTGCCCGTTCGCTGCGCCGCAGCCAGTCCATGAGCGTGGGAATTCTGGCGCCGGACCTGAGCGAGGGGTATTTTACGCGCGTGATGAGCGGCGTGGTGCAGGAGTTGAACCGGGCGCATTACTTTTTCTTCACGGCCTGCCACTACTGGGATGCGGAGTTGCTGGAGCGCTATCCGCGCCTTCTGATCGAGCGCTCGGTGGACGGCTTTCTGCTTCTGAATTCGGCCGTGGAGGAGTTGGACGTGCCGGTGCCGGTGGTGGCGATCTCAGCGCACTGCGCGATTCCGCAGGTGACCAATATCGTGCTGGATCATGTGGCCGCCGCCAGGGTGGCTCTGAAACATCTCTACGATCTCGGGCATCGGCGGATTGCCTTTATGCGCGGTCCCAGCACGATTCCCGATTCCGAGTACCGCTGGGCAGGGATCCAGAAGGTGGCCGGGGAACTGGGATTGAAGATCGATCCTGAGTTGACCATCCAACTGGATGGAAGCTACTGGCCGAAGAGGACCGGCCCGCGTCCGATGGACCCGCAGATTTCCTACGTGCCAACACGCACCATGCTGGAAAAGAATCGCGACTTTACGGCTTTCTTCAGCTTCAACGACACGGCGGCGATGGGCGCCATTCGCGCCATTCGCGACGCCGGCCTCGATGTGCCGGGCGACATCTCGGTGGTGGGCTTCGACGACACGACATCGGCGATCTTCTCGACGCCTTCGCTCACAACGGTGCACCAGCCGCTGTTCGAGATGGGCCAGAAAGGTGCGCAGATTCTGCTGGAACGGATCGCGAGCCGGGAAAAGGAGTTCCCATCCGTAATCGAGGTGAGCCCTGAACTGGTGGTGCGGGAGTCGACGGGGCGGGTGAAGAGCAGAAGCTAGGTGTGAGCGTGTGACTATGACTGTTCACACACGCACTCACACTGACACTGTCTTTACGAGCAGGCGGCTTCAAGCCAGCGGCTGATGTAGACCTGGGCGTGGCGTTCGCCGCAGTAGTGGCGAGCGCCGGGCGCATCGGCGGCCTCTTTGGTCCACTTAAAGACGGTGAGTTGCTCGCTGCTGCAGTTGATGACGAGCCAGCGAATGGGATTCTGGCTCTCTTCGCCGCAGATTTCACATCGATAGATTCTGTCGATCATAAAGCGACCTCAGTTCGCGACGTAGAGATTGAGCGACTGCCCTATCTCGATCCGCAAGGAAACATTCTACTCGAGCATCTGGAGGTCGAGGGGCTCGACGAGCATGCAGTCGAGGGCGCCGATGGGCACCAGAGCGCGTTGAAGAGCCGAGGTCTTGCAGGGCTCGACCGTTACCACGAAGGGCAGTGCGCCGGAGGGGTAGCCGGCCTTCTGCACGATGGCGCGAATGTTGATCTGCTCGTTGGCCAGAGCGGTGGTGATGGCGGCTACGATGCCGGGACGGTCTTTGACGAGGAAGCGGATGTAATGCGGGACCTCGAACTCCGCGCCGACGTGCGCGGGGGCTGAGGGAATTTCGACGCGGCGCGAGCCGTGGGCGAGAGTGAGCAGATCGCTGACCACTGCGACCGCGGTGGGGTGTCCGCCGGCGCCATGGCCTGCGAAGACTACATCGCCTCCGTAGTGGCCGCTGGCGATGACCATATTCTCAGTGCCCTGCGACCAGGCCAGAGGGGAGCGCAAGGCGACGAGCATGGGACCGACCGCGGCGGCGAGACGGCCTTCCGTCTGGGCGAGATGACCTTCGGATTGTTGGGCGCGCGCGATCTGGCGAATGGTGCAGCCGAGATCGCGGGCGTAACTGAAATCGACGGCGGTGATGGCGGTGATGGGCCGGGGCACGATCTCTTCCGGATTTACCTGCACGCGCAGGGCGAGACGCATCAGGATTGCGAGCTTGGCGCGAGCATCGAATCCGCCCACGTCCTCAGTGGGATCGGCCTCGGCGTAGCCTTTGGCTTGCGCCTCGGCGAGCACGGGCGCGTATTCTGCGCCGGTCTCCATCTTGCTGAGGATGAAGTTGCAGGTGCCGTTGAGAATGCCTTCGATGCGCTCGATGCGGTCGCCGGCCATGCCCTGCTCAAGGCCGGGGATGACGGGAATGCCGCCGGCGACGGCAGCGCCGTACTTGAGATGGCCACCCTTGGCCGCGGCCAGACGCTCCAGGTCGATTCCATGGAATGCGATGAGCTTTTTGTTGGCGGTGACGACGCTTTTGCCGGCTTCGAGAGCGCGGCGCACCCAGGTTCCGGCGGGATCGAGGCCGCCGGCGAGCTCGACGACGACATCGACATCGGAGGCGAGGACGGCATCGATGTCTTCGCTCCAGACCACGGTCGAGGGAACCCAATCGACGCGCTTGCGCGCCACGTTGCGGTTGTAGATGTGGGTGAGCTCGAGGCCCTGGGGTTTGGACTCGACGAGAATGCGAGCGACGGAACTACCAACCGTGCCGAAACCGAAGATAGCGATGCGCAACGCGTAGCGGGAGTTGCTTGCGGCAGATGCGTCGAGCGGCGATGCGGAGGCTTGCTTTTCAGGCACGGGAGGTTCCTTGGATTGGAGTGCGCGGCCAAATCCTGCGATGTCTTGATGATAAATGAGAGAAGCAGGGACTAAGGGGCTGAGGGACCAGGGGACCGCGAGTCTGCGGGAGTTCGGGCGATGGCTTTCAGCAGTTAGCTGCTCACGGCCCGCTGCTTTTTTGCTTTCTGCTAGCATCGAAGCAGATGCGGCGCGGCTTCTCCATCTTCCTCGTGCTGCTGTTTGGGCTGGGGCCGCTGTCGGCCCTGGTCGATGGCAGTACGGACGCAAGCCTTCCCCCCTGCTGCAGGCGGCATGGGACGCACCACTGCGCCATCTACCAGCGCATCCTGGCCATGCGGGCGCGACGGGCTTTCGATCCGAGGCCGGCGGTTTCCGATCCGCTCACCTGTCCCAACTATCCGGGCCCGACGATGGCGATGCTGATGCCGTCGCATGCCACCACCATTGCAGCGATCGAAGCCCTGGAGTGGACAGATGGGTCGCAGGTTGGCGTGGCGTTGTTGACGCGAGTGGATTCCACTCCGCTGCGCGTCCATGCCGGGCGCGGCCCTCCTGCGGTACACTTCACTTAAATCATTCGTTGAATAGACTGCCTTTACTTCCCTGCCCCGATTTTGAGAGGCGAAAGATTACGTTTGCCGATCGGGCGCGCGTGGCCTGCTCGTGTGCGGGCGCGGGAGTTTGTTCGACGCCTCCCCATGTGCTGCCGGTGTGGGGTCGTGGAAGTTTGTTACATAGAAATGGAAAAGCAACCGCAGATCCTTCGGCTGGCCCTCTCGTTGCTCGTCCTGGCTCGAGACGGCACCTTTGAGGCGGAGGAGTTTGTGTGCGGAGGTCATTCATGCGTCCGATATTGATTGCGACGGCGATGCTGGCCGCGTCACTTCCTGCGCTGGCTACGGTGTTTGCCACTGTGCACGGCGTGGTCCACGATCCTGAGCACCGGCCCATCGCCGGCGCCAAAGTCACACTGCGCGCCGCGGACTCGGCGTTTATGCTGCAAGCGGCGACGAACGGCGACGGAGAGTTCGAGTTGCCTGCGGCGCCGATCGGGGTATATCGGCTGACGATTGAGGCGGACGGCTTCACAACGGAGACACAAACCATCAGCCTGGCGTCAGGCACCAATCTGGTGCTGCATGTTGCGCTGTGCGTGGGCGGCGTAACGCAATCGGTGGTGGTGAATGGCGCGCCCAGCGCGGCCGACACGGCGACGCCGACGCAGCTCATCACGCGACAGACAATCGAGGAGACACCGGGCGCGGATCGCACCACCGGCACGGAGATGATTACGGACTACGTGCCGGGCGCGTACATGGTGCACGACCATCTTCATGTTCGCGGCGGGCACCAGACGAGCTGGCTGATCGACGGCGTGGCGATTCCCAATACCAAGATCGCGTCGAACGTAGGGCCGCAGATCGATCCCAAAGATATCGATTCGCTGGAGACACAGAGCGGCAGCTACGACGCCGATCTGGGCGACCGCACTTATGGAATGTTCAACGTGCTGCCGCGAAATGGGTTTGCGTTCAACCGCGAGGGCGAGTTGATGCTCGACGCAGGCAATCTGTACACCGGCGAGGCGCAGATCACGCTGGGCGACCACTCGGAGAAGTCGGCGTGGTACGCGAGCGCCACGGGTTCGCGGTCGAACTACGGGCTGGCGACTCCGGTGTCGGCGATTTATCACGACGCGACGAATTCGGAGAGCGGATTTGTTTCGCTGCTGCGCAATGAGACGGCGAAGGATCAACTGCGAGTGGATGGGCAAGTTCGCGAGGACTTCTTCGAGGTTCCCTACGATCCGAGTCAGACGGACTACGAATGTGCTTCGAATTACTACTGCTCGTACGGATTGAGGGATGGGCAGACGGAGCGCGATGCATTTGTGATTGCCAACTGGGTGCATACCTTCTCGTCGAAGGCGTTGGTTTCGGCAGCGCCGTTCTACCACTTCAATCAGGCGAATTACGATTCGCGGCCGACGGACATTCCGGTCGCGACCACGTGGCATCAGCAATCGAACTACGGCGGCGTACAAGCGGACGCGCGGTTGGATGCGGGCCCCAACGCATTTTTAAACAGCATTTCTGGCGGGCTCTATTCGTTTGTTCAGAGAGAGAACGATCTTTTCAGCGTCTCTGGGCCGACTTGCTCGCCCGCTATTTGCGTCGCGAACGCCGATGCGGGCCTGCTGGAGTTCTACGTGGGCGATCATTTACGTCTGGGGCAGTATGTGACGCTGCTCGGCGGGGAGCGGTTTTCGATCTTTCGCGCGGAGCTCAACGAGAGCGCGACATATCCGCGCATCGGCGCAACGGTGCGGATTCCGCGGCTAAACTGGGTGCTGCGCGGATTCTACGGACATTTCTTTCAACCGGCGCCGATTTTGACGGTGTCGAGTTCGGCGCTGAATTCCGCAAGCAGTTTGCCTGCCGGAGAAAACACCTTTACTCCGATTCCCTCGGAGCGCGACGAGGAGCACCAGTTCGGCATCGAGATTCCGTACCGCGGATGGGTGCTGGACGTGGATACGTTCAAGACACGCGCCAACAACTTCCTCGATCACTCGTGCCTGGGAGAATCGAACGCTTGTTTCCCGATTGCGGTGGATGGGGCGCTCGTTCGCGCGTGGGAGATGACGCTGCACTCGCCCCAGTTGTGGCAGCGGGGACGATTTTACCTGACCTACTCGAACCAGATTGCCGAGCAGCGCGGGAATATTGTTGGCGGATTTACATGCAGCGATCTTAGCGATCCGGCGTGCGCACTAGGGCCGCAATACATCCATCTCGACCACGACCAGCGCGACACGCTGAACGCGGGGTTTACGGCGAAGCTGCCGCTAAAAACATGGTTCGCGAGCAACGTGTACTACGGGTCAGGGTTCTCGAACGGGCTGGCGGGAGCAAACGAGGGTCCTTATAACAGCGCGTACTTGCCGGTGCACACGACGTTCGATTCGTCGGTGGGACGCGCGTTCGGCGAGCGCTGGAAGCTGTCTGTAACGGCGGTCAATGTTACGAATCACCGCGTGCTGTTGGATAACTCGATCACGATCGGGGGGTTCCACTATAACGATCCGCGGATGATTGCGGCGGAGGCGAAGTACCGGTTTCGGTTTTGAGGCAGCGGGGTTGGCGGAGTTAGTTTCCCGGCGAGTTAGAGTCACTTCGCGAGATCGCAAGTTCGCGAGTTGGCCCGGCGCTTATGAGGTCAGCAGGCCGTTCCGGTCCCTGAACGCCACCTTCGAGCAGGCAAAATATTCTTCCGGGAATTTGCCGATAATTTTGCAGAAACGCGTAGCATAAAAAATTATGGGAAGCGTATTTGAGAAATTGAACCTCGGAAGCCGGCAGGAGATCGTGGTGGTCGACGCGCCGGAGAGCTTTCAGCCGGAGCTCGCTCAACTGCCGGTCCTCACGATCCATCGCCATGTGGAATCGGTGGCGGAGGCGGAGTTCTGGCTGGTGTTTGTAACACGCAAGAGCGAGGTGGAGAGGCTTGCGCCGCTCGTCGCGCGCCGCGCCAAGGGCGATGCCGTGGTGTGGTTCGCTTATCCCAAGGGGACGTCGAAGAAGTACACCTGCGACTTCAATCGCGATACGGGATGGGCGGCTCTGAAGAAGGCGGGGTTCGATACCGTGCGGTCCGTGGCTATCGACGAGGACTGGACGGGGCTGCGGTTCAGGCGGAAAGAGTTTATTAAGCGGGGCTAGCAAGTTAGCGAGTTAGCGAGTTAGCGACACCCAAACCACATCAACAAAATTCTTACGGATCGAGACCATCGAGACGGAGAGGAGACTTATGCAAGCGATACAGAAAGCAATGAGGCCGGCACAGAATGAGGTTAACCAGGCTGCGCATGACCAGGATCTGATTGAGGTTCCTAAGCGGGCAAGCCTCGATCGCGTGAACGATGGGCAGCAATTGGATCTGCCGCAACTGGAGCAGAAGGACGCGGCGGAGAGGTGAAGAGCAGCTTCTAGCTTCTAGCTTCCAGCTTGTAGCTTCTAGCTTCTAGCTTCTAGCTTTTAGCTTTTAGCTTTTAGCTTTCGACGCGGAATAGCCCCGGGAGAACCTCGCCTGCTTTGCCTTCGACAATGTGGGTAAAGGCAGTGGCGTTGAGCGGGGGCTCGGGGCCGATGTAGACGGTGCGGGCTCCGGCCTGGGTTGCCCAGTGGACGAAGTTGGCCGCGGGATAGACGTTTCCTGAGGTGCCGATGACGAGCATGAGCGTGGAATTTGCGATTTCGCGCTCGATGCGCGGCATTTCGAGGGGGACTTCTCCGAAGAAGACGATGTGGGGGCGCAAGCGGCCTCCGCAGGGGCAGCGGCCGACTTCGTCGAGGCTCGCGTAGACGGTGTGGTCTGCGACGGGTGGCTCTCCGCACTCAAGCTCACAGCGGGACTTCGCGAGTTCGCCGTGCATGTGGATGAGATTCTTGCTGCCGGCGCGCTCGTGGAGGTCGTCCACATTTTGCGTGCAGAGAAAAAAGCGGCCGCCTGCACGCGATTCGAGCTGCGCTTCGAGTTCGGCGAGGGCGATGTGCGCGGGATTGGGTGCGGCCTTTGCGCAATCGGCGCGGCGCTTGGAATAGAAGTCCCAAACCAGCGCTGGGTTACCCCGCAAAGCTTCTGGGGTGCAAATCTCCGCGACGTTGTATCCGGCCCACAGGCCGTCAGAGGCGCGGAAGGTGGGCAGGCCGCTCTCGGCGCTGATGCCTGCGCCGGTTAGGACGAAGAGGCGGTCGGTCGGTGCGATGGAAATGACGGACATCGCAAGCTCCTAGCTGCTAGCTTCTAGCCTCTCTTGTAGAACCCGCCTGCCCGCCCGAATCGAATCTAGTCAGAAAAACCTGAATTTCCGGGTTTTGCCGAATCGCCTCTTCGATAACTGGCACGGAAATGGGTTTGAATTTAGAGTTCTGGACCTTGCGCAATCTGCTTATTAGGTCTTCAGGATGGTCGAACGCCATGCCCCAGAAATCTGGCGCCTTCTCAAATTGCGCGATCATATTTACGATCTCTAAAGGAGCATGGAGTCTCAGCTCTGCCACCTTGGAACATGAAGAGAGATTGCCGGAATAGTCCATTATGAACATTTCCTTTGCTTGCTGAATCTTTCTCTCGCATTCCTCCCTCGATATTCTTGTGATGCCGTCCTGGTTTGTGATCAAAGGGCCAACATCATAGTTATTTTTCACAGTCGCCTTCAATATGAGCAGGAATGAAACATTCCCCACCGGACGCCCTGAGGCTGCCTCTATCACTCGCACTGTCAGTTCGTCTGGAAACTCCATTCTCGTTCCCTATTTCGACTAGCCCGTCCTGCAATCCATGTGCTTCCCTGCTCGTTGATCTCTTCGTGCGTGCGTTCTACTGATTCTTTCTCCGAAGGTCAGCTAGGATATGGAGCGCTCCATCAGAAATGAGAGCTAGCAGCTAGAAGCTAATGGCTAGAAGCTGCTCTTTACGGCACAAGCAAAATCTTGCCGGTAGTTTTGCGTGCTTCCATGTCGATCTGGGCCTGGGCGGCATCGGCGAGCGGGTAGGTGTGTTCGGTGCGGAGCTTGAGGTCGCCTTTGGCCACCCAGTTGAGCACTTCGCTCGATCGCCATTCGAGCTCGGCGCGCGTGGCGATGTAGTGCCAGAGCGTGGGACGGGTGAGAAAGAGCGAGCCTTTGCTGTTGAGCAGAGTGGGGTCGAAGGGCGGAACGGGACCGCTGGAGGCGCCGAAGAGGGCCAGCAGGCCGCGCGGGTGCAGACAATTGAGACTGCCGTCGAAGGTGGTTTTGCCGACCGAATCGTAGACCACATCGACGCCCTTGCCGCCGGTGAGGCGCTTGACCTCGGCTTCGAAATCCTTTTCGGTGTAGAGAATCACGTCGGATGCGCCGGCTTCGCGCGAGAGTTCGGCTTTGGCTTTGGTAGAGACGGTCGAGATGACGCGCGCGCCGATATGTGCGGCCATTTGCGTGAGCAGCAGACCGACGCCACCGGCTCCGGCGTGCACCAACGCGGTGTCGCCGGGCTTGAGCGGGTAGGTGGAATGGACGAGGTAGTGCGCTGTCATGCCCTGCAGCATGACCGCGGCCGCCTGCTCCATGGTGACGCCCTGGGGAATTTTGACGAGCTGCGCGACGGGAACCAAAGCATATTCGGCGTAGCTGCCGATGACGGCGGTGGAAGCGACCGCGTCGCCGGCGGCGAATCCTGTAACGCCGGGACCGAGTTCTTCGATGGTGCCCGCGGCTTCGCTGCCGGGAATGAGGGGCAGCGTGGGTTTGTAGACGCCTTTGCGGAAATAGATCTCGATGAAGTTGACGCCGATGGCCTCAATGCGCAGCAAGACCTGGCCCGGCCCCGGCTCAGGGATGGGCAGGTCGGCAAGCTGGAGAACTTCGGGTCCGCCAGTCGAGTGAATCTGAATGGCCTTCATGACTGATAAGGATGAACCCTGGGGGTGGATGAAAGCAAGGGGCTATCGAGTAGCCAGTAGGGAATAGGCGGAACGCCGACGCTGGAAGGGACGTGAAGAACGCGAGAACGCTCTCGATTTGCCCGCGGGAGCTGGCACGGAGAGAATCAACTATTTCTTACTGGCTATTCCCTATTACCTGGTTTTACATCATGCCGTCCTGGCGTTCGGAGAGCAGGCTTTGCTCATCGGCGGGGACGAGGCGGACCAGGCGATCGACGGTGTAGGAAGCTGGGCGCTGGCTGGTGTAGAAGTGGCGCACGTGCAGTTCGCCGAGCAGGCCGAGAGCCAGCAACTGCATGCCAGCCACGATGAGCACCGAGGCGATGACGAACATGGGGCCGTGATAAACCATCAGGCTCATCTGGGGATGGGCGAGCTTGATGCCCAGAAGGATGACGGCCATGATGCTTCCGATGAACATGCCGAGGATGCCGAAGCCGCCGAAGAAGTGCAGCGGGCGGCTCATGTAACGCAGCAGGAAGCGAATGGTCATCAGGTCAAAAAAGACGCGAAAGGTGCGCCCCAGGCCGTAATGGCTCTTGCCGCGTTCGCGATTCACGTTGCGGATGGGAATTTCGCAGATGGTCGCGCCATACCAACTGGCGAGCGCGGGAATGAAGCGGTGCATCTCGCCGTAGAGGGGAATGTTCTGGATGACCTCGCGGCGATAGGCCTTGAAGGTGGTGCCGAAGTCGTGGATGGGCACGCCGGAGAGGCGGGCCATGATCCAGTTGGCGCATGCGGACGGGATGCGGCGCAGAAAAAAGCTGTCGGTGCGGATCTTGCGCCATCCGGAGACGACGTCGTAGCCTTCTTCGAGCTTCTCGAGAAACGCGGGAATGTCGTTGGGATCGTGCTGCAGGTCGCCGTCCATGGCGAGTACAAATTCGCCCGAGGCATGGTCGAAGCCCGCGGCCAGGGCCGAGGTTTGGCCGAAGTTGCGGCGCAGCTTGACGAGCAGGACGCGGCTGTCGACCGCGGCAATCTCCTCAAGGAGCTTGTAGGTGCGGTCGGTGGATCCATCGTCGACAAGGACAAACTCAAAAGAGTCGCCGACTTGCTCCATGACCTGCTTGAGGCGAGCGTATAAAGCGGTTACATTTTCTTCTTCATTGTGAAATGGGACAACAATCGAGTATTTCGACATATTGATCCTTTTAGACGCCGAATTGCCGAGCGAGGATTCCTGGCGATCTCAAGAAAAAAGTACGGCGCATCAGGTAAATCCTAGGGTGAAAAACAAGGCGGTTCCGGAAAAAAGAGCATTCGGCTACAGTGGTGCGCGCTGCCGTTATGGCTGCAATTCGTCGAGCATCGCTTGCATTTCGCTGAGGGCGTGATGGTTTCCGCTGCGTGCCGCAGAAGCGATTCCGGCTTTGAGCCGTTCCATGGCCTCCGGCTTTCGGCCCGCGCCGGCCATGGTTTGCGCGGACATGAAATACCCGGCCGTGTAATCCGGATCGTTGGCCAGAAGTGTGTCAAACTCTGCAAGCGCGGCCGCAACGTCGCCCTGGCTGGCCAATTCCATAGCAAGCCCGTAGCGGGCAAAGCTATTTCTGGGGTCCAAAGCGAGAATTTCTTTCAGCGCCGCAATTTTGTCCATTGGGTCTGCATCCAGCTCGATCCTGTTGGGCCGGGCCGTGAGGGATTTGCGTAATTGGCGAGGATTGCTGAAACTGAGACAGGATGCGGCAGCGCACCCTGAGGCTAAACCCTGCCAATGAATCCATTGTAGCCGGGTAGAGAACAAAACGGCACAAAAAACCTGACGGAAGCGAACGGAGCGGAGGCGCGATGAACAGCCTGGAGAACCACCCGCAAGTGCGAACCGTGGCAAGCACGCAGTCGGAGATGACGGAGATCATTCTGCCCAACGATACGAATATGCTGGGCAACTTGCTGGGCGGGCGGCTGATGCACTTCATCGATCTGACGGGCGCGATGGCTGCTTACCGGCACGCACGCACGCACGTGGTGACGGCGGCGATGGATCATATCGATTTCATCCAGCCGGTGCGGCTGGGCGACCTATTGACGCTGAGGTCGAGCGTGAACCGGGCGTTTACCAGCTCGATGGAAGTGGGCGTGAAGGTGTGGGCGGAGAATACGCGCACGGGCGCGGTGTCGCACGTGGCCAGCGCCTACATGGTGTTTGTGGCCGTGGACGAACACGGGCGGCTGCAGAAAGTTCCGCAACTGAAGCCGGAGACGCCGGACGAGATGCGCCGCTTTGAAGACGCGCTCAGGCGGCGCGAGCATCGCGAGCGCGAACATGCGCGGCGCAAGAAGGCGCAGATTGAGACCGCGGCGCTGGGGAATGCAGGCAAGATCGAGCCGTGAAGAAGAGCGGAGCTAACGGAGTTAGCGAAGTTAGCGAAGTTAGCGGAGCTAGCGGAGTTCTGGGTATCCGCGGAATCTGGTCTCTCGAATCATGACAATTTCCTTTTCAGCGCCGATGAAGGTTGAGGATTTCCCGCGCCGCATCGTTTGTTTAACCGATGAGACAACCGAAATCCTGTATTTGCTGGGCGAGCAGGACCGGATCGTTGGCGTGTCGGGGTACACGACGCGGCCACCCGAAGCGCGGCGAAAACCGCGTGTGTCTGCCTTCCGCAATGCGAAGTTCGACGCGATTCTCGACCTCAAGCCGGAACTGGTGCTGACGTTTTCCGACGTGCAGGCCGAGATTACGCGCGAACTGGTGTTGCGCGGCGTGACGGTGCTGAACTTTAACCAGCGGAGCGTGCGGGAGATTCTGGAGACGATCCTGGTTCTGGCGCGCATCGTGGGCAAGGCGGCGGAGGGCGCGGCGCTGGTGGAGCAGATGGAGCGCGGTTTGCGGGAGATATCCGAGGTCAGCAAACAATTTCCGCGGCGACCGCGCGTTTACTTCGAGGAGTGGAACGATCCGCTGCTAAGCGGCATCGAGTGGGTGGAAGAGTTGATTGAGATTGCCGGAGGCGAGGGGATTTTCCCCGAGTTGCGAGGACGCGGCAAGGCGAAGGACCGCATGGTCGATGCGGCGGAAGTGGTGGCGCGCGATCCGGAGGTAATTCTGGCCTCGTGGTGCGGACGCAAGGTGAATGCGGGGCAAATTGCCGCGCGACCGGGATGGGCCGGGACGAGCGCGGTGCGTAACGGGCATGTATACGAGATCAAGTCGGCGGTGATTCTGCAGCCGGGGCCGGCGGCGTTGACGGAGGGTGTGCGGCAGGTGCATGCGATTCTGGCGAGGGTTGCTGATGCGGCGGTGAGCGCGCGTTAAATCGGTGCCGCGAGATTTTTGGTATCCCACATCTCAAAAGCGAGAGGTGGGGCGCGCATTTTTTGAAGCAGGTTGCGCGCACGGTAAAATCGGATCAGGAGATTGATGATGGCGCATGGACATGCGATGCCGCAGCCGGTGGCTTTGCCCGGCGTTTCTAAAATTGTTGCCGTGGGATCGGGCAAGGGCGGCGTGGGCAAAACCACAGTGGCCGTGAACCTGGCTATTGCGCTCTCGAAGTCGGGCCAGCGCGTGGGATTGATGGACGCGGACGTCTACGGGCCGAATGTGCCGCTGATGATGGGCTCGTCCGCGCAGCCGAAGGTTGGGCCGGGCAACATGATTGAGCCCAATCTGACGCACGGAATCAAAACCATCTCGATCGGATATATTTCGCCGGGCGACAAGCCGCTGGTGATGCGGGGGCCGATGCTGCACCAGATTATCCGGCAGTTTTTGCAGCAGGTGAACTGGGGCGAACTGGATTACCTAGTGGTGGACCTGCCGCCGGGCACGGGCGACGTGGCGATTTCGCTGGTGCAGACGGTGCCCTTGACCGGCGCGGTCGTAGTGTCGACACCGAGCGACGTGAGCCTGGAAGATGCGCGCAAGGCGCTCGAGATGTTTGCGCAGGTGAATGTGGACGTGTTGGGAATTGTGGAGAACATGAGCCACTTCACGTGTCCGCATTGCCAGCACGAGATCGATATTTTTTCGCGCGGGGGAGCGGAGCGGACGGCAAAACAGTTTGGCGTGCCGTTTCTGGGATCGATCGAGCTGGTGCCGGCGATTCGCGAGGGCGGCGACCGCGGGCTGCCGGTGGCGCTGGCGGGACCAAAGAGCCCGCAGGCAGCGGCGTTCTACACGATCGCGGAGAAGGTGATGGAGCAGGCGGAGTCGGCGGCGGCCAAGGCGACGGATGTGATTGAGATCAAGTAGCGATTCATGATGAATGGACGAAAAAAGCGGGGCTTGAAGCCCCGCTTTTTTATTTGCCAGCGTGCGGCTACTGCCAGTGGCCCTGGATCAGGACGTATTGGCCGTGGCGGTGAACCCAGTGGTGAGCGACCCAGCGTTGCCCCCTATGGGGTGGCTGCTCGTAGTGGCCGGGCGTCCAGGCATAATGGTCGCCGTCGTAACGGTGATAGCCGGGTTGCCATACGTATCCCTCGCCGGGAGGTGGACCGCGGCGCTCGTAGACAGGCGGGGGCGGCCCGATACGAAGGACGACCTGCGCAAACGATGCCGCAGGAATCAGGGTAAAAGCGAGCAACAGTGCCAATGCAATTTTTTTCACGAGAATCGAATCCTCAGGGGGTTGGGGAGCTTTTGGATGACCGCGCAGGTCCCGGATGCTGCGGAGATGAGCGTTGCGCGGCGTGATCGTTGCGCGCTCATTGTGACCCGCATTCATTTCCTTTGTACTACCCCCGATGTTCTCCGCGATGTACCGGACTGCTCATTGCAGTTTCCCAGGCAGAACGATTTCGGTGTTCAAACAAAAAGAGCGGGGCGCAATCCCCGCTCTCTTCATTCTTGTTTTCCGGTTTACCGCCAGTGGCCTTCGATGAGGACCCAGCCGTCGCCGCGCTGCTCCCAGCGATGGGCGACCCAGACGGCGCCGGGATGCGGCGGGCGGACCCAATGGCCGTGGACCCAGACGTAGCGGTGGCCGTTCCAGCGATGATAGCCGTCAACCCAGACCCAGCCCTCGTGAGGCGGCGGGCCATAATGTTCGACGATGGGCGCTGGAGGCGCCACGCGAACCACAATTCCCACCTGCGCTAAAGCGGCAGCGGGAGCGAGACAGATGGCAAGCAGCAGGGACAAAGCAGTTTTCTTCACGGAAATTCTTCCCTCCATGGTGTCAATGCGTTGCGCCGGATCGGGATGCTTGTTTCCGGGCAGCTAATGTTATGAACCCATGTGAGCGAAATTGGTTGCGTCTATAACGAAATTGAGCTGGGAAAGATTTGAGCGGTGGATCGAATATCGGATCCGCTCAGGCGCGGCCCGCGAACTCGCGGGTTTCGGTGTACACCTTCACTTTTTCGCCGTCCGCGATGTAAAGCGGAACTTTGATGGACAGGCCGGTCTCGAGGCGGGCAACTTTTGTGACGCTGCCACTGGTGTCGCCGCGCACGCCGGGTTCGGTATCTGTCACGGTCAGTTCCACCTTCTCAGGCAAATCGAGGCCGATGGGGTTTCCGTTGAATTTTTGCAACTGAATCATTGCGCCTTCAACGAGGAATTCCAGAGCGTCGCCCATCATCTGGGTGGAGAGATTGTGCGTCTCAAAGCTTGCCTGATCGAGAAAATAGGAGCCGTCGGGATCGCTGTAGAGATAGGAGGCCTCGACCATTTCCAGGTCCGGCTCCTTGAAGCGGTCGCCTGCCTTGAAGGTCTTGTCGAAGACGGCGCGCGTGAGCAGGTTGCGCATCTTGAGACGGACCAGCGTCTGGCCGCCGCGCGCGGTGGGCGTCGAGACTTCGACTTCCATGCAGTAGTAGGGCGTGTTCTCGATCTCGAAATACATCTTGCGTTTTACGTCGATGGCTTCAATCAGTGCGGCCATGAGTCCCTCAAACAATAGTTTCGGAATGCAAAATATCGGGTGTGTTTTCCATGCGCTCCCTGGAAGATTATAGGGCCACGAAAGGCATCACACAGCGGCGGCCACGGCTTCACGGGGCGCAAAGACGTCACCCAGGCGCTGGATCTGCGCGCCCACGCTGCGCAGCTTCTCTTCGAAGTGCTCGTATCCGCGGTCCATGTGGTAGACGCGGTCGACGACCGATTCGCCGTCGGCGACCAGCGCGGCCAGCACCAGCGAAGCGGAGGCGCGCAGATCGGAGCACATGACGGCGGCCGAGGAGAGCTTCGCCGGGCCGCGCACCGTGGCGGCGTTGCCGTCGACTTTGATATTTGCGCCCATGCGCACCAGCTCCTGCACGTGCATGAAGCGGTTCTCGAAGATGTTTTCGCGGACCTGGCAGACGCCCTCAGCCTGCGTGGCGAGAGCCATGTACTGGGCCTGCATGTCGGTGGGAAATCCGGGATACTCCTCGGTGGAGATGTCGGCAGCGCACAGATGCTCTGCGGCGCGGACGCGGACCGCGCTGGGGCCGAGCACTTCGACGCGCACGCCGTTCTCGCGGAGCTTGGCGATGAGTGCGCCGAGATGATCGACGTTGCAGTCGGCCACGATCAGGTCGCCGCGGGTGATGGCGCCGGCGATGAGGAAGGTTCCCGCCTCGATACGATCGGGATTGATGCGGTAGCGCGCGCCGTGAAGGCTGGAGACGCCGTGCACGCGGATGTTGGACGTGCCCGCGCCTTCGATTCTGGCGCCCATGGCGGTGAGCAGCGCGGCCAGATCGACGACTTCCGGCTCGCGGGCGCAGTTTTCGAGCAGAGTTTCGCCGTCCGCGAGAACTGCTGCCATGAGCAGATCTTCAGTGCCGGTGACGGTGATGCGATCGAAGACGATGTGCGCGCCGCGGAGGCGCGAGGCACTGGCCTCGAGGTTGCCGTGCTCCTGCAGGATGACCGCGCCCATTTTTTCAAGGCCCTTGATGTGCATATCGATGGGACGGCCGCCGATGGCGCAGCCACCGGGCATGGCCACGCGGGCCACACCAGCGCGGGCGATAAGGGGACCAAGAACCAGCGAACTGGCGCGCATGGTCTTGACGATTTCGTAGCGGGCCACGGGATCGGAGAGCGAGCGGCAACTGATGGTGGTGTGCTTGAGCGCAACGCCATCCACGTTCGCGGATGCAGGCCCGTCCTCGGGCGTCACGGATTCGCGCAACTCGACGGACGCGCCCATCGAGGCCAGCAGACGCCGCTCGGTGGCGATGTCGCGCACCTGAGGAATGTTTTCGAGCGTGATCTCTTCTTCAGTGAGGATGGCCGCGGCCATGCAGGGCAGGGCCGAGTTTTTGGCGCCGGAGACGCGCACCGTGCCGACCAATGGATTGCCGCCGCGAATGATGAATTTATCCATAGAAAGACAGCTTCTAGCTTTTAGCTTTCAGCTCGGGCGTGCGGAATGGTGCATCTTTGCACAGCGCAGCGAGGGCTGGAAGCGGGTTGCTAATGATCTAGTGTAAATGCGCGGGCGAAGGAATTTTGACGCACAGACCTGTGCGGATCTGGAAACCCGCACTACCGCCGGTCAGGAGACCGGCGGTACGACCCTGGCGGCGCACGAGAAATGCAGGCTAATTGCCGCTGGGCGGGGCCGGGACCAGATTGAGCGGCTCGCTGAGAGTGAAGAGCAGGACGGCGCCCTCGTCGAGCGTGGCCTGGGGATGGCTGACCAGCAGATGCACGGAGATGACGCTGGCGCCGACGATGGTTCCGGCGAGAGCGCCGCCGGGCCCGGCGAGCATGGCACCTGTAAAGGCGCCCGCGCCCACGGCGCCACCGTACTCGATACCGTCCTTCTTTAGCCGCGAACCGGGGGTGACCAGACCCTCGACGCCGATGCGATCCTTCGATCCGGGAACGCCGGAGAGTTGGGCATAGAGTCGGAAGTGCGAGCCGTCGGGCAGAGTCACGGTCTCAGGACGCAGGCGCATGGAGCCGTGGCCGCCGGCGTGGCCGGTCGAAACCGAGATCACACTGCCATCGATCTCGGAGCCGGCGGGAATCAGGACCTGGCCATCCTGAATCACGTCGGAGGCGACGCGGGTGTGGAATGGCTCGCCGGGCTGGCTTTCGGAAGTCGACAGACGGTCCAGTAGGCGAACGCGAATGACCGTGCCCTCGCCGAGTTCGCCCGGAGGCGGCGGGGCAGGATGCACGATGTCGCCATCGGGATCGGCCGCCTGGGAACGGTGGTTGAGGGAGGGTTGCGCGGCGCTCTCGGGCGCTACCTGCACGATGCCGTCGTCGCTGGCCGGCGCGGGAATGGTTTCAGTGGCATTGGCGGGAGCGGGAAGCGACTCGTTGGGAACTGTCTCCGCAGCGTCAGGCGGAGGCGCGGGCCGGGCAGCGGGCGCGGAGTAGGCGCGGTGGCTCGGCGATGGCTTGGCGGCGGGAACGTCCTCCGGCGCCGGGGTGGTGATGGTGTCGTCAGGGGGAGGGTTGGAGGTTCCCTGGTAGCGATTCGACTGGCCCGCCTCCTGCGCTCCCAGTGTGACGGCGGCTGCGGCCAGCAACGTGTATACAAGCCCGTACGCGAGTCCAGACCCAAACCCGAAGATCGTCCGTTTCATCCTGATCTCCTTTTTTCCGTCCACCCCGCGAACCGAAGATTGCCTGGGCGAACTCTTGGGGCGGAGCTCTCCCGTGATGTATGAGACCCGGCGGCGTGGGAAAAGTCGCTTTATCCACCGGGCGCTGGCGATTGACCGCCTGAGTTAAGCGTAACGTGCATTCAAGTTGCCACCAATCGCGACAGACGAGTGGGTGCTTCGGAAGCCAAGAATCAAGGAGGTTACGGTAGGATGTCAGTCACTGCAAGTTTCTTTCTTCGCATGGTCTCCCTTCCCTGTGACCGCGGCCACAACGCGTGTGGGAGCTGGATTTGCTAGAATCCGAGGGGGACACTGCAAAATTCCGCATTTCTCCTCGACGACGAGGAGTGTCGATTGAGTACGCAGGGGCTTTTGCACAGCATTCAAAGCACCACCGGGGAGGTTCTAGCCGTTGATCGCCGTCCCCGGCTGAACGACCGGCTCGAGCACCACATAGTGAGGAGCGATATGACTGAGATTGTTGCTATTCGTGCGCGTGAGGTTCTGGATTCGCGCGGCAATCCGACCGTTGAGGCGGACGTGATTCTGGAAAGCGGCGCGATGGGACGCGCCATTGTGCCTTCGGGCGCTTCAACGGGCGAACACGAAGCCGTGGAATTGCGCGATGGCGACAAGAGCCATTACCTGGGCAAGGGCGTATTGCAGGCGGTGGCCAATGTGGAGACCGCGATTGCGCCAGAACTCGAAGGCATGGACGCGAGCAATCAGCGGCTGCTCGATCAGACCATGATCGCTCTCGACGGCACGCCGAACAAGAGCAAGCTGGGCGCGAACGCGATTCTGGCTGTTTCGA
>Ga0326727_10008274_pt1 | contig 26556 bp, 26 predicted proteins | sample MB2enrmetagenome_FD_207643 | JGI IMG/M metagenome (GOLD analysis project Ga0326727, IMG submission 207643) | Lab enriched peat soil microbial communities from McLean, Ithaca, NY, United States - MB29MY | ecosystem: Environmental > Terrestrial > Soil > Wetlands > Peat | place: USA: New York...
CGCCTCGGCGGACTCGTGGCGCGGCATCCGTCTTTCTCGCGCCGGGCGGGTCTGTGCCGTGACGCCGGCGCGCCCGCCGTGGCTGTCGTCCTCGCCGGGGCGCTGCTCATCCTCACGGTGGCGCCCGAGGTCAAGCAACCGCCCATGCCGAACGTCGTGCCGTACCCTGTGCCGGCGTACGCGCACGCGCTCGGCGGGAACGACTCGGCCCTGGTCGACGAGTACCAGGTCACCTGCGAGCTGCCGGGCTTCGTCGGGCACGCCGCCTACGCCGGCGAGCAACTGCTCATGTGGCTTCCCTGGGGCCAATTCACTGAACTGACCGAGCCCGCCGGCATTTTCCACTCCGGGTTCAACCTGGTCGGCGGCGCCTTCCCCCTGCTTGACGCCTCCTCCAGGGACAAGATCGAGTATCGGCGGCCCGCCGAGGTGCTCCTCCTGAGCGAGACGGGGATCCACTTCTCCCGGGCGGTGCAGTCGCTGGCGCCTTTCGCGCCCCGTGTCGTCAAGCAGGCGGTGCTCGCCGACGGCGCGTATCACCTGCACGTTTGGCTCGTCGATCTCCGCTACCTCCGCCGAGCTTCGGGTTGAGTCCGGCGGCCGCCGAGAACGGCAACTGCCCTTCGGCTTGTACTTCATGGCGCGACGCGCCGGCCGCGCCGCCGGCACGAGCGCGGCGCCAGGAGAAGGACGCCGGGCGAACTGACCACTCGCGACCGCCGAGGTTGGCGGAACGGACGGACGCCGAGATGCCGCGCACGGGTCGGCACCGGCAACGATCCGCTGCTCGGCTGCGACGGCAGGGTCGGTGAAACGCGTTCGGGTGCTCGTCGCCACGGGTGTGTCCGGCGACACGATGCCCTAGCCGGCAGGTTCCTCGCCGTAACGCTGGTAACCGGTCCGCTCGAGCTCTTCGGCGAGTTCGGGCCCGCCGGACTCGACGATCCGCCCCTGGAACAGGACGTGGACCCGATCGGGGTGCAGCTCGTCGAGCAGCCGGTTGTAGTGCGTGATCGCCAGCACGCCGAGCGGTTCTCGTGCCGACACCAGGCCTCGCCTTCCCGGACGGACGTCGCGTTCGATACGGCGCGCGACGTCGCGCAACGCGTCGACGTCGAGTCCGGAGTCGAGCTCGTCGAGGACCGCGATCACCGGTTCGAGCACGGCGAGCTGGAGCGTCTCGAGCCGCTTCTTCTCCCCGCCCGAAGCGTCGACGTTGAGAGCCCGCGCGGTGAACTCTGCAGCCAGTCCGATCTCGTCCGCCTCCGCCGCGATCCGCCGCTCGAGGGCGGCGCGGTCGGGTTCCGACCCGCGGCGCCGACTGAAGAGTGCCTCGGCGAGCACCTCGACGGCCCGAACGCCGGGCAGCTCCACGGGGTACTGCGGGGCGAGGAACAGGCCGAGCGCGGCACGCTCCCAGGTCGAGAGCACGAGGAGGTCGGACCCGTCCAGCGTCACCGAGCCCCCGGTCACGATGAGGTCCGGGTGGCCCATCAGGGCGTTGCCGAGCGTGCTCTTGCCGGCCCCGTTCGGGCCCATCACGGCGTGGACCTCGCCGCTGCGGACCTCGAGGTCGATCCCGCGCAGGATCTCGACCCCGGCGACCTCCACGGTCAGACCGTCGACGAGCAGCGTGCTCACCGACGTGCCCCGCCTGTCGGCGGCAGCGCCGTCACGGCAGCGCCACCGACACGTCGTCGGCCGCGACGACGACTTCGTACACGTTGACGGGGCGCGTCGCCGGAAGGGTCAGCGGCTCGCCGGTCGAAAGCGAGAACAGACTGCCGTGCTTCCAGCACTCGATCTCGCCGCGCGTGGCGTCGACCTCGCCCTCGGCGAGCGAGTAGTCCTCGTGGCTGCACGTGTCGGAAACGGCGTGGAACCCGTCGTCGCAGTGCACGACGCAGATGTCGACACCTCCGACCTCGAATCGGCGCGCCGCGCCAGGCGGAACGTCGCCGACCGCGCAGAGGCGGACGAGCTTGCGGCCCACGCCGTTCATCGCGCGCCCTCGCCCCGCGCCGTGCCGACCGTCGCCCGGGACAACCGTCTCGCGACGACGTCCCGCAGGTACCTTGCGACGCCGGACTCGTGGGCGCGCCCCAAGAGGTCGTCGAAGAACCCAAGCAGTATCAGCCGTTCGGCGGCATCGGGCGGCACGCCGCGGGACTCGACGTAGAAGCGCTGCGCCCGATCGATCGGCCCGACCGCCGAGGCGTGGCTGCACCGCACGTCGTTCTCCTCGATGTCGAGGTTCGGCACCGAGTCCGCGTGGGCGCCGTCGGAGAGCACGAGGTTGCGGTTGGTCTGCGAGGCGTCCGACTTGCGCGCCCCTTTGTGAATGTGGATCAACCCGCTGTAGACCGAGCGCGCCGAGTCGTCGACCGCACCTTTGAAGATCAGTTTGCTCCTCGTGCGGGGGGCCGCGTGCTCCTGGAAGGTCCTCATGTCCTGGAGTTGCGCCCCGTCGGCGAAGTAGGCGGCGAGCAGTTCGCTCGACGCGGCCTCGCCGGCGAGGGTCGAGTGCGTGCACAGGCGCGCGTAGTCGCCGCCGAAGGCGGCGGCGAACGACGACAGCGCGCCGTCGCGACCGATGCGGCTCGTCAGGTAGCCGAGCTGCCAGGCCGACCGGTCGAGCTCCTGGATCGAGTGGTAGGCGAGACGGGCACTGGGCGCGACCTCGAGCTCGGTCACCGGGCAGACGAGGGTCGCGCCGGAAGACGCGAGGTGTTCGACGACCGTCGCGTCGGCGCCCTCGCCCAGAGCGACGAACGTCCGGGGGAAGGCCGCCACGGGGAAGGGGCGCGCCCCGACCTCGTGGACGACGACGATCGGACCGGTGACGCGCACGCCCGGTGGCACGACGATGACGGCGGCGTCAGGGCCGTAACCCCGGGCGAGCACGGTGAAAGCGTCTTCGGCGACCGCGACCACCTCGCCGAATCCGACCGGCGGCCGCCGCAGGTCGCGAGCCGACGCGACCGCGATCCCCGCCGGCTCGGCCGCGGAGCCGAGCTCGATCGAGACCACGAAACCGTCGCACGTGCGCACGATGGCCGCCGGGGCGAGGAGCCCCGAGAGCAGGCTCGCTGGCCCCTCCGCCAGCTCCGACGGCTTCGTCTCAGGCTCGGCGACGACCGCGGCGAACCCGCCGAGGTCGAGCGCGCCGATCCGCCCGTAACGCCAGTCCTCGTCGGCTTCGGTGGGGAGTTCCATCGCCCAGAATCGTGCGGCCGCCTGCGACCGCATGCGACGCAACCAGTCCGGACCCGCGATCGAGCGGGCGAGTTCGGGGGTGAAGCGGTGGTCGCTCAGAACCGATCGCCCTCGCCGCTGGCGGGCGGCCTGCCGCGGCGCCCGATTCGGCGTAGCACGCGCTTCACCGCGGAGCCCTGCGACTTGCGTTCGGCACGGTCCTCGTCGGATTCCACCTCGGCGAGCTCCTCGGGGGCGGCCGCGTCGACGATCTCCTCCGCCGAGGCGAGCAGCTCGCCGATGTCCGCCGGCGGTTCGTCCGGCTCGGACTCGATCGGCGGCGGAACGAGCGACCCGTGCGTCCAGGTGACGTCGGCGAGCCGCCGCTCGTACGAGGGGCAGTCGTCGGGGCAGCGCCACGGCGCCTCGGGCGCGAGGTCGAGGACGCAGAATCGTGCGATCTCGCCGGAGGCGTACGTCCTCGACTGGAAGTGCTTGCAATCCTCACGCATCGCCACGCGCGCCAGACCTCCCGCGCTCCGCTCGCCGCTCCAAGGATATTGATCCGCCCCGCTCACTGCCGACGGCACGATCAGCCGACGGCGCCCTCCATCTGCAGCTCGATGAGCCGGCTCCACTCCACCGCGTACTCCATGGGGAGCGTCCGGGTGATCGGCTCGATGAAGCCGTTGACGATCATGCCAGTCGCCTGGCCCTCGGAAAGGCCGCGGCTCATGAGGTAGAAGAGCTGGTCGTCGCCAACCTTGGAAACGGTCGCCTCGTGACCGATCTCGGCGTCGCGTTCCCCGACTTCCATGTACGGCTTCGTCTCCGAGACCGAGTCCTCGTCGAGGATGAGCGCGTCACAGCGCACGAACGACTTGGCGTGGCTCGCGCCGGGATCGACGTGGACCTTGCCGCGGTAGGTCGTCGAGCCGCCATCTTTCGAGATCGACTTCGAGATGATCGTGGAGGTCGTCTCGGGGGCGCAGTGGAACATCTTCGCCCCGGTGTCCTGGACCTGGCCGGCGCCGGCGTAGGCGACCGAGAGGACCTCGCCCGAGGCCCTGGGACCCATGAGATACACCGACGGGTACTTCATCGTCAGGCGCGAGCCGATGTTGCCGTCGATCCACTCGACGTGCGCTTCCGCCTCGGCGCGCGCCCGCTTCGTCACGAGGTTGTAGACGTTCGACGACCAGTTCTGGATCGTCGTGTAGGTGATCCGGCTGCCCGGCAGCGCGACGAGCTCCACCACGGCCGAGTGCAACGAGTCGGTCGAGTACACGGGGGCGGAACATCCCTCGACGTAGTGAACCCGCGCTCCCTCGTCGGCGATGATGAGCGTCCGCTCGAACTGGCCCATGTTCTCCGCGTTGATGCGAAAGTACGCCTGCAACGGCATGTCGACCTCGACACCGGGCGGCACGTAGATGAACGAGCCGCCCGACCACACCGCCGAGTTCAACGCCGCGAACTTGTTGTCGTTCGGCGGGATGATCCTTCCGAAGTACCTGCGGACGATGTCGGGGTACTCGCGAACGGCGGTGTCCATGTCGCAGAAGAGCACCCCCATGCCCGCGAGGTCGTCACGGTTCCGGTGGTAGACGACCTCGGACTCGTACTGGGCCGTCACCCCGGCGAGGTACTTGCGTTCCGCCTCGGGGATGCCGAGCTTCTCGTAGGTGTTCTTCACGGACTCGGGCAGCTGCTCCCAGGCGTCGACCTGGGTCTCGGTCGGCTTGATGTAGTAGTAGATGTCATCGAAGTCGAGATCGGGCATCTTGCCTGCGAACCAGGACATCATCGGTTTGGCGAGGAAACGCGCGTAGCTCTTCAAGCGGAACGCGAGCATCCACTCCGGTTCCTTCTTGAGGCGCGACATCTCGCGGATGATCTCCTCGTTGAGTCCCTTGCGGGGCTTGAACACGTAGTCCTCGACGTCGCTCCAGCCGAGCGCGTACTTGTCGAGGTTGAGATCGGTCATCGCCATCAGGACGTCGGACTCCGTTCGGTCGCGCTCCCCGCCAGCAGGAAGGGGATTTCTCCTATCTGTATAGTAACAACTACCCCGGCCCGCACGACACGTCGGGCCTGCGGCGCGGGCGGCCGCCGCGCCCGGCCGACGGGAGCGCAGCCCACGGCTCGGACCGCTCCCCGGAGCGGCCGGCACCGGCCGAACGGCGCGAGGCACGGCCCGTCGCTGCCCGGCTGGGCGGCAGCTGGCGGGTGCCGCACGTCCCTGGCGAGGCGAGGAGCGGGGACCGAGGACGTCGCCGTCCCGGCGTCGTCTTCCCGCCCTTGTCGCCGACCCGTGTCACCTCGCACGCAGGAATCCGGCGCGGCTGTCTGGCGCCGACGGCGGGCCGCCCGTGGTCGAGCGCGAGCCGACGCGACGGATCCGGTCGGCCGCGGACCGGACGCCCGGGCTCAGCGGGGGTCGGGCCGGTTCGCTAGCCGACGGCCTGGCGCGCGGGCGAGAACGTGATGTCGTAGGGCTGCACGTTCTGCGCGGGAAGCGCGACGTTCACCCCGTCCACCTGCACCCGCACATGGGGCGGCGCGCCCAGCCGCACCGCGATCGGCCCGCTCGCCCGGTAGGAGACCGTCCCTCCCGCCTCGAGCGTGGTCATCCAGAGGTACTTGCCGTTCACCCCCTCCTGCACGCCGAGCCAGCACGGGGCCGAGGCGGCGAAGCTGATCGTGTAGGTCCGGCTCGTCGTCGCGTAGGCGACGACGCTCGGCGAGACCGACGTCGGCACGAGGCCCGGGCCAGAGGTGTGGCCGCCGGCGCGGGAATGCGGCTTCAGCTGCGCCGTCGACACCAGCGGTTTGCTCGCGCGGTGCGCGGGCGCGCCACCGGAAGCCAGTTGCCAGCTCGCGACGCCGATCGCGGCGATCGCAACGGCGGCCGCGGCGGTGGAGGTCGCCCGTCGGGCGGGCCGGCCGCCGCGGTAACGGTGACGGATGCGGCGAGAAGGGCGCGCCGTGAGCTCGCCGACCGGGTTGAGCGCCTCGTGGTCGAAAAGGGCTGCCCGCCCGAGCCGGCCCGACCCGGCGGCCGACGCGGTCCCGGCTTCACCACGATCCGGCTCGTCGGGGGCCCGGGACCGGACGACCTTGTCGTCGACGAAGATCGGGAGCTTGAGGGGCGTCGAACCGGAAAGGGGCACGAGACGCACTCCCGGGCGGCGGATCGGCGCCGGCCCGCCGTCGGCGCGCCGGCGCGCGCTCGGAGCGCCGGTCGGCTGGACGTGCGCCCGCGCGACCTCGTCGGGCTTGGGGAGGTGCGCCGGCGCGACGCCCTCCCAGCGCCGGGAGACCGTGCCGAGCACGTCGAGGGCGTGCTGGTGCGTCGTGACGGAGCGCCGCTCGGCGCGACGGGGCGCGAAGCGGGACCATCCGGCGAATCCCGCGACGAGCACGAGGGCGCCGATCGCGATGCCCGCGATCAAGACGCACCGCCCCCGGCATCACCTGGCACGCGCACCATTCAAGCGCGCCACCCCCGACAACGCACCGCGGCTATCCGGTGTTCACGTCCTCAGTCCGGCACGCGGCAAGAGCGCCTCCGGGATCTGCGATTTGCGCGGGTTGTGCCGGTCGCGGTCCGACAGGACCGGATCGGTCACCCTCCAGTCGGCAGCGATGTCGGGGTCGTCCCAGGCCAAACCGAGCTCGTCCTGCGCGTTGTAATACGCGTCGACGAGGTACGTCAGGGTCACGTCCGTCAGCGACGAAAAACCGTGCGCGACGCCGGGCGGGATGAACACCCCGCGTTCGTCGGCGCCGAGCTCGACGAGCTCCAGCGCACCCTCGGTTGCCGAGCCGACGCGCAGGTCGTAGAGCACGACGCCGGCCCGACCGCGCGTCACGTACCAGTAGTCGGCCTGATGCAGGTGGTAGTGGAGGCCGACGACCGCGCCCTGGCTCTTGTCCGACCGGTTGGCCTGCACCATCTCGCGCCCGAGAGGAAACCACGACCTGCGGTACGTTTCGACGAACCGACCGCGCCCGTCGCCGTGAACGACCGGTGCGACGTGGATGACATCACGGATGATCCTCGACTCACTGATTTCGGCCACTGACGTCCTTTCCCCGGCGCGATGCACGACGCTACGCGAGACAGTCTGACGCCATGACGGTCCCCGAGAGAAGCCCAGCGCGATCACGGGACCGGTCAGGCGAGCGACAGCTCCCCGGATGGACCGCGTACGAGGATCCCCTCGGCGACGAGTGCGTCGGCGACGCGTCGGGTGCGCGCGGTTTGCCTCGGCCAGCCGGCGACCCGGACGACGTCGCGGCGCGCGATAGGTCCGGCGCACGCCGCACGCACGAGGCGGCCACGTCCCTGCCGGTCGGATCCCTCGAACCGAGGCGGTCGGGACGTCACCCGGGCCGACCCGGCGGCGGGGTCGGGACCGTCCGTCTCCCCCGAACGCCAGACGCAGGCTCCGGCAGCCCGCACCGGACACCTGGCACACGCGGGTTGACGCGACGTACAGACGAGGCTGCCGAAATCCATGAGCGCGAGATTCCACTCGCGAGCTGATCCGACCGGGACGAGGCGATCTGCCAGGGCCTGTACCTCGCCGGGACGAATCTGCCGGCCCAGCCCGGCGCGGGCGAGCACCCGGCCGACGTTCGTGTCGACCGCCGTCACGTCGGCGTTGAACGCGAACGCCAGCACGGCCCGCGCCGTGTAGGGACCGACGCCGGCGAGGGCTTCGAGATCGGCAAGCGTGGCCGGGACGCGTCCGTCGTGGTCGCGAACGATCGCCTCGGCAGCGGAGTGCAAGGCGAGCGCACGGCGGTTGTAACCGAGACCGACCCAGGCCCGGACGACCTCGCCGACCGTCGCGTCGGCACACGACGCCGGTGTCGGAAAACGCGCCGTGAACTCGCGGAATCGTCCTGCAACGCGCCCGACCTGAGTCTGGGCGAGCATCGTCTCCGCGACGAGGACCTCCCACGGATCGCGCGTCATCCGCCACGGGAGCCGATCCCGTTCGGCACGCGCGCCCACCCACCACCGGCGGATCGGGCGGACGAGGCGGCGGGTGAGCCGACCTTCGGTGCGCGTCGTCTGAACTGCGGGGCGAGTCGGCGTGGTCAGCCGCGAGGAGCGCGCGTCGAGAACGGCAGCACCCAGTCCTCTTGGGTCTCACCGTCGATCGAAAGTCTCCACGTGTAGCGCGACGACGGTGCGATCGGCAGCGGACCGAAGTTGAGCGCGAGCGCGACGTCGACCGGGCTCCCCTCGGGAACCGATTCGGGGCGGGACACCTCGAAGTCGCCCCGCACCTCGATCGGCTGCGGCCCGTCAGGTGTCTGGGCGACGATTGGTTGCCCGTCCTCGTCGACCAAGTACAGCTCCCAGTGGTGCATGCGGTCGACCTCCGTCCAATCGACGTCGACCTTCATCGCCACCGCCGAAGGCGTCGGATCCGGTCCGATGAGACTCCACCCGCCGCCGAGGACGTAGAGCTTGCCGTCCGCGACTTGGGCGGCATCACAAAGAAGAAGGGTCACCCGCACCGCGCTCAGGGTAGTTGCTCTCCCCGGCACGTGTCCGCCGAAGGCCGATGGCGGTCAACCTCGGAGCGGCCGGCGGCGGGCCCGCAAGCCGACCGGTAACTTGAACCGCGCATGGGAGCAGCCCCGCCCGAAGGCGACATGTACCGTCGACCGCTCGTCGCCGCGCTTGGCCGCATCTCGGTCGGTCCCGGTTGGCACTGTGTCGACCTCGGCGCCGGTTCCGGGGAAGTGTCCCTCAGGCTCGCTGCGCTCGTCGGATCCACCGGTCGCGTCTACTCGGTCGACAGCTCGGCGGCGCTCTGCGACGAGCTCGCGCGATCGGCGGCTGCCGCCGGCACGTCCCAGGTCGTCACGCTCGTGCAAGCGGCGGAGGACCTCGCCTTGCCCGAGGAAGTCGACCTCGTGTACTGCCGCTTCCTTCTCATGCACGTCGCCGAACCCCTTGCGGTTCTGCGCCGGATGGCGGCGGTGACGCGGCCTGGCGGCTACGTCGTCGCCCAAGAGCCGATCACGACCGCCGGCCGTGTCGGCGGCGTGCCCCTGTCGATGCCCGACGCTCGGCACCCCGACATCGGCGCCTTGTTGCCCGGACTCGCCGTCGCGTGCGGTTGCAGGCTCGTCTCGGCGTGGGCGGAGGCGCCGGCGGGCGCGGGACAGGGCCCGGTGGCCTCGTATCTCGAGGAGCTGTCCGGCGTCGACCCGGGCGAAGACGCGATCGTCCTCCCGTCGCTCGTCACCGTCATCGCCCAGAAACAGGCAGCACCTTGACCCGCCCCGCCGCGTCCCACGACCGCCGGGTCGTCCCCTCCGCAACCGATCGGCGACACGCGACCGATGGGGCGGTCGCGCCCGGTCAGCTCACGTCAGACGGGCGTCCACGTCGCCTCAACCGGCGCATCGGCGACACGAGACGGTTGAGCAACGTCACCGCGGCCGCCGACCAGCGGTAGCTCCGCGTGGCCCTGATGGACGCGATCTCGTCGTTCAAGCGCGCGATCTCGCCGTTCAGGCCGGCGATCGACGCCTCCGCCCGTACCAGGTCAGCGAACAACTCGGCGGCGCGGGTGCGCACCTCGGCGAGCTCGTCGCGCGCCGCGCGCGCGCTGTTCTCGCTCCTCGTGAATTCGCGTTCGGCCTCCTCGATGTAGGCGTCCTTGACCGCGAGCTCGCGCAGCACGGCCCGGAATTCCGCCTCGCGTACCTGTTCGACCTCGGCCTGGGCGCGGCTGGCGAACTGCGCGTTCGAAGCCGTTTCCTCGTCGCGCGTCGCTCCCACCACGGTCCTCACGGTACTCGACACCGCCGATGTTCCCTGCTCAAAGGGGTCTTCCTCCTCACCGCGCGGCCTGCACGAGCCCTTCGACGAGCGACGGCCAGAACGACGAAAGTGGTCGCGCCGCCCAGGCGGAACTCTGGGCGAGCACCCGCCGTCGCTGGCACTCCCAGGCGACGTCGTCGACGAGGAGCGTCGCCAGGCGCGCGGCGAACCCGTCAGGGGTGTCGGCGACGACGAGCGCGTCCGGTTCGTCGAAGGGGATCCCCTCGGCGCCCACCGTCGTCGCGACGGTGGGCACGCCGAAGTGGACCGCCTCGACGGTCTTCATCTTCACCCCCGACCCGTAGCGGACCGGCACGACGACGACACGCACCGAGGCATAGAAGTCGGCGAGGCTCGTCACCCGTCCGACGAACTCGATCGACGGGGTGACGAGGCGGCGCACGTTCAGCGGCGGATCGGCGCCCGTCACCAGCAGGCGCGTCCCGGGCACCCGGGCGCGCACGTGGGGCAGGATCCTCCTCGCGAACCAATCGAGTGCGTCCGCGTTCGGTGAGTCCGCCCCGGCGGACCATCCGGCGACGAAGCCGACGTCCCGGCGGGCCCCGAGCTGCGGAGGGGTCGGGCTCACACCGGCGAACAACGGGGGATGCACGACCACGTTGCGCGGCGTCGGCGAGTTCTCCCGGAAGAAGGCCGCCTCGTCCTCCGAGATCGCGACGACGCAGTCGGCTTCGCGCGCGATCTCCCGCTCGATCGCGGCCAATCTCGTCGCGTCACGCTCGACCCGGAGGGCCGTCGGCGCGTCGATGACGAAGGGGATCTGGCGCTCGAGGCGGCGATGGAACAGCGCCTCGTCGTCATAGACGACGGGGACTCCCGGGACGAGCCGGCGCAGCTTCTCGATCGACGCCGTCCAATTGTGCGGCCGGGAGACGATGACGGCCGCGTACCGCCGCCCGCTCGAAACCAGCAGGTCCTCGAGGTCCCCCGCGGCGACTTCGGCACCAAGTGCCCGCGCCCGAGCGGCATCGGCCTCGCTGCGCGCGACCAACGGCAGCACGTCGACGGCGAGACGGCCGTCCGCGGTGAGATCGCCTATCGCATGGACCATGCGCGGGGATCCGGCTCCGAGCGACGAATCGGGCACCGCGTCGTCGATGATGAGCACACGCGCCCTCGTCGTCCCACGGTGCCGATCGCCGGGCGTCGGCGTCACCGTCGTTCCCGGAGGCGAAGCCGCGGACGTCGGCGCGGCCCGCCCGGCGGTAGACCGGGCGCGATCCGCGCCGGCCCCGAGCACCCGGGACTGTCGCGCCGCGAACAGCTCCCCGTTCAGCGCCACGACGAACGCCTTGAAACGCTTGTTCGTGCGACCCGAGCGGTGGCGACGCACCGTCGCCCGGGTCTCGACGCGCACCTGCCCGCCAGCCCCGACGACTCGGGCGCACAGGTCGGTCATGACGAACCCGAACGGATAGAAGATCTCGTCGAAACCGCCGAGCCGTTCCCACATGGCACGTCGGACGAGGAACGCGCAGTCGGACACGTCGGTCGGCCCGGGGACGACGGGCGTCCCGGGGCCGCCAGGAAAGCCAGCGACGTAGCCGGGGTCCGGCGCGTCACCCACCTCCGACACCGACGGCGCGCCATCGGCGGCCCTGACCGCGCTACCGATGAGATCGGCTTCGGGATGCGCCTCTGCCAAGCCCAAGAGCGTGTCCAACCACTCGGGCGACACCGCGACGTCATCGTGGACGACGACGATCAGTCCGGCGCGGGTGGACGCGACCCCTACGTTCACCGAGCCGGCGAAGCCAAGGTCCGCTCGGGCTTCGACGACGGTCGCCCCCCGGACGCGGCACGCGACCGCGTCAGCGACCTCGCGCTCGGGGTCGTTCAACACGAGCACGACCTCGTGCGGGGTGCGGGTGTGCTGCGCGCCGATCGACCCGAGGCAATCGAACAGGAACGGCGAAGACGCCCAGGCCACGACGACGATCGAGACGGCTGGATCGGCCACCTCGGTGAAGACGACCTCGCCCGTGACGTTCACGGCATCGACCGCCGCACAGCGGGAAGTTGCTCCACCATCCATCGCAGGAAGCAAACCGGTCGGGCAGGGTTGCCATCGCGCCTCCCGGGGTGAGTGGCACGGCCCCGGCGGCGTGGGCTGTGGGACGCGTGCCCCCGGACGAGGCGCACCCGGAACCCGGATGGACGCGCGCCGCCGTGCCGGCCTTCCCTCCAGGCACTGCTCCGGCATGAGAAGTCCCGGGAGCAACCCGGCGTCGCCCACCCGTCGTTCACCGCGCCGCGGCCGAGGACCGTCCCCGTGGGCGCCGCGTGCTCGCGTCCGGCACCCGACGAGGGGATCGCCCCGCAGAACGGGACGACGGCGCGGACCCCGTCGGAGCGCTCGGCGACGGCGACGGGCGCGCATCCCCGCCGAGAAAGGAGCCGACCGCGCCATCTCTTTGTCGCGGCGAACTGATCACGACGCTGTCGGCCGGGACCGGCGGGTCCCGCGCCGCCCGGCAGGGAGCCACGGCCACCTTTCGTTCGCCGACCGCTACCGGAACGGTCGTCACTCGAGCGCGCGGGAGATCCGGCGCGCCCGACGAGGCCGTCGCGGACGAGCTGACCGCAGACATCGCTCACGCGGGGAACGGATCCCCGGTGCACCGAGACGACGAGGGCGCCACGCCGGTGCGCCTCGGGCGGAATCGCGAGATGGCCGGGCACCTCGCTTCCTCGGCCCGGGAACGCAATCAGTCCACCCATGATCACTCCCCGTCGCATGTCGAGCGGGCCTCACACTACCGACGACTGGGTGCGACCACCCCGGCTCTTCAGCCGATGATGCCGCCGCGGGTCATGGCGAGAACGTCGAGAGCCCGGTCCACTTCGTCCTCGCCGAGCAGGCCCATCTCGAGAACGACGGAGCGGAGGTCCTTGTTCTCGGCGAGGGCGCGCCGCACGACCTTCGCGGCGTTCTCATAGCCGATATAGGGGTTGAGGGCCGTTGCGATCGACGTCGAGGACAGCGCGTAGTCGCGGCACCGTGCGGCGTCCGCCTCGATCCCCGCCACACATTTGGTGGCGAGGGCGCGACTCGCCGATGCGACGAGACGAATCGACTCAAGCAGGTTCCGCCCCATCACCGGCAGCATGATGTTCAACTCGAAGTTCCCCGACGCGCCGCCGAAGGCGACCGCGGCGTCGTTGCCGATCACCTGGGCGACGACCTGACACACCGCCTCGGGGACGACGGGGTTGACCTTGCCCGGCATGATCGAGGAGCCCGGCTGGAGGTCGGGAAGATGGATCTCACCGAGCCCGCAACGCGGACCCGACGACATCCATCTCAGATCGTTCGCGATCTTGAACAGCGACACGGCGATCGTTCGCACGACGCCCGAGGCCTCGACGAGACCGTCCCGCGCCCCCTGGGCCTCGAAGTGGTCGCGCGCTTCGGTGACGGCGAGCCCGGTCGCGCGGCGCAGGCGCTCGATCACCTCGGCGGCGAAACCGGGTTTGGCGTTGAGTCCCGTCCCGACGGCCGTCCCCCCGAGGGGGAGCTCGCCGATCCGCCCCAGGCTCGACCCGAGACGGTCGATCCCGTGCTCGATCGCCGCCGCGTATCCGTCGAATTCCTGACCGAGAGTGACCGGCGTCGCGTCCATGAGGTGGGTGCGACCGGCCTTGACGATCTCGGCGAAATCCCGGGCCTTGCGACGCAGCTCGGCGGCGAGCTGTGCGAGCGAAGGCACGAGGTCGGTCTGGATCTCTCGGACACAGGCGAGGTGGATCGCCGCCGGGAAGGTGTCGTTCGAGGACTGCGAGGCGTTCACCTCGTCGTTCGGGCTCACGGCCCGCCCCAGTCGTTCAGCGGCGAGATGGGCGAGCACCTCGTTCATGTTCATGTTCGTCGACGTGCCCGAGCCGGTCTGGAAGACGTCGACAGGGAACTGGTCGGTGTGGTGACCCGACGCGATCTCGTCGGCGGCCTTCCCGATCGCCTCCGCCACTGCGGCGTCGATCGTCCCGAGTTCGGCGTTCACCGCCGCGCACGTGCCCTTGATGATCGCGAGCGCCTGGAGGATCGCGCGCTCGACGACACCTCCCGAGATCGGGAAGTTCTCGACGGCCCGCTGCGTTTGCGCCCCCCAACGGGCGTCCGACGGCACACGCACCTCGCCCATCGAATCGTGCTCGATCCGGAATCCGTCCGCCGGGACGGGCTTGACCTCGGCCATGTCGTCGTCCTTTCTCTGCCGAACAGACGCCAACGCGCCCCTGACCGTGTGGACAAGGCGGTCTCACCGTAGCGGGGCGTCGTCCGAAGCGACGGCGGTCGGTCCGTTGCGACCCACGTCGCGATAGCGACGCAGGGCGATCCCGGACCAAACGACCTCGACCACACCGAACGGCCACGCTCCGGAAAGGAAACCGTAGGCGCTGGAGAGAAGACACCCGAGGGCGAACGCCAGAATGAACAACCTGTGTCGCCGCTCCAGGGCGTACATCGCCATCATGAACGAGACCGCGCAGACTCCGTAGATCGTGACCGCCACCGTCCGCATCCCCCCAGTCCAGCAGCCGGTCGCTCAGTTTGTCGCCCGAGGGGAGCCGAGTGGTTCCCGCGGCCATCGGACACCAGCTCAGAGCGGATTTTCTTGCGCCGCGCCGTGGGCCGCCGGTACGGTGGCTCCATAGTGCGCAACCTGGCGAGGGTTTCGTCGCGGCGGTGAGCCAGTGATCCTCTCCCCCACGGGACGCAGCTCGGTCCGAGCGTCGCGCCGACGTTGGCGATCGTCCGTCGGCGTGGTCGTCTTGGTGACAGCCGGGGCTCTCTTGCCCAGCCTCGGCGCGCCGACGGCCGGTGCCACGCAGCCCGAGCCCATCTCGACGTTGCGGTCGAGAGCCGACGTCCTCGCGGCGAAGATCGCCACGATCCAGGTGAAGCTCCAGGTTCTCTCCGAGGAGTACGACCAGGCCTCGACGCGCGAAGCGCTTCTCAAGAGCGACATCCGCAAGGACGAACGGTCGATCGCGAACGCCCGCTTGACGGTCGGTGAGGACAGGCGAGCACTGCAGCGGCAGGCGATCGACGCCTACGTGAACGACAGCGCGAACTCGGGCGACTTCTCCGCGCTCACGGGGATGGAGAACGCGCTCCCGGCGCAGCAAACCTATCTCGAGGCCGTCGCCGGGAACCTCTCGACCGCGATGAGCTCCTTGCGCTTCTCCGAGCACGTCCTGGTCCAGCGCATGACACAACTCGGCCGCGACGAAGCCCAGTCGCACTCGACGCTCGAAGCGGTCGGCGCGGCGCGCGCCCACGCGAACGAGCTCGACGCCGATCTCACCGCGGCCCTGCAGGGTGTCAACGGCTCGCTCGCAACCGCGGTTGCCCAGCAGCAAGAGCAGGAGGCGACCCAGGCCGCCGCACAGGCCGCGGCTGCCGCGGTCATCAAGCAAGCACGACAGCAGTCCGACGCGACAACGACGTCGAATCCCGCCGCGACGACGTCCGGGACATACGGGGACGGACCTGGCCTCGTCGCCGTCCGTGCGGCAGAGTCCCAGATCGGCGTGCCCTACTCCTGGGGCGGCGCGTCTCCCGGCTACGGCTTCGACTGCTCGGGACTCGCGATGTGGGCGTGGGGCCAAGCGGGCGTGGGCCTCCCGCACAGTGCCGAGGACCAGTACTACTCCATCGAGCACATCCCGTTCTCGGAGCTGGAGCCCGGCGATCTCGTCTTCTACGCAGCCGACGGCTACATCTACCACGTCGTCATCTACGTCGGAGACGGCAACGTGGTCCAGGCCGAGGAGACCGGCACGACCATCGCGATCACCCCGATCCCGCCCGGCGCCTACGCCGCGGGGCGCCCCTGACCACTCGTTCCGCTCGCGGCGCGCGAAGTCGCCACGCCGCGCTCCTAGCCTGGTTGCCGTGCTCGCGGTCGTCGTCGGCAACGGCTCCATCGAGATCGCTGCACGCGCCGAGCCGACCCCGCGGGAGCGGGAACTCTTGGTGCGCGTCGCGGCAGCGGGCCTGAACGCGGCAGACCTCCTGCAACGCGCGGGGCTCTACCCGCCGCCGCACGGCGTGGACCCCTCGATACCCGGCCTCGAGATCGCCGGCGTCGTCGTGGCGACGGGCCCGGAAGCGACGGCGTTCGCCCGCGGCGACCCGGTCATGGGACTCGTCGGGGGCGCCGGTCAGGCGGAGCTGGCGCTCGTCGACGAGCGCAACGCGCTGCGCGTGCCGGCCGGCGTCTCCTGGGCTGAGGCGGGCGGGTTCGCCGAAGCCTTCTGCACCGCGCACGACGCCTTGTTCTCACAGGGCGCGCTCGTCGCCGGCGAACGGGTCCTCGTCACCGGCGCAGCCGGCGGCGTGGGTCTCGCCACGGTCCAGCTCGCCGCGGCCGTTGGCGCCGAGGTCACCGCCGCGGTCCGAGACGCGCGTCGCCGTGCCGCCGTCGCGGCGTTCGGCGCACGGGTCGTCCCGCCCGACGAGGCCTGGGACGCCGCCCCGTACGACCTCGTCGTCGAGCTCGTCGGGGCGCCGAACCTCGTCGCGGATCTTGCCGCGCTCGCCCTCGGCGGCAGGATCGTCGTCATCGGCGTCGGAGCAGGTGCCCGGACCGAGATCGACCTGTTCGCTCTCATGGCCCGACGGGCGCGCCTGATGGGATCGACCTTGCGCGCCCGTTCGATCGAGGAGAAGGCCGCCGTCGTGCACGGCGTCGCCAAGGACGTCATCCCCCTGCTCGCCGCGCGCCGCGTCGTCGTACCCATCGACGCGACCTACCCCTTGGACCGGGCCGCAGACGCCTACGAGCGCTTCTCGACCCCGGGCAAACTCGGCAAGATCGTCCTCGTCTTCGGCGGAACCGGATAGCCGCGCGGGAGAACGCACCCGGCGCCTCGATCGGCGGGTCCGCGAGAGCGGGGACGGGTGGCCTCACTCCGGCGAGAACGCCGCCGCGCCGCGCGCCGCCTCGGCCAGGCGCAGAACCGGCACGAGCCACGGCGCGCTCTTCGCGGGTGGCACCGAGAGGACGTCGGCCGCCACGGCCCAGCGCAGGCGGGCGACCTCGGTCGGATCGGGAGCGGGATCGCCCTCCACCTCGCCGACGAGGACGTGGTCGAACTCGTGCTCGACCAGGCCCGAGACCGGGCACACGGCACGGTAGATGAGCGTGCCGACGTCTCGGAGCTGGCAGTCCAGGCCGAGCTCTTCGCGCACCCGTCGCTCGGCCGACTCCACGACGTCCTCGCCGGGTTGCGGGTGGCTGCAGCACGAGTTCCCCCAGGTGAGCGGGAAGTGGTACTTCGCCCCGGCACGTTGCTGGAGCAGGACGAGCCCGTCGGACCGGTAGAGAACGACAGAGAAGGCGAGATGGAGACGGCCCGGTGGCTCGTGGGCCACCAGTTTGGCCGCGACGCCCGTCGGCACCCCCGCCTCGTCGACGAGCACGACCATGTTGCGCTCGCCGACAGCCTGCGATCCCGCCGATCGCCCATGCTCCATGTCTGCGCTCCTGCCGACCGGCACGAAGGCGCGCGGGGCGACCTTGCCGGGCGGATCCGCGCGCATGCTATGACGGACATCGGAAGACTGGGGAGCGCGCAGATTCCCCGCGGGCCTGCGCATCAACCGGTAGGCGACCAGAGATTGGGACGATTCATGGAGTACCGGCGGCTCGGAAGGTCGGGACTGCAGTTGAGTGTGCTCTCGCTCGGCTCGTGGGTGACCTTCGGCCCACAGCTCGACGTCGGGCTCGCCAAGTCGTGCCTCGAGGCGGCACGGGCGGGTGGCGTGAACTTCTTCGACAACGCCGAACAGTACGGCGGCGGCGAATCGGAGCGGATCATGGGCCGGGCACTCGCCGAGCTCGGCTGGCCGAGGCACAGCTACGTCGTGTCGACGAAGTTGTTCTGGGGCATTTACGAGGATGTGAACACGCGCAACACGCTCAACCGCAAGTACCTGCTGCAGGGGATCGACGGCTCGCTCGAGCGACTCGGTCTCGACTTCGTCGACCTGCTCCTGTGCCACCGCGCCGACCCGCACACGCCGATCGAGGAGACCGTCTGGACGATGCACGACATCGTGAGCTCCGGCAAGGCCACCTACTGGGGTACGTCGGAGTGGCCCCCTGACGACCTGCGGGCGGCAATCGAGATCGCCGAGCGTCACCATCTGCGCAAGCCGGTCGCGGAACAGCCGCAGTACAACCTGCTGCATCGCCGCCGTGTCGAGGTCGAGTACGCCCGCCTCTACGAGGATCACGGGCTCGGTCTCACGACCTACAGCCCCCTCGCGTGGGGCGTCCTCACCGGTAAGTACCTCGACGGCGTGCCCGCAGGGTCGCGCGCGACCGTCCCGGGATTCGAGTGGCTGCGCGAGATGGTGACCGCGCCGGAGGCGAACGCGCGCGTCCCCGCGCTCTTGGAGGTGGCCGACGAGCTCGGCTGCACCCCCGCTCAGCTCGCGATCGCCTGGTGCGTGGCGAACCCGCACGTCTCGACGGTGATAACCGGCGCGAGCCGCGTCGCGCAGATCGAGGAGAACCTGCGGGCGCTCGAGGTGCTGCCGCTCCTCACCCCCGAGGTGATGGCGCGGCTCGACCGCGCGTACCCCTGACAGGGCGACCGCCGCGTCGGCAGCGGGAGCCCGGCCACGAGGGCGCCCCGCGACGGGCCGGTCCGGGCTGCCCGTCACCGGCCCGCGAGGCGCGGCCACCCGGTTCACACGGAGTTCATATTTCCGACACTGCCGTGAAACGACCCTCTGGCACCCTGAGCACGTCAGGCGCGGATCGGTCCCACGTCGGAGGCGAGCGCGGCGCGTGTGAACCTCCGGCGCGGGGCTGTGGCGACAGGGCATGCGCCCAAGGGAGCGGCTCGTGAGCTCCCCGGCTGCGCAGATCTGTTTCGACGCTGGCAAGCCGACCCCGTCACCGAGGCGGTCTGCCAAACGGCGGCGCGGCGATGAGCGTCCCCGCCGCGGGGTCGCTCGATAAGGTACGCGCCATGTCGGCACCCGCCGCAACGCTGCCTCGCCCGCGCCCGGCGGTCCTCGCGGACCTGATCCCCAAGGTGCGGGCCCGTGACGCCGCAGTCGTCGCGGGGGCCGCCTGTTTCGTCGGCCTGCTCGCGCAGGTCTCGCTCCCGCTTTCGTGGACCCCGGTGCCGATCACGGGCCAGACGCTCGGCGTCATCCTCGCCGGCAGCGCCCTCGGCGCCCGCCGCGCCGGGGCCGCCCTTGCGCTCTACGCCGCCGCCGGGCTCGCCGGCGTGCCGTGGTTCGCCGGCCACAGTTCGGGTTGGCCCGGGGGTCTTCTCGGCTACGTCGTCGGGTTCTGCGTCGCCGCCGTCGTCTGCGGCTGGCTCGCCGAACGGCGGGCCGACCGCCGGATCGCGAGCGCTTTTCCGGCGATGCTGCTCGGCGACGCGATCATCTTCGCCGTCGGCGTGCCGTGGCTCGCCGCCGTCTACCACTTCAGCACGTCCGAGGCGATCGCCAAGGGCCTAACGCCTTTCCTCATCGGCGAGGCGATCAAGATCGCACTGGCGGCGGCTCTCCTTCCCGCGGCATGGAAGGTCTTCGACACGGCCCACGGGCCGGACGCGCCCTCGTCCTGACCGGTCCCCCACGCCTCCCGGCGCCGGCCGTCAATCGGTCCTGGAGAACTCCCGCACGGCGACCGTCAGCATGAGCGCCGCGAACACGGCGGTCAGCGCGAGCTCGGCGAACAGACGAGGAACGAACTGCTCACCACCCGGGACGTGGAACGTCACCGCGCCTTCGCTCATCGTCGCCGTGAGCTCGAAGCGGTCGGCGAGGGTCGCAATCGCCGCTGGGTCGTCGTCGGTGTGGAGCTCGATCCGGTCCTGACCGACTTGGGCCTTCAGGGCCTCGGGCGTGCCGCTGGCGACGATCTCGCCCTCGTCGATGATGGCGATCCGGTCGCAGTTCTCGGCCTCGTCCATGTAGTGGGTCGTGAGGAACATCGTGATCTGTTCCCGACGGCGCAGGTCGTTGATGTAGCTCCAGATGTGCGCCCTGGTCTGCGGGTCCAGGCCGATGGTCGGCTCGTCGAGGAAGAGCACCCGCGGCGAGTGGATGAGGCCGCGGGCGATCTCGAGGCGCCTTTTCATGCCGCCGGAGAACGTGCGGACCAATCCGTCGCGCCGGTCCCACAGGCCGACCATGCTGAGCACGTCCTGGATCCGTCCGGCAGCCTCGGCGTGGGGCACGCCATAGAGCTCGGCGTGAAACCGGAGGTTCTCCCCCGCGGTGAGGTAGTCGTCAAGCGTCGTGTCCTGGAAGACGAGGCCGATCCGTCGACGGACCTCGGCCGGAGCGGTCGCCACGTCGGACCCCGCCACCTGGGCGAGCCCCGAGGTCGGATGGAGCAGCGTGCAGAGCATCGAGATCGTCGTCGACTTGCCGGCCCCGTTCGGTCCGAGGAAACCGAACGTCTCCCCCGCGCCGACCTCGAAGCTCACGCCACGGACCGCCTCGAGGTCGCCGAATTGACGCGTCAGTCCGACAACCTCGATCGAGTTTTCGTTCGGGGTGGCGAATGGATCGGTCACGTCCTCGGCGCTCCCAGGTCTTCTCGCGCGCGACCGCCGGCGATCTTGCCCGATGGCCGGGAACACCCGCTGTCCTCGGCGCCCCGAGGCTAGCCGCTGCCGTCTGGGTCGCTCGACGCGTCCGGCCGCTCTGCTGCAGGTCGCGCCCCGAAAAGCGGCCGTGGCGGCGACTTGCGACAACCGGGCGCGAAGTCCCGCCCCGCCGGAATCGGCCCGCGACGCTGCACACGAGTTCGGAGCCGTTTCCCCAACGAGTAGCTTGACGGGCCGTGGGCCCGTCGAATGCCTTCCCCGCGGCGGCGCGCGCCCTGTCGAAAGGTGGAGAACCGCTCGTCGTCGCGCGCGGACTCGTGAAGAGATTCGGCGAGTTCACAGCGGTCGACGCGGTCGACTTCTCGATCGGACGCGGCGAGTCGTACGGCTTCCTCGGCCCGAACGGGGCCGGGAAGACCTCGACGATGCGCATGATCGCCTGCATGTCGCCGGTCTCGGCGGGGACGCTCCGGGTGCTCGGGCGCGACCCGGACCATGACGGTCCCGAGATCCGCGCCCGGATCGGCCTCGTGCCGCAGGAGGACACGCTCGACCTCGAGCTGACGGTGCTCGACAACCTCCTCGTCTACGGACGGTACTTCGACCTGCCGCGCCGGGTGATCCGTGAGCGCGCCGACGAGCTGCTCGACTTCGTCCAGCTCACCGAGCGCGCCCGCGACAAGGTCGAGTCGCTGTCCGGGGGCATGAAGCGCCGTCTCACGATCGCGCGCTCGCTCGTGTCGGAGCCGGAGCTGCTCATCCTCGACGAGCCGACGACCGGGCTCGATCCCCAGGCACGCCATCTGCTCTGGGACCGCCTCTACCGCCTGAAGCGCCGGGGCGTGACGCTCGTCATCACGACCCACTACATGGACGAGGCGGAGCAGCTCTGCGATCGCCTCGCGGTCATGGACCGCGGCCGCTTCGCTGCCGAGGGCGCCCCGCGGGAGCTCATCGCCCGGTACTCGACGCGCGAGGTCGTCGAACTGCGCTTTGGCGGCGCGGAACCGGCCGACGTCGCCGGGCGGTTGGACCGGCTCGTCGACCGTTGCGAGGTCCTGCCGGACCGCATCCTTTTGTACTCCGACGACGGGGACGCGACCCTCGGGCAGGTTCACCGACTCGGACTCACCCCGGAGAGCACCCTCGTGCGGCGCTCGAGCCTGGAGGACGTCTTCCTCCACCTCACGGGTCGCACGCTCGTGGACTGAAGCGGTGGGCGAGGCGGCGGCCGTGTCGGCCGCGGACGGCGAACCCCGCGCCGGCGCCCCGCGCTGGCTGCGCTCGCTCGCCTACTGGGCCTACCAGTACAAGCGCACCTGGCGGGGCTCGGTGACGACGAGCTTCCTCTACCCCGTGCTCTACCTCGCCGCCCTCGGGGTCGGCCTCGGCTCGCTCGTCGACCAACACGTCCACGCGGTGTCCGGCGTGAACTACCTCGACTTCCTCGCCCCCGGGCTGCTCGCGGCGACGGCGATGCAGGTCGGGGCCAACGAGTCGATGTACCCGGTGATGGACGCGATCAAGTGGGGGCGCACCTACTTCGCGATGCTGGCGACCCCGCTCACCGTGAAAGACGTCGTCCGGGGCCACCTGGCGTGGATCGCCTTCCGGCTGATCACCGTGTGCGTCATCTACCTCGCCATCATGGGGGCGTTCGGCACCCTCCGCTCGGGACTCGCCGTCTTGGCCATCCCCGCGGGCGTGCTGACCGGCCTGGCCTTCGTCGTCCCGATCACCGCCTTCGCCGCCGCCCAGGAGAGCGACCGGGGGTTCTCGGCCCTCTACCGCTTCGGGCTCATCCCACTGTTCCTGTTCTCCGGGACGTTCTTCCCGCTCAGCCAGCTCCCCCGCTGGCTCCAGTTCGTCGCCTACGCGACGCCCCTCTACCACGGCGTCGCGCTGTGCCGCGGCTTCGTCCTCGGCGATCTCGGGTGGATCGCCGGCGCGGTCCACGCCGCCTACCTCGTCGCGCTCGTCGGGATCGGCTACGCGCTCGCCGTGCGGAGCTACCGGAGAAGACTCGTCCTATGAGCGCGACCGTCACCATGCCGATCAGGATCACACCGATCGGCGTGCTCGGCTCGCGCCGCGCGCTCCGTCTCGTCGAACGGAACGTGCTCGTCTACCGCCGGAGCTGGCTCATCTTCGTCTCGGGGTTCTTCGAGCCTTTCTTCTACCTGCTCTCGATCGGCGTGGGTCTGAACAAGCTCGTCGGCGCCCTCCACGTCGGGAACGCCGTCGTCGCCTACACGGCGTACGTCGCACCCGGACTGCTCGCGTCCTCGGCGATGAACGGGGCGCTCTTCGACGCGACGTTCAACATGTTCTTCCGGCTGAAAGTCGCCAAGACCTACGACGCGATCCTCTCCACGCCCCTCGGAACCGGCGACGTCGCGCTCGGCGAACTGGCGTGGTCGCTCATCCGGGGCTCGACCTACTCCGGCGTGTTCATCGCCGTCATGGCGTTGTTCGGCTACGTGCTGTCACCATGGGCGATCCTCTGCTACCCCGCGGCGGTGCTCATCGGTTTCGCCTTCGCCGGCGTCGGGCTGGCGGCGACGTCGTTCATGACGAGCTGGCAGGACTTCGACAAGGTGTCGCTCGCCATCATCCCGATGTTCCTTTTCTCGGCGACGTTCTACCCGCTCACCGTCTATCCCGGATGGCTTCAGCTCGTCGTGCGCTGCACACCGCTCTACCAGGCGGTCGCGCTCGAACGGGGCCTCGACGCCGGTGCGCTCTCCTGGTCGCTCGTCGGCCACAGCGCCTACCTCGCCGTCCTGGGGGTCGCCGGGCTGACGGTCACCTCACGACGGCTGGCGCGGCTGCTGCTCCCCTGAGCGGGGCGCCGGACAGCTGGTCGCCGGACAGTCCACCCGCAAATGCAGCAGGTAGGACTTCCTCGGCGTGCGGTCGCGACCCGGCGGGAAGTACCCAAGCACGACCGACGTGGACCCCGGTCCGACCGCGTGGAAGGTGACGTCCTCGATGTCGTTCCCGCCGACGAGGCCCTCGGACGCGCGCGACCGCCGGTACGTGGTCGAGACGTACCGCGCGACGGTCGCCGCCGGCCAGCTCGTCACGCGCCACGTGTAACCGCAACTCGCCGCGCACGCGACGAGCTCGACCCGGATCTCGTCACCGACGATCGCCGTCGCCGACGTGACCGGAGCCCGCACGATGACCGTGGCGCGGGCGACGGATGCGGGCGCCGGTCGCCGCGGATCCGGCAGCGCCGTCGCCCGAGGCGCGTCCGTCATCGCGCCAGCCGCGAACGAGAGGACCGCGAGGACGGCGAGCCGAGATGGACGAAACATCGAACGCCTCACGCTCACGAGCCTCCCGCCCTCGCCAACCAGGGCGCCACCGCGGGCCGCCGGGGGGTGCCTGCCCGGCACGATACGACGCAGTCCGGCTCCTCGCCGATCATTCGGCGCGGGTACTGCTTCGCTGACCGACCGCGGCGCGCGAGCGAGGCGGCTGTCCGGAGACCGAAGACCGGGCACGGCCGCGGCGAACCGAGGAAGACGCTCTTGACCCGGTAGCGAACCATGTCCGGCGGCGCCAGGATGTCCGGCCCCGGCAGGTCGCCCGGGACGAACGGTCGGTCGGCGGTCGGGGGTCCCGACCCGGGAACCTGGCCGGCGACCGCGCCGACGTCCCGCGGCATCCTTGCCACGGGCCTCACCTGACCACAATTCGGTGGCCCGGGACGACGAGTCGGCCGACCAGGGTGTCACCCGCAGGGACGCGTCGCACGATCTCGCGCCGGTCCTCTTGCCTGGGCGGGTGGATCCCGGCCACGACAGCGAGGGTCGTCTATCCGCTGCCCAGATCGCGGCGTCCGTCGGCCCTGGCGTCGTGAGTGGCGACTTGCTGGCGGGTCGAAGCCTCCGCTTCGCTCGCGTGCGCGGGGGCGAGCTTCCTCCCAGCGCCGAACACCCGGCTCGCGGAGAACACGGCGGCGAGCGCCATGAATCCGATCGAGGAGAAGAACGCGGCGTGAAGACCCGTCGTGAACGCCGGTCCCAACCTGCGGGGCAGGCTCGTCGTGCCGACGAAGATGGCGAAGGCCAGTTGGCGGGAGATCGAGCGCGCGGCCACGAGAACCGCGACAGAGAACGAGAACACCATTCCGATGTTGGCGAAGGTGCGCAGCATCCCCGAGGCGATGCCGAAGTCCCGTCCCGGCGCCACCTTCATCACCGCGGAGTTGTTCGCCGGCATGAACGCGCCGGCTCCGATCCCGTTCAGCACCGCCGCGAGGGTGACCACGGCGAGAGGGGTCATCGTGGTGAGCCGGGAGTAGACGACGAGCGCGATGACTTCGAAGCCGAGGCCGATCGTCGCTGGCCAGACCGCGCCCAACCGGTCGGCGAGCCTGCCGCAGATGGGTCCGATGACGCCGCCGACGAGATACCCCGGCACAAGGAGCAGGGAAGCGTCGAGGGGCGTGAGACGACGCACACCCTGGAGGTACATGAGGACGAGGAAGAGCACGGCGAAGTTCGCAAGACCCTGGAAGAGCGCGGCGAGGAGCGTCGGGGTGAACGTCGGTATCCGGAAGAGTCGCAGGTTGACCATCGGCGCGGCCCGGTAGCGCTCGACGATCACGAAGATCATCGACAGGAGGACCCCACCGGCGAGAGCGACGAGAAGCGAGCCCGACAGCTTCGACGTCGCGAGCTTCGTCATCGCCCAGAGCACACCGAACAGCCCGGCACCGAGCAGGGCCATGCCGACGAGATCGAGACGCTGCTTGTGACGCGGGCTGTCATCGCGGAGGACCTTCAGCGCCAACGCCAACGCCAGCAGTCCTGTGGGGACGTTGATCCAGAAGATCCACCGCCATGACGCGTACGTGATGATGAGTCCGCCGAGCAAGATTCCGAGGATTGCCCCGGCGTTCCAACCGATCGAGTTGTAGCCGAAGGCCCGTCCCCGCTCCTGTCTGGGGAAGGCGTCCGCCAGGACCGCGCCGCTGTTGGCGGTGAGGAATGCCCCGCCGACACCTTGGACGATGCGGAACACGATGATGGTCGTCTCGCTCGTGGCCGTCGCGCACAGGGCCGACCCGACGATGAAGACGAGGAAGCCGAGCTCGTACATACGCGTTCGGCCGAACATGTCGCCGAGACGACCGACCTGAGTCGCCAGGATCGTGACGACGAGGATGTAGGCGACGATCACCCAGACGACGGCCGAAAGCGCGATGTGCAGTGACCGCTCCATCGCGGGGAGGGCGAGGACGACGATCGTCGTGTCGACCGCCGCCATCAGGACGCCCACGACGACCACGAGCACGACGAGTTCGCGCGCACGGCCGTGGCGCGGGACGTGGGGACCGAACCCGGAGCCGGACGACCGGATGATCCGATCCAACCTCGCAGGTCGATGCCGTCGCTCGCCACCGTGTCTCGGTCCACCGACGTCGAACGCGGCACCGGCGATGGCCCGACCACGGCCGATCCGTCTCATCGCAACGATCCGATCCGCCCGAGCTCTGTCCTGTCCGCAATCAGTACAGCGGGTCGCATTGCGGGCAATTCTTGGGAGCAGCAAGCCGGCTGACCAGGGGACAAGGTCCTGCGCCACTTCGGAGAAGAACGCCACGGCGCGCTGGCGGTGCGGCCCGTCACTCGGCGAGGGCGAATCCCGACGCGGTCGGATCCAGTCGGACCGCGATCGCCGGCACCTCGCGAGGCGGAGGGGTGTCCAGCCGGCCGGCGAGCGGCCGCCTACCCGGGCTGCGGGGTCCCGCCGCGCCGGAACCCGGCGATGGCGTCGGGCGGGAGCGGGGGGGCGAAGAGGAAGCCCTGGAACTCGTCGCAGTCGAGCGAGGCGAGCTCGGCGAGCTGCTCGGCCGCCTCGATCCCCTCGCCGACGACCGA
>Ga0326727_10008275_pt1 | contig 26554 bp, 31 predicted proteins | sample MB2enrmetagenome_FD_207643 | JGI IMG/M metagenome (GOLD analysis project Ga0326727, IMG submission 207643) | Lab enriched peat soil microbial communities from McLean, Ithaca, NY, United States - MB29MY | ecosystem: Environmental > Terrestrial > Soil > Wetlands > Peat | place: USA: New York...
TTAAGCGTAATAGCGGGTGACAACATTGAATCCTCCTGTGCAATCAGCTTAATGCTGATGCGGGTTAGAATGGGTTTGTGATGTAGTTCGTCTCGGATATCTTCGAGAACGACCAGAATGCCAGCCAAAAGTTTCTTAATGTCTTTTTCGTCGTGGTCAAACATTAAGATCTGCCTCCATAGCCATGAACGTAAGGGCGTCCTACGTTGGCCATTTGTTCCTGATTGCGGGCTAGCAACGCGTAATGCGAAGCGTCGTCCATCGGTTTACGCACGAGCTGCGGTGCATACGCTAGCGCGTCAAGTTGATCGACATACCGGCCGCGTGGAAACGTCTGGTACTCGTTGAGCAAATCAACCTTGTTGTGTGGAAAAAACAAGCGTCCTTGCTCCGCAATCGGCGACAGCACATTGCGTATGCGGAACTCTTTCTTGCGGCTGACCTCGCCGTCACCTAGATCGACCTCACCTTTGAGTTCGTCGATACGCAGTGAGTAGCCTTTGATTTGACACATCGTCATCAAATGGTGAGCGATGTATTTCTGAGCAGCAATGGTTTCAACACCGACTCGCGTCAGACTGAATTTCTTAGCGATCTCAAAGATTTTGTTGTAAAACGTGTCAAACGACGCAGCTTGCGCCCACGACTCTAAGACGTAGTGATTGACTTTGTCATCGCAGCCGCATACCACAATAGCGTGACGACAGCGTCCGCGGCCTTGGTTGCCGCTATGATTGGGGTCCACGATCATCGCTATGTTGAGGGCTGACTGACGTATGTCGGGTAGGACGATGCCGTTTTTGACGTCGAATTCTAGTTTGAAACGAGGACGAAGCGCGTCGTCGTTCCAACGCAGCGTAAAATAGTTCAACCACTCGGTCTTGAAGTCAGCATCCTCCGGCGCGCTAGGGTTGTTAAGGAACTGACAACTAAACTTATAATTACCAAGACGTTGTTTGCGCTTGAGCAGCTTATCAATCGAGAATTCTTCAGGAAAAATGGGAGTGTCAGGAGGATGTTGGTCACAGCAGCCGCCCAGCGCTGAGTGTGACTGAAAACGAAAACCACCATCACCCTGCGTAGTCTCAGCCTCATTCTCGCGTAGAAACGAGTTCAGGTCTGAGTAACCCCAACGGTTACCGATTACGAGTTCGTCGAGTTCGTGATTGGGGTCTTCAGCTTCAAAAATACCGATCAACAACTGATGGTAGTCAATGGCTTTGTCCATCAACGCTTGTGACTCAGCCTCTTTGATACCAATCAAGTCGTCTTCGATGACGATGCCATTGTAATGTCGAGATTGAACCGCCGAGCCCACTCCAAGAAAATCAAACGTTCCCTCACCGTGAGCACCGCCGGAGCCTGCTGTTGGACGTTTGACATGTAACGAATAGTCGGTCCAGGTGCAGGAAGTGTCCGGGAGGGTTTCGGGGAAGAGTGCTCTGTAGATTGAGTTGCTTTCAAAATGCCACCTTATCTTTTTGCCTAGCTTTGCGGCGTTAGTGATATTCCCACTAACAAGAAGATTGCGAGAATTAGGATTGTGAGCACGCAGCATCCACCTAACAAATTCTTGCGAGTAACCCATCGTAAAAAAATCGTCGACGTCCTGCTGTGTGATAGGCAGCGCCCGCCACATCGCCAGTCCTTCGGACGCGCATGTGCTTTTGAAATGATCGCGCGGGATTTCGATCACGTCTTTGATGTGCTCTCGCTCAAACGACCGACAGAGCATCAAATGCAACGACTCCGTCAGCCGCTTTCTGCGGAGCGCGTTACGTATGAAATAGAACAACGAGCCAAGACTATTCAAACGCATTGTGCGAAGCACATCACGTTCATTAGTCAAACCCGCTAGCGGTAATGTGCGATACAGTTCCACGTTTACTCAGTGTAAACCGTTACCACTCCACTCGAAAGAGTGTCAAGTATGAGACCCTCAATCCACCCAACTTTGACGGTTCGTACTTCCTCAAGGTCGGTTGCGGCTGTTGGTGACCATTTAATCTTGCCATTGCGATCTTTTAAAACACAAGTCGCGGCGGCTGCATAGCCTGTCCACTCAAAATGAGCCACCTTGATCTCAGACGGCCACAGCAGTCCGGGTTGCTGCATGGCAGGCGTGCCGGGGACATATGCCACCGGTGTGTCTAGCCGCCACTGACGTGAGGATAAGTCGTTTGCCATATCTATGCCTCCGCTGGCTTCACGGGCGCTATGCGTTGTTTTTCAAGAATTTGGTGTGTGATATCGGCATCGGTCACGGCTGATGCAAGTGTTGACGCTTCTAAGACCGGGGTGCCGGCCTGCAACGGATTGACAGTCGGGTGTGATGCCTTAGCAAATTGACGCCGAGGGTCACGGTCAAGGACTTCCAACGCGGCCTTCATGTCGCGTTTTTTCATGACACCCTCAATCAGCACCTTCATGGCCTCAGGTACGACCTCCTCGACTTCCTCGGCCAAGTCCTGTCGTTTGACGTCCATTTCAGCCCGCTTGTCGAGACGTGCGTCCATCTTATCCAAGACGCCCTTACGGACCTTCTCCTCGATAGCGAGATAACCGGGATGTCGACAAATACCCATGATGCCGTCATACGACATCCCCATCTCGCGGGCGATCTGTGTCTTAGGCATGCCTTTGACAACCATGCGAGCGATCTGCTCACATTTGATTTCGACCTGACGATTCATCGAAGCAATCCCACCGAGTGCGGTGTCAAATTAAGCAAGAAGGTCAGCAAGCCGGTCCAAAACATGATCCGACCAATCTCGACCAGTTTAGGATTGGTTGCCAATGCGTACATTAACACACCAATCAATGCTACGAGCAACGAGAAATAAATAATCCTTAACCACCTACCTTAATCACGTTTGTTACATCTCGCCAGTGAGCTGACACATGCTGACGTACCAACTCAAAGGCGTTGTATTTGTTTATCTGCATCGTTTGCCAACCACATTTCAGACACGTCCCGATACAGGTAAAATGGCTGCCGTCGGGTGCGTCTACGACACTGACGAATTTTTCAAGCGCTGCTTGCAGTAGTTCGCTTTGTGATGGGGGTGGTACAGCGGGTGTCACAACAGGTGCAGCAACAGACACAGGCGTAGCGGTGGAAACCGGTGCGGGGGGTTTATTCGGTGGTGTAATCAACTGCGAAGCAGGCTTAGTAGCAGGTTGTTTGGCAGGTTGTGTAACAACTGTCGGTTGTGATAGCACCTGTGTGTCTCCTAATCTGTCCAAAGGCCGCCGCCGGATGGCCCCGTACAGCGACGGCCTTATCCCAACGTCACCTCAACTGTGTTTTTATCGTTGTTTGACAACATGCTAGCACGCTTGCGGCGCGATGTCAAGTTTTTCTAGTTGCTAACATTCAGGTAAGTAGTGTCGTTTCAACACCTTACAGCCATTTCCGCGCTATCTTTATTATACAGCGCGCAGCCGCCGTGCTTGTTGGTGTATTTCTGTGACCACGGCCTGCGGCGGCCTGCGTCTGGTTGTTGCGCGAAGCAACGTTTGGACGCGGCGCGCCACACGATCTCACGCGATAGCGTCAGCAAAAAATTTTATTTGGAAAAAATTTTCAGACCTACTAATACACTATCAATCACAAAGTCACTTTTTGGGGACCCCCGGCTCCGCCGTCGGGTAAAACGTCGGCGCAAAACAGCACAGCACAGCGGTCGGTGGCGCGGCCTGCATGCGACACTAGAGTGTACGGCACCATGTAAGGTGCTGGTAGAGAGGAGGATAACGGACGACAGGTTGGTGGTAACCCACAACCATGACACATAACGTAGCTGCTAGTGAAGGATACTACAATGAAACTAACCACTAGCTTCGAAAGGCAAACTAAGCTCACACTGCGTGCTAGCACCGACCGCAAGAGCATTGAAGGTCTGTGTTCAGACTCACAGTGACTATGTAGGTTAGGGTATCCTGCACTAGCAGCTACAGGATGGTGACTAAGAGTCACGTATCAGACGTGTGACTAACTAGCGAAGCGTCTTAGGAGGGCGCTAACTATGAGTACACAACCGCTAGTAGTAAGCACAGACACAAAGCAGGTCGACTCGCAGGTCGACGCGCTGGATCAATATGGTCGTACCGAAGCCGAACGCACCGTCGTATTGACGTCGCGTGACGCAGAACGTATCGATCAAGAGGTCGCAGCGGGTCAGCATCAAACGTATGACGACGCGTTGGCGTATGTCATCGAACGAGGGTTTGCTGAGATCAAGAGACAGCGTCAAGCAGCGCAAGCGTTACGCGACGCGAGGAAGCTCAAAGAAGACAGCAAGCAGTTCGCTGGGATGCTGAAGCTGAATCCTGCATTGGCGACCGATCCTGTGTTTGTAGCGAAGATGATCGCAGCGTTAGCTAAACAGTGAAAAGCTGTGAATCATCGCGAAGCAGCGCGCTTGCGACAGCGTCAAGCAGCGCGCAGGCGCTTCGCTAGTGAGTCACACTTATGAATTACTACAAGGGCGCATAACATCGTCTGTGAACCTGAGTTATGCGTCCTTGCAGGAGTTCATTATGGATAAACACATCGAGCGTCTGCTACACGACGCGCACCTACGCTTTCAGCGTCAAGCGCTGCGCGCTGCACGAACCACGCTACCGGCAATTGTGCCGTTAGAACAGGTAGAACTGCGTGGTATTAAGGTTCGCGCTAGCGCCGCTGCGCGGGAGCATCCTAGTAATCTGTCGGCGTCGTATTATAAGCTGTTCTGCGACCACGACATACCACGATGGGAGCCGTGCTTGCATAACTTATGTCGGCGAAGCCGTCAGGATGCTGACGAGTTCCTGCGGAAATTGCAGCAAGGTTGTAAGCCGTAATTTGTTTTGTTTTCAATGGGTTAGCGTATACACACACACACCGTAAGTTTTTTTCAAAAAGCGAGGATGTGCCTGCGGCACGGAGCAAAACGTCAAGAGCGACGTCAAGAGCGACGTCAAGCTGAGTGACGAAGAAGTGTGTCAAATAAGATGACGATTAGTATAGATTATTTTAAAAATTATATTTTTTTTATTATAATCTTACTTATTGTCATCCACTTCGTCACCACTTCGTCGTTGACTTCGACGACTCCTTGACACCGACCTTCGCCTTGCAGCTACCCCGGTTTGTTTTTGAAAAAGGTTGTGGTATGTGTGTGTAGGTGTGCGCTGTGTGCTAACTTGTTGAAAACAGGGCACTTACAGCCCTTGACTCATTTACAAACTTGCTGCTAAAATACCCCTATGGCAGACCAGCACAAGTCTCAGGCCGCCCGCCCTGTACCACAGGCGGACGAAGCGTGTTTTTGTTGTGGACGTGATTTACGACCTCACTGTAACGTATGTGGGTCGTATCGGGTGTATGCGTTAATGCGTCGACAGGACATAGTAACGCGTCCCGACAACACCAAGGAGACACTGCGCGTGTTTAGATGCACACGGTGCAGCAACGTCTTCAATGATGATGATTGGCGCTTACGCTGTAACGCGCCAAAAGAGGGACGTCGTACCAAGGCGCTCACCGAGCAGCATCCTGAGAACAAGTACGGTGATCTCAGCAAGACGTACAGCGAAAGCGAGATCGAGCGGGCTATCAGGCTCGCTAAGTCATGGAACAAAGATACGTTAGATCAAGAGGAAACAGAAAATGAGTAAAACGTCAGAGAAAGCGGTGATTCAAAGTTTGTTGTCGAGACATGTCGTAATCATGTCGGTAACTATCTGACGTCAGACATGTGGAGGAAGAAGAAATGACAGCCCTCAACATCCTTCTCGAAGCAGTGCTTACGCTTGTGACCACGCTTGCGCTCGTGACCGCCTGTGGGTTCGCTATGTGGCTCGTTTGTAGGTCAGTTTTTAAGTAGCACGTAAGTGCTTTGTTTTCAACGCGCTGCGCGCCACACCGATTTGACTGCGCTGCGCGCTGCGCGGTACACTGGTACTGTGTTGACCCAACACATCGAGCGCGTTGGGTTTCGTAAGAAACTTGACAGCATTCTGCTCATGACAGAGTAGATGGTTAGTTGGGTCAACAGAGCACCAGTAAGACTAGTTGTTGCTCTATGCAACATTTAGTCAAATCAAAAAAAGGAGTTTAACACATGTCCGAAACCCGCAACATCACGCTGTATAACATCAAGTCCACGACCAGCGATGGCAAAGTGGACACCAAAAACCGCGTCGGCGAGAAGCAGTACCAGGAACTCGTTGAAGATGCGGCGAAAGTCGGTACTCAGATCGAGATCCTGAAAGCTCAAACGTTTGCTATCACCGAAGCGTCCTCGATCGACGAAATCCTCCAGTTGGTGCCCAACCCCGAGGTCGCGCTGGCTCACTTCAATTACGGGCTGACGCTCGCTGAACACAAGGTCAAGAACGATTTCATGGACGACGACGACCAACCAAGCGTCGACGGTGCGTTCGACCTGATCTCGCAACCGGGCGTCCAGGAACCCAAGACCGGACGCGCACCTGCGGACCCAGCAAGCGCCATGAAGCGAGCCATGAAGAAGCTGTTCCAGACGATGAACCCCGGCGTGCCCATCCCGAAGTATTTGGAAGAGGCCACGTTCGAGGAGATCAACGCTGTGCTGGCGCAATTTGCTAAGGGGGCGCCAACCGCAGCCTAACGACGTCGAAAAGCTGGAGCACTCTGATAGCGTCGTCTAAGATGTGCGAAGGTACAGCAAATTGAGGTTCAAATCCTCACGCCCCCGACGTAAGCTGGCGTAGTGTGAATGGTAACACGGCTGTCGACTTAACTCGCTGCATAGCAGCGGCCTGAAATACACACGTCATACGGTTACAGACAACACGTTGTAAGCGTCCTCCTCCGTATGACGTGTGGTTTTAATTAACAATTGAAAAGATTGCTGACTCAGTGTTGACGCACGAAGTCAAGAGTCTTTTGAATTGTTTTATGTCAATGCCTCGACAACGAGAAATGTTTCTATGTCAAACAAAACCATCAAAATCTGGTGGGATGTAAGTGTCAGCGCGTACCGAGTCAGTTTTCCGTATAACAAAGACCTCGTTGACGTGCTCAGCCGACAGATCCCAGTCAGCGATCGTCATTACGATATGCAAACACGGATCTGGACGGTAGTCGAGCGTCAGTTGCCAGCGATACGCAAGCTGTTTGATATGTTGCAAGCGACTGTCGTTATTGTGACCCGTCAACAAGCTGAAGCCCAGCAAACTGCGACACAGTCGGGCCAAATCGCCCGCGGCGTCAAGCCACTGGACAGCGTACTAATCGAGTTCGTCCGCTTGCTGCCATACGACGCCGCTAAAACCGCGTACCGCAAAGCCGTGATGCAGTTACATCCTGACATGCAGAGCGGTGACGCTGACCGCGCTAGCGCGTTAAACGTCGCGTGGCAGCGCATTGAAAAGGAAGTGTACAATGTCGGCTGACAAACCCATCACCATGATCACCGTCCTTTGCGACGCACGTCGTATCCAGCGCATTGCGCTGACGTGTCGCTGCGCGCACAAATGGGTCGAGCTTGTGCCACAGGAGCTACACGACTCCGACATGATAGCACGCTTCGCTTGCTCGTCCTGCGGACAGGAATACGACTTACATCACAAACAACTAACACGAGTCACAAAAACGGAGAACAACAATGACGGATCAAACGTTCAAACCACCCGGTTTGGTACCATCGACACAAGCCGGTACGATAGCTAACGCTAACGCAAGTAGTATCACACAGCCAAAAGCTGGCGTCGTCAGCGTCAAGCGTAGTTTACATGATCGATTGCGTAATCCAGTGCAGCCAACCGGCGCGCTGCAAGCTGACGCAATGCCCAACCGACTGGCGCTGCTACTAGACTGCTCAGGGTCGATGCGAGGCGACAAGATCGCGTCGCTACGCGATGCCTGTACTAACTTCGTTCAATGCTGTAACATGGCTGACACGTCGCTGGCGCTTGAAACCTTTGGGTTGGACGATGCTGATACAACCCGGCTGCCGCTGACGTGCTTCGCGCCGTTTCTTCAAACGACCATTCAAACGCTATCCGCGTGCGGTAGCACGCCGATGGATAAGGCTATGCAGTACGTGTTGGAGCATTACTCACTGACGCGCTGCGTGCTGGTCAGTGACGGCGAGCCGGACAACGAGCTACGTGTACACGAGTTAGCACAGTTATACCGCGAAGCGCAGCTACCCTGTGACTGTGTTCACATCGGCGCAAGCGCTAGAGGCGAAGCCTGTCTGCGGCGGGTCGCTGAGGTCACCGGAGGCCAGTACATCAAGTTCACTGACATCGCGTCGTTCAGCCGCTCATTCAAGTACCTGACGCCCGCGTTTTATGGTCAGCTTACGTCAGGTAGCGTGACGGCAGCGCAGTTGGGTGCGACGGAGATCAAATGACTAGCACTAAAGCACAACAACCCGAAATAATTCGAGAACATGTTTTTGAACTCGTGCGAGTAACGCATGGCTATGAATTAGCTCTGTGTGTTCCAAAAATATGGTCAAATGCAGAAATCGAAGACTGGATAAACCATAATTATTTCAAGTACCTGACGCCCGCGTTTTATGGTCAGCTGAACTACGCGATTCGTGAATTACGGCCTGCGGGCAGTAGATGGCATATCCGATCAGAAGCCGAGGCACAAAAAATTCGATCAGATCAACATGAACGAAAACAATGTGATGAACGACCCGACTTCGTTCACGTTGTGGTGACCTTTTAATGACCCCCACCGAAGATCAACTCCGAATTATTGCTACCATCACCGTCAAGCTAGCGCAGCTAGGTCACGAAGTGTCGTTCGTTGAACCCATCACGACAGGACCGATGATCTCGACGTACCGCTTTGCTCCTCGCAGCGCGACCAAGGTATCGCAGATAACCGGCTGCGCGCAAGACTTAGCGCTGGCGCTCGGCGCGGAGGACGTCTTAGTACGACGGTTGCCGGGTGAAGGCGTCATAGGTGTTAGCGTTCCCAACGCGACACGGACCACTGTGCTATGGCGCAACATGCTGGCACAGCCACCCGACGCGATGCACATCCCATTGAATCTCGGTGTTGATAGCGAAGGCAAGCTGTACCGCGACGATTTAGCGAAGGCGCCTCACTTGCTGATCGCTGGTACGACAGGCAGCGGTAAATCGACCTGCGTTACGTCGATCATAGCGTCGTTGATGTACTGGCGCAGCCCGGACCAGATACGCTTTGTCCTGTCGGACACCAAAAACGTCGAGTTCGGCTATTTCATCGGTGCGCCGCACCTGTTGTTTGACCCCGTCACTACGATGTACCAGACGTGGGAAAAACTGGACTGGCTCATCGAGGAGATGGAACGACGTCTTAAAATCATCGGCAACGCTGGTTGTCGTAACATACTTGAGTATCATGGCTCGCCGCTAGGCGACCGGCTGTCGCTACCGTACATCGTGTTGGTTATCGACGAGCTGGCTGACGTCCTTGGCGGCGACAAACGCGGCGAAGGCAAGATAGCGGATCAAAAGCTGGGACGCATCGTGCAGAAGTCGCGGGCCGCCGGAGTCCATGTAATAGCTGGGACACAGCGGCCTTCGGTCAACATCGTCAGCGGTTCGATCAAAGCCAACTTTCCGGCTCGGCTAGCATTTAAGCTGGTGTCTGACATCGACGCCCGCACCGTTGCCTGCGCTGGCGCAGAGCATCTGCTACCGCGTGGTGACATGCTGTATCAAGGTCCGGCGGCGCCGCCGCTGACGCGGCTACATAGTGCTTACGCTGACATCGAAGACATCAAACAGTGTGTGCAGGTCGCTAAGATGAAATCTCAACAACAGGAGCAAACGAAATGAACATCCTAATTAAATGTCAAGTAACAAGGCTCGAATCCCAAAGACGATATCCTTTCAAAAAAGACGGTGTTACATCAGATTACAACGCTGAGATGGTCTCATACACCGTTGCAACAGTTCGTCCGTTGCTCGACAAAAAAGGCTACGACGGTAGTCTGTCAATTGAAACGGATGACCTTGAATTTGGTCAGCTCGTTGATGTTACGTTAGTGTCAGAGTAGCTCGGCCTGCGGGCTGTGCAAGCCTGTGTAAAACCCGGCAAGCTATTGAAAACAAAGGAGTTATAAGTTATTGACTCCCTACAGGGTTTCCTGTATGCTTTGTCTATGGCCCGCTCCGACTGGTCGACATCCTCGTTCTCAATGCTGCGCACGACGCAGTCGCGTCTTAACGCTGCGCTGCCACATTACGGTGACCGCAGCAAGTTGGTTCGAGCCTTGATCGAAGCATGGCTACGTCATGAAATACATGTTGATGTACAGTTGAAATCACGTAGACCAATTGTTGCTCAAAGCAACATTTAATCCAATTCTTTGGAGCCTCTCGATGCCCAACGAGAACCAACAGACTGTGTCTGTTTCGCAGTCGGTGTCTGATGATTTAGCTGCGTTAATCGAAAACGCTGAACAGACCAAACAAGCTGAGACACTCATAGCGAGCGCAATCGCCGGCCCGCCACCCGCGACCCATCATTGTGACCACGTTGCGCTTGCCAACCGTCATTGTCCTACCTGTGACCTCCCGTTTTGTCCTGATTGCGCTTCACCGTTAGACCCCACCTATTGCAAGTTATGTTTACCTGAGCCTGACGCCGAACTCAAGGTGCTTCCACTCATTGATAGTGACGGCGAAGCCCATGAGGGCCGATTACTTGTCCCAGCCAAAGGCAGCGTATACACACCGCTGCGTTTCGCTACACTGACGAAGTGTATCAGCGACATGTCCGACGACGAGCTTGAAGCCTACATCCAGCGTTACAAAGACTTAATCATTCAAGCCGAAAAAGCCTTGGATTTCCGGCGTGTTGTGTTAGGTGCTTCGCAGTTAGAGCAGGGTCAGCGCACTGATGCAAAGCGTCGAAAGCTGCGGGCCGACAAGACCAAATACCAAATCAAGACAGTTACCGTTGATCCTAAGTCCGGTCAGAAAAAGACAGCGACTACATCGGTTGCATCTGCTACGCAGATGAGCAAGATGATGGAAGCGTTAGCAGCGCTGCGCGCTCTGAATGAGTTAAAGAAAAAAAGCGAGGTAAAGGAAGTTACGGGTGACTCGTTGCACGAAAAACGGCCCGCTCCACCGGAGGAGAAGCCATGACGATTGACGATATGATTAAGCAACTTGAAACCTTCAAAGAGCATGGCGTATCTGGCGACGTCGAGATTTGTACGGATGACATATCGACGAGGTTGTTTTGCTCAGATCGGAGATCACCAATGACTGACACCAAGGGAAGCGAACACGCAGAGAAGGCCGCGCGGGAACTTATTGAGTTAACTGGCCGGCATTTTGGCGAGATTAGCCAAGTCGAAACCATCATCCAATCCGCCATCGACGCAGCCTGCGCCGAGGATACAAAAGAACTCCAAAAGCAGTTACAAATAGCCAAGGAGGAATCCTACCAATTACGCAAGGAGTGGGCTGGTAGAGATGGCGAGTGTTTTATCTGCAAAGAACCTACGAGTTCGTTGCACGACAATCCTCAATTATGGTCTTTATGGTTGCCTTATCACGGCGGGAATGGCAAATGGCGTCGCTATCACTTGGGATGCGTAATCCGCTGTGTGGCTGATGCCGCTGCCTGCGCCGAGCGGGACGAGCGGCTGCGGGAGATGCGTAGAATTTTGCAGACATGGTTAGTTGAAGCAGTTAAGACTGAAGCACGCGCAGTGCTGGCAAAGAAGGGCAAGTGAGCATTATTCGATTGACGATGAAATCAGGCGCTGCAAGAGAGATGACCCGCCTCTACTCTCCCGTCCGCAGGCTAACCCGCTGGTCACGCCGCTGGTTCATGGAGCCGGGTGTGTGGTATGGAGAACAACAATGATAACTCTAGCTTTACTGCTGTTCGCACTCGCCAACCCGCACTCTGCCACGCTACAATGGCAAGGTCCGACGTTGGACCTATCTGGTAACCCTATCACATACCAGATTTATCACCATTGGGGTTCAGCTTGTTACGTCGCTGGAACCAAGTTTCAACTGAAAGCGACTGTAAACGGCGTCACCGCTTGGACCGACACGACGAACCTAACATCTGGCACGACGCATTGTTACTACGTTGTGAATCCGGTGCTGCCACCACCGTCCAACACTGTGACAGTAATAATACCGTAATGGCACGCAAACGTACAAGATATTGCTATAGAGGTCACGACAAAGACGCACCTAGTGGTTCATATTGGCAGTTGGTTCCTAGCTCGTCTTTGACTGGGACGATGGTCTGGCGAAGACAATGTGTCAAATGCAATCTTGAGGATTCCAAAAAACGGTATCAAAAAAAGAAACAGCAACGTCAACAGCAACAACAACAAGAGGATGCCCATGGACAACAAACAGTTTTACGAAATACTCCCTGATGGACGCTATCGCTTCCGTATCGACCATCATACCATCAATGACTTCAATATTTGTGACCGCTTTTTTCAGTTACGTCACATGCCGGTCGACGAAGCCGGTAATGTGTGGGGAAGAAAAACCCTTAATATCAAAATCGCATTAGGTTCGTGGTGGTCCACAACGATGGAGTCTTTTTATCGAGAATTTGTATTCGGGACGCTTCCATCAGAGCATCACATGTACAAATTCGCTACCGACGCGTGGCAGGAACATAACATGGACGGCTACGCTAACGCCGACGACAAGACCAAAGAAGTCTACGACAAATTCGGTGGCGTTGACGGCGCTCGGTTGATGGCCCTCGAATACTACCACGCATTCGGCGCGGCGCACTTTAAGGCGTGGCAGGTCATCGGTGCGGAGCTAGGCTTCGGTTGGCGTGACGAGTTGCCGTTGGGCGAAGACGACTTTGTCGTCGTGTATTACGGTGGCAAGCCGGACCTCGTGATTCTTGACAGATCACAGAACATGATCATGCCGCTGGACTTCAAGACAAAGGATTTGGTGCCCGGTAACGCGAACGCGCTGTACAAGCCGCATCCGCAGACGGCCGGTTACATCTTCGCCGTCAGTAAGATGTTGGAAGAGTGTTATAAGCTCGGTTCCATCGAAATGAACAATCCACCGAAGGCCCCCACAAAATGTATCATCATGCTATGTGCTCGCTTCCGTCCCACAGACAAACCGCGCAGCGGCATACGCGCGCCACGGTTTCTACCGATTTATCCGCAGTACGCAGCAGACGAAATCGAGGAATGGCGTCTCAGCGTCATAGAAAAGTGTAGGCGTTTACGTGATGCTATTGAACGCAATGTCTGGACCCCACGCGAATCAGCGTGTCATCTGTTCTATCACGGCTGTATGTTCAGACGTGTGTGTTCGCAGCCCGCTAACATCCGGCCCGTGATCCTCAAAAGCGACTTTGTGAAGGTGGAACCTTGGTCGCCATACTCGACGGAAGGTGATGACTAATTTTATAACGGACTAATAAAGTCACAAGGATAACTCACAATGACCAAACCAAAAAAGCTACATTGGACACAAACACTTAAAGGTCGCAAGAAAATGGCTGCGCGATGGCTATCTCGATGGTCGGCGGGGTGTGTAATATGATAACACCACACACCCTACAGACTGAATCACCCGCCGACGAACTAGCTATGCTACTCGTCGGTGACACTAAGTCAGGCAAATCGCGCCTAGCAGCCACAGCACCCGGCAACATCTTGTTTCTTGAAACAGACCGCCGTCTAGCCGCTTTACGAACGCATCCTAACGCAGCACACATCTTCGGTTTGGAGTTTGCTGACGATATCACCGGCAACAACATCCCGGAAGCCTTCAACGAAGAAATGGACATCATCAGCCGACTCGAAGCATCACCTCGACTGCGTGATGTGCATAACAATTTCAGCGACCAGCCAGCCGACAAACTCGTCGATACGCTTGTCTTCGACTCCGTTCAAACGATGGCCGACAACGCCCGACGCTACGTCATGGCTACATCACCCGACGTCGCTAAAAGCTACACAATGGGTAAAAAGACCTACCGTGTAGCGAAGTCGTATCACGCTTGGGGCGGCGAGATGGAAATGGTTACAGGAGCCATTCTAAAAGCTCGTGCTATCCTGCATTGCAAAACGTGTCTGGAGCCGGCCACCTACCGGAAAGACCCTTCAGGCAAAGGATTGCTGTCACACAGCGACACAGCCAAAAAGTACGACCACACACCTGTCGCCCGCGCCATGAACGTCATCGCTATTCTGCACGAATGTATGGAGGAGGACGAACGCTCGACACAAGAAAACCCCATTTACACCGGCAAAATTGAGGTCTACCCGCGGCGTTATAACTCGTTGTTGATCTATTTCAACGAAGTTTGGCGGTTGACACGTCAAAATGGCAAAATCCCGACTGTGTCATGTGATCCAGACGGCAAATTCACACAGGCCGCGACCGCGTTGGGCATCGACAAAATCACCGTGCCTGACATTCAACAAGTTCTGAGCAACGCTAGATCGCTTAGAAAACAGTAACCGAACACCAAACACAACTGAAACTCAATTCACACACAAAGGACAAAACAAAATGGCTAATCTGACGTTTCCCAAATCCGCTCTTGAACCTCGTGCCAACCTGCCCACTGGCATGATTCAAGTCATTTTCAATGGGTTCAAACCGAAGCTTTCTAAGAACAAAGAAAAACCGTCGGTCAACATGAACCCTGAACTCAAGGTTATCAACGACTCACGCAACGACGCCAGTGGCAAGCCGCTGAACGGACAGCGTGTGTTCGAGAACCTTAATTTGTCGTTTCTGCCTCGCGTGCAGGATTTCTGTCATGCCTTTGGTTTGGTTATGACTGAAGACGGTGACGATGTACAACTACCCGGTTACTTTGATGGCGACACAGCTTCACCCGACCCCGCTAACTGGGGCCAGTATCACGGCCCGCTGCAAGGCGAGATCGCGACACTGGAACTGTGTGAAACACAAGCCCAAAAAAAGGACGCCGGTGGTAACTACGTCCTTGACCCAACCAAGACACGTACAGAGATCAAGCGCTATATCTGTCGCGTGCCTAACTGTCAAGTGCAGCACATGGAAAGTTTGATCCAGAGCTAGGGCATCGCTTTGGACAAAGTACAGGCGCTCTGCGCTACGCGATCAAGGAATTAAAGCTGGTTTCTTGACTGCGTAGCGCAGCCTTGTACGCTGACGTTTCTTGAAAACATACGGCTTCGTGCCTATGACCCCTTTGGGGCATGTTATGATTCATGAGACGTCAGCGTAGAGGGCTTCGCCAATGATAACAATGGTATGTCCGTGCTGTGAGGCTATTCTATTGAACAGCAACATTAAAATACAGGACGCTACCAGTGTAACATTCCAGTGTAAGTGCGAAGCCGTTTATCGTGTTAGTGTTACAATGCTACACGAAGGCAAATCACAACCGTGTCAACATTTGCATCAAAACGTCTACGTTGACGACTCACGCAAGTGTATCGACTGCGGCGCGGTTGTCCGCCACACACCAACGAAGGAGATTACAACTTGACAGACACCGAAAAAATTAACGAAATTATTAAAGGTGACTCGTTGACTCTAGATCAAATTATCGTTACTGGACGTATGCGTCGAGCGCCCGGCGATGTCTTTCAGCTTGCTGAGTCCATCAAACGCTACGGTATCATACAGCCTATTGTATTGACACGTAAATGTCATTTGATCGCGGGCGGACGTCGCTTCGCTGCGTTGACGCTGCTAAAGCAGACTGTCTTACGACACAACATTGACTTCGTTTACAACGACGAAGAAGACCCGCTTCGCTTAAAAGCGATGGAACTCGAAGAAAATCTCAAACGTGAGGACTTACATTGGTCCGAGGTTATTCTTGGCAAACAACAGTTGCTCGATATTATGGTCGGCATTCACGGCGAAGCCAAAGCCGGACACCGAAAACAAGGAGTTCCCGAAGGCTTCGGCATCCGTTCACTCGCTGCGATGCTCGGTGAAAACCCGTCTACGACGTCACGTGACCTAGAACTAGCTGCCTACGTTGCGAAGCACCCGATGCTCGCATCGTTGCCTACGGCGGCTGACGCCCGTCGCAAGCTAGGCGTAGCCGTAACCGTTGCTATGATGCAGCAAACAGCAAAGACATCAACGGTGTCTGGTATTGCACCGGCTGCTTATAACAGCCGTCCTGACATCAGCACCGTTGTAGGGCCGGTCGTTAGAGATGCCGCTCTCCACGGGGTGACCGGCCCGGCGCTTTCCCTCGAACTCCAAACGACACAACAAGTCGAAGACAGGTGGTGCTTATATGAAGGACGATTCCAAGACAACATCCCCCAAGTGGCTGATACCAGTGTTGATCTCATCCTTACTGATTTGCCTTATAATATCGGTCTCGGAACTTCCAACGCTAGTCACTCGGCGGGTCTTGGCAGCTTTTCTGATGACGGTATCGATATGTCTGTTTTGTGCAGCGAGGTGGCTGTAGAGGCGTACCGTGTGCTGCGCGATGACCGCTTTGCGGTGTTCTTTTACGGTATGAATTATCACGAGGTGCTTTATGATTGTCTCACGACTGCTGGATTTACTGTTGATCCTTATCCTTTCATTTGGCTTCGCGATCGAACTGCTCCTCCTGACGGTTTTGCCCGGTATAGCAAGAGCTATGATCCGGCTTTTATCTGCTCAAAAGGCGTCCCAAGATTTATACGTCCAAACCTTGCAAATTCACTTGCAGTCCCTTCAGTCCGAGGTTCAGAAAGGCTACATGCCGCACAAAAGCCCGTTGCAATAATGCAGAAGTTCATCGAAGATATGACAACGCCGGGCTGTGCCGTGTTAGATATGTTCGCTGGAGCCGGTACGACTGGCGAAGCCTCGCTTCGCACCGGACGCAAAGCCATCCTGTTCGAGTTAGAAGCGTCGAATTGTTTGCTGATTCGGTCGCGATTAGGTGTTCTGTGACCAAAGATCAAGAACTCCGAGCGGCGCTAGCCGCGAAAGGACTACGCTATGTGGGCAATCGTGGAAATATCAGAGGACCAATTTGCTTTGTTGGAGAAGCTCCCGGAGAAACTGAGGATCAAGAAGGTCTCCCTTTTGTTGGATCTTCAGGGAGGGAACTGGATCACATGCTTGCTGAAGCAGGTATCGATACGTCTGGATGCTGGTGGACGAATCTTTATAAAACCCGGCCACCAGATAACAAAATTAGTGAGCTTGGAAAGCTCGGAGTTGACCTTCAGCTCTTCATCGACCAATTCCTAGAGGAACTCTATGTTCACAAACCCACATTCATCTGTCCGCTTGGTGCGACTCCCCTTGGAATCTTGTGTCCATCTACTGTTGTCAAACGAACTGGCCATGCTGAGATCACTAAATGGCGCGGCTCGCTTTTATGCAGTCCCTTGCTCAACTGGCCCCATTACATTCTGCCTGCTTTCCACCCGGCGTTCATCTTTCGAGCATGGGACGAACGCCAAAACAACATCCTCTGCTTCGCTAAGTTACAAGAAGAGTTGGCCTTTTGGCAGCAACATAATCGAACTCTGCAACCCTTACCCCAGCGCAAGCTCATCTCAGATCCCGGCGCCGACGACGCCATCGACTTCCTACGCGGGATACTACAGACCCCTCAAGAGACCGTCGTTTCAATCGATATCGAAAACATAGGAGTGTATCATGGCAAGTACAAATCGCCGCAGCGTAATCGAATTCCATACGTTATCGGGTTCAGTATTGACCCTGCCATCGGTATGTCAATCGGTCTTGCAGAGTATGATCGGACGAAAACGTCTGTCGTATGGTCGCTTATCGACGCCGTGTTACGTCAGAAAAAACAGGTCGGACAAAACTATTACACTCACGATCTGCCGTGGTTGCAGTATATCGGATTTAGCCCTGCTATTGGGAACTGTGACGACACACTGGTTCGACACCATGTACTTTGGCCCGAACTCAGTCACAAATTGGATTATCAAACCTTCCAATACACCCGCGAACCCTACTACAAAGACGAAGGCAAAAACTGGACGGTCAAAGAACGCCAAAAAATGAAGCAGTACAATTGCAAAGACGTGTGTGTAACACTCGAAATCTACAACGCACAGGAGAAAGAGTTCAATGATCGTAGTTCATCCATGTGAAGCACCTTGGATTGCTTGGCGACTATTTAATGATCGTCGTCAAGGGATGCGGATGTGGTTTCAATTATTACGTCCTCCTATAATGGGTCCGTGGTATCGTTTTCCTTGGTGTGGTTGGAAGGATTTTTGGAGGGCGCGTCCGTGGCGTTAAACTATCGTGATCCGGGCCGCCTCACTCCCCGTGACTACTATGAACTATATGAGATGCCTTTGGCACGTGCTTTCTTCAACATCAATCAACGCGGAGTCCATGTCGACACTACCCGACTCGCTGCGCTACGCGTTGATATCACAAATGAGTTACAGGTCAAGTGTCAGACCATTTCATCTCTCTTGGGCAATAAAAAGGTCGTTGCTAAACAAGTTGATAAAAAGGTTGATCCGTCAGTATTTAACCTGAGTAGCGGCCCGCAGGTACTCGACGTGCTACGCAGTTTTGGTATGACACCACCAAAAAAGAGGCGACAAGATGGATCATACAGTGAGTCTTCCGACGAGGAGTCGATCAACGAACTCTATGCGCAAACCGGTCATCCCTTTCTCAAAGAGCTTCTACGAGTTAAAGAGCTTAATAAACTGCTTGGAACATATGTCGATGTTGAACTCGAAAATGATACGCTCTATGGAGCGTTCTTCGCTACGGGAACTGTCACAGGACGCCGATCTTGTCGAGAGAATTTCCTTGGTCTTGGGTCAAATTTACAGAACCAGCCAAAACATACTGACCTTGCAGCGCGCTATCGAGAATGTCTTACTGCGCGCCCTGACCACATCTTCGTCAAATGCGACCAAGTCAGCGCCGAGGATTGGCTCGTTACCGGGATCATCGCGGACCAGTCAGGCGACCGCACCGGCTTCGACGAACTCCTCCACGGAGTAGACCGCCATGCGAAGCTGGCTTCGCAGATTTTTGGCAAGCCTGTATCCGAGTGCGGAAAAGACACTCCTGAACGTTTCATGGGGAAGAAAACCCGTCACGCTGGTAACTATGACATGGAGGCGTTCAGGTTTTCCGGTGAAATGGCTAAAGAGGGTCATGTGGTCAAGGAGTCCTTCTGTCAATGGTTGTTGGAGCGTTTCCATGCTGCAAACCCCGGTATTCGAGGTGTGTTTCATCACTACGTACAGGAACAGCTTCGTACTACGAGGACGCTTACGACTCCCTTCGGATTCACAAGGCAATTCTTCGCTTTGCGTGACTATGGAGATAACAAGAAAATAATGAAGGAGGGATATGCTCAGATACCACAGGGTACTGTGGGTACGAACACCGGTATGGCGATACTCTGGCTTGAATCCAATCATCCTGGATATGTCATCCTCGACGAACACGATGCCGTTACGCTTGAGGTTCCTGATTCAATTAATGCGGTTGTATCTGCGGTTGATTGGTTACACTCTGCTTTCGATCGAGTTATCAGACTCCCCAAAGGTTTATCGTTCACAATCCCCATCGAAGTAGAACTAGGCTACAATCTCAACGAAATGAAGACCGTAAAATGCGCCGACTTAAACGAGACTGGATTGGCACGTATCTACGCTGGATTGAAGAAACTAGCGAAAGTCCTCCGTCATACCACATCTGGAGCGCCGCTGCCGTCATCGCCGGAGCCTGCAAGCGCAACGTGTGGGTGAATCGTGGACATTGGAATCTTTTTCCTAATATGTATATTGTGTTGGTCGGTCACTCAGGCTTAGGTAAAGGTATGGCGGTGAATCCGGCGGTGATGCTACTACGTGAGTCTAACTCTGCCAATATCCTGAGTGACAAACTTACCATTCAGTATATTCTGGAGAAGCTGTCAGATCGAGGTCAGGCCGCGGCCACTGCTCAACTTAATTTGAAGCCTACGATGTCCACTGGACCAACAGGTCAGGGAACTGTAACATTTGCTTTGGACTCGTCGTGTTTCATCAGCGCGCCGGAGCTAGAGGATTTACTAACTATGAGTGACGCGATGCCGTCGCTTAAAGAACTATGGGAGTGTAAAGATGGACCATTCGAATATGGCACCAGAGGAAAAGGAATTGTTAAGATCGCTAAACCATGCCCTACTCTGCTTGGCGGCTGTACGCCTTCACAGATCGCCTTACTCTTTCCCAACAAGGCAGTCGGTGGAGGATTTGTTCGACGCGTTAATTTCGTTTATGAAAGCGAACGCTCCAAGATCATACCTTGGCCCACAATCCGACCCGCTTACGACCCAGTCAAGGACTCTCTCGTCAACGACCTCCGACACATCGCGCAACTGAAAGGCGAGTTCAGATTTGACCCAATGGCTTACAAGCTCTTCGAGGATTACTATCGTAAGACAGGTGGCGACGAATTCCGTGACGAAGCCACAACTAGTTACGAAAATAGCCGAGCGTATCATGTCTTGAAACTAGCCATGACACTCAGCGTTTCGCGCTACGACGACCTCGTGATTAACTTCCTCGACATCAGTCGTGCGATACAGATGGTTGACAAAGTAGCCGAAAACTTACAACGGGTGTTTCGTGCTGTAGGCGACAGCGAGTTGGCTGTCACAATGGACAAAATCATTCGCTATATCGAGTCACGTAGTAAAAAGATATTTGTGACCCGACAAGATATTATGCGTGATCTATGGCGCGATATCGGTAGTTCACAAAATCTCGACATTCTATTGGCCTCGCTAGAAGCCAGCGATGTGATTTATACAAAGCCAATTGGTGGTCTGACAACATATCGCATCAAAAAACGTCAGCCATTACAGGTACCTAAACCAACAAGCTCTTCTATCCAATAAAACAAAAGGAGCGTAATGATGTCAGAAAAAGGCGACAAATTTGCAAGCGGTACGCGCACCGGCGTGATACCGATGTTAAATCAAATCAAATTTGACGAGGGTCAAATGCACGATGACCTTCCCAAATTAACTCTCGACGAATTCTGCACAAAGTATCTTATCACTCCACGCGAATACGAGATGCTGCTTGCAGCCAAGGAAGTTGGCAACGAGGAACGCGTCAGCGCTTTCGCAGAACAAATGAAACGAGCGGTTAAAGCTGTCGAACAACAACTTGCTATTGAAGCCAAACAGGAACAAAGACTTGACTATGAGTGTTTTATTCAACCGCTGCATCCTGTTGGTTTGTCGGGACGTGTAATTATCTGTTACGACAAACCCAAAAAGAAACTCTCTGAGAAAAGCAAATTGATTCTGCCCCCCAAATCGCAACGCACTGAGAGAACTCTGCTCCCTACAACCGGCCACATAATTCGGGCCGCTGTCTGGGACGAGCTTCGTGCAAAATGGGTCAGCGACGAATGGATTGGCAAGCGTGTGTTGTTTAATCAAACGTCCGGCAGCCCAATTTGCTTTAACAACTTCCCGACGTGGAACGAACTCGAACTAGGCGAAATCCTAGGAATCGTTGAAAAGGAGGATGCGGAAGTTCAAGAAGAAGAGCTTCTACCAATGATATGAAACTACGCGACGGTATAGGCAATGAACTCTCAAAAGGCGACTTCGTGATGGTCCAACGCGAGGACAAAGTCTGGCTAATAGGCTCCATAATGGAGATCAAAGAATCAAGCATTCTAGCCGCTGCAACCGGAAGCATGATGATGCCCGGTATGGTTCAGATCGCGTTGATGCCTATTAACTTGATGTTTGATCCCAAAAACTCGACGCTTGGCAATGTGATTAAGGTCAGTCGACCATCATCCGGCGCTGACATCAACAAGACCTAAAAAAGGGCCGCTTCGCAGCGGCCCATATCATCTCCGAAACCCTTCTCCCTTGAGCACAGTCTAAATATGCTGTGCTTTTTTAGCGTTCTGCTTGCCGAAGTTCGGTGACTTCGTTCTGCGAGCACCGTCCTTGAACTGCGACGTGCTCTTGTTGTGGGCGTGGACGGTCGAGCCACCGCCGCCGTGATGTCCTGGTGTGATCCCCGGTGCGCCGCCTGCGCTACCGCAAGCGTCGTTTTTGCTAGGGCTGATCTCCAAGCCGTTGCAGATTGACTTGACCTCACTCATACTAACGTTCGTGTTTGCCACTTGTGGCCTCCTTTTACAACGCGGCGTGAGCCGCTTCGCTGTCTAGATTCAGCGAACTTAGTGACCCTCAACCTCGCGTAGCACCTGCAACGCGTCAGCGAGAGCCTGAACCTCATCGTACTCCGTCGTGCGTAATTCTTTGGCTTGTTTCTGCAACGCTTTAACCATCTCCGGCCCGCCGTCATATGACGCCAGTTTTTTGTAACCAGCGTCCAACGCCATCGCACGCATTTCCGGTGAAGCCTGAGGCGCAGCCGCTTGCGAAGCAGTCGCGGGACCGGTTGTCGCTCCACCTGACGTCGCTTTGACCTCGGCCCGCTTCGCTGCTAGACGCTCTCGATCCGCGATGCGCTTGTTAATAGCGCTAGCCTCTTTGCCGGTGGCTTCGCCCGACAGGATTTTCTTGACCTCCGCTATCTCCCGTCGGATAGCGTTGTTTTCTGCTCCGCTACGTGGTGTGCGGGACATCAAGTCGTCCAGACGGTCGAGCATTGCTTTGTGCTTAGACGAAATGTTGCTCTCTGCAACGGTTGGTCCCGCCGCTGCTTTTGGTGGGTTAGCTCGCTTCGCGGCTTCCTGTAACTGCTGAGACAACGTCCAGTCAGGGTGCTCTTTCTTGATCTGATCCAGTATAGCTGTGTCACGAGCCGGCTGCGCCGTGCTACGCATACGAGCATTAAGCTCGTCCGCCGAAGGTGTAGGCGGATGCGTCATCTGCGCTGCTTGTTGTGCTGCTTTTGTGACATCAGTTTCACCCGGTACAGCGACACCCTTACCTGCCAACGCTGGATACTTGTTTAAGTCTTCAGCTCCCGGCATCGATGACACAGCCCGCGGCCCGAAATACGTCCCCGCCTGCGGCGAGCCGCCTTGCGGCGCTAGCAGCGGTCCAGCCTGCGGCGCGGCTTGCGGCCCCAAACCGCCCGTAAGTTGTTGTGCCTGCGGCACTTGCGGCCCGGTAGGGCCTTGCGGCCCACTTTGCGGCGAAGACGCACCAGCAGCCCCTGTAGGCCCCGCGCTGCGGGCTATGGCGGCCTCTTGCCGTTCAAGTAACTTAGCGCGAAGCGCAGCCCGATACGTGCGTGACTGTGTGCTCTCAGCTAAACGCTTCAACACGATGACTCCGCCCAACGCGACCGCTGCTTGCATCCCTAACAGTTCACGAGCAGCAATCCACCCAACTAACGTCGGAGCGTTGCTAGACATAATCCCACGAAATATCGCAGCGTTGCCTTTACGAGACGCTATAACTATGTCATTAGCCGCTTCACGGGCACGTACAAGTTCAGACTGTTCCCTGCTAAGACGTGCAACGTCCGGTGCAGCCTGATCAATTCCTCTGACGGCGATAGCGCGAGCATTTTTAGCCATCTTAGCGATCGTCTCTCGGACACCTGACGGTGCTGACTCAAACTTAGCGTTTTCCGTAAGCAAGCCGCCAGTACGCGTCACGTCGTAGACGTCTTGTAGGTTGGTCCAATCGCGTCTAACCATCCCTTTGCCGGTGATGTCGGGTTTCTTATCAAGCTGGTCGATGAACTGCTGCACTGCACGAGCGTCATCAGGACCATAAGTCCCACCCTTAATCAGATTCTGTCTGACCTCGTCGATGCGTTGTGCCATCTCTTGCGCGATAGCCGGATCGATCTTAGCACCTGCAGCGACGGCTTTCTGTAGAGCTTGCTGTTTCAGTGGCTCACGAGCTTTAATCGCTTGATCAATCTGTTGATAAACTGACTCAATGTTACCATGTATTTGTTCTTTTGCAACGCGGATTGCAGCGTAAGCCGCCGGGTCTTTGACACCACCTTCGGACATCTTTAACGCATGTTGGTTGAGCTTCGCTATCATGGCGGCGTTTTTGACCGGATCAACAAACGACTGCACACCTTTAACACCGGCCTTCACCGTGACCTTAGCGAGTTCGGCCGGGCTCATCGTCCCGATTGCTTGACCCGTTGCTCCACCAACATCACCTTTACCAGCTTGCTCACCAAGCGAAGCTGCCCACGGACCCACAAATGGAATCGCTGCCGCTAACTCGTGTCCCGCCGCAGCAACTTTGCTACCTGATTTCCATTCTTGAGCAGCTTTAGCACGCTCGGCATCCGACGGGTCGAACACGAATTTCTTCGCTGTCGAGTCCTTACCGATAATCCAATTAGGATTCTTCCACAAATCCGTTGCTAAGTCAGTAGTGCCTTTGACAAGTCCTTTAGCACCCTCCACGACGTTCTTAACGACATTTTGTGGTGTAAACCCCAAATACGGCGGTAGCTGGTTCTCGACAGGTTTAGGGTCAATGAGCTTTTTGGACTCAAACTTCGCCCGCGCTTGGTCAGCGTTCAACGCCTGCGTTTTATACCACTGACCATCTTTACCTTGGATTGTGTACCACTCTTGCGTTTGTTGGTCAGGCATATTAGATCACATGTGGATCGTCTTTGGTACCTTTGGTTGTCTTATTATTGGTAGCCGGAGGCGTCGCAGGTGCAGCCGCAGCCGGAGTCGTCATCGGTGCCTTGGGTATCAAACCGACCTGCTGCATCTGATCAAAACTCTGAAACAGAACCTGTTGTTTGCCTTGTAACTGATTGATTTGACCGTCGATCAAGTCAAGCTGTGCTTTAGCGTTTTGACCCTCGTCGCTGAACCAGTCCAGTACGGGATGCTTCTGCATGTTGTCAGCGATGTCTTTACGTCGACGTTCCAATTCATTAAGCTCGTTCTGCTGCGCCTGCGCTTGCTTGTAAAGCGCCTGTGCTGCTTGCGACTGCTGTTGACGCTGTCCGGCCCGCGCGTTGAGACCACCTTCACGCATCTCGGCAATCTGCTTCATCACAGTAAGCTTCTGCGTAAGCTGCGCGTTTTGAGCAGCAATCTGTGCGGCCTGACGAGTGATTTGCGAATCAATGGTTGCCTGAGCACGTACATTCTTTTGTTGCTCTTTAAAACGCTCAGCATCGGTAACAGTACCCATCAACTGTGTCCGACGTTGTTCCTCCGCTGCCAGCGCGTTTTTCTGGTTCTGGATGGCTTGTATTTGGGCCTGTTTCGTTTGCCACTCTTGTTGCTGTTGAGCTTGCTGCTGTTGTGCTCTGTACGCGGCCTGAACACCCTGTCCTTCGGGAGAGTTGGGGTCTGTGAGAGCTTTATCGTACATCTTGGTGTAGTCGTGCATCTTCTTCTCAAACGCTTTTTGGAGCTTAGGGTCACCGCTTACAGCTTTCTGGACCTGTTGCTTCGTTTGTGGGTCTTGCATCGCGATGAACCAGTCCGTGAGCGACTTAGCTTTCTGGATCTTTTGTTGATGCATTCCCTGTTTAATCATCATAACAGCCGCAGGGATACCTTGCAATCGTGTGGTCGTTTGGCTCTGTGGTCCCTGTGGCATCGGCGCGATACCCGGTAGCGTTTTGACAGGAGGCATTTCGGACATCGGAGCGTTACCGCCTGTGGCTTGTGATGGCTGCGCTTGTTGAGGATTTGGCATTCCACCTGACGGCGGCTGCGCGCCACCTTGCTGCTGACGCTGCTGCATCATCTGTATGAACTGTTGCAACGCCTGAGGCGTAAGCTGAGGTGTTCCCATTGCTCCCATGACTAACCTCCTACCGACCAATTAGTACCACCGCTCGTTGTACCACTTGTACCAAACATCCCACCAAGCGACGAGAGCCAACTCATTACAGACTCAGCCGATGTCGGTGTCCGTGTAGTCGGCGGATACAACGAAGCCAACTGATTCATAAACTGATTCATTGGATTGTTCTGCGGCGCGATGCGTTGGAACTCTTGATACATCGCGTTGATCGCTGACTGATCCAACTGCTGCAAGCCTCCGGCAAAGTTCTGACCCTGTTGTTGCAGCATTTCCGCAACTGGAATTTGGCCTTGCAGAATGTTCTGTTGCTGTAACTGTCCCAACAAAGCGTTCTGGTTCGCTGCGGTCTGTGTCGAGTAATTCGATATCGCGTTGCCAAAGCCTGACCCAGCTATATTGCCGGTTCCAGCAAACTGTTCCTTGAGATTGGCCTCGTTCTGCTGGATGTTTTGTTGCTGCGCGCCAATCATCGACTGCCATTCAGGTAGCGCGCTGATACCTTGGTTAGCAATCGTCGCCAATGAGTTCATACCGGGCGCGTTGCTTTGACCACCTTGAAAAAACTGCATGAGCTGTTGCATCAGCGGATTCAGGCCCGCTGTTAACTGACCCGGCGCCGTGCTACCACCCGTAGGCAATACCGTCGACAGATCAAACGGTGTCATTCCCTGACCAATCTGCGACTGTAAGTAGTTAGCCCAATTGGTCGCGAGGCCAGGAAATTGCAAACCAGTCGCTATAATCCCATGACCCTCGTTAGTGCTTGGACCCGCGTTAGGCCGATTGTTCGGCGCGTTGGTGCTTTGCGACTGACCGTAAGGC
>Ga0326727_10008276_pt1 | contig 26552 bp, 29 predicted proteins | sample MB2enrmetagenome_FD_207643 | JGI IMG/M metagenome (GOLD analysis project Ga0326727, IMG submission 207643) | Lab enriched peat soil microbial communities from McLean, Ithaca, NY, United States - MB29MY | ecosystem: Environmental > Terrestrial > Soil > Wetlands > Peat | place: USA: New York...
CGCCCTCGGTGTTGCCCGCGGCAAACGATCCATAGCCGAGCGTCGCATAATAACGTGCCGCCTTGGCAACGCTCGCCTCGATCTCGCGGCCGAGTTCGGGCGTCGTCGCGCGCGCGGCCATGATGTGCTCGCAGCCGATCAGTTCCCCGGTTTCCTCGAAGATGCACGCTGCCCCTGCCGCGGCGAGCAGGTCGAACGCGATGCCCGCGGCAGGATTGCCGGTCAGGCCGGACGTGCCGTCCGATCCGCCGCAGACGGTGCCGATCACCAACTCCGCCACATCCATTGGTACGGTCGGCACCGTATCGAGTTCGGCGCGGCGTTCGGCGACCCAGGCGCGCCCCTCGGCGATCGCCGAACGCGTGCCGCCGGTGCGCTGGATGGTGATGGTGTGGACCGGACGCCCGGACGCAGCGACGAACTCCGCCAGCCGGAAGCGATCGAAACTTTCGCAGCCGAGCGAGACCAGCAGTACGGCGCCCACATTGGGATGCGTGCACAGCCGCTCCAGCATCATGTGCGCGTAGTCGTTCGGATAGCAGCCGGGAAAGCCGATGACGTGCACGTCGTTTTCACGCAGCGGCAGGGCGATCTCGCGCGCCACGTGATGCGCGCATTCCACCAGATAGGCGACCGCGACGACGTTGCGGATCCCCTTGCGTCCGTCCTGGCGCAGCCACCCGCGCATGCCGCTCATGGTGTTGCTCCTTGCAGGGAAATGCTCGCCGTGTAGTCACTGGCGATGTTGTGCACGTGCACGTGCTCACCGGTCGCGATGTCGCTGGTCGCCGTGCCGATCGGTGCGCCGTATTTGCGGATTTTCTCGCCCACCGCGATCGGGCGGCGCGCAAGCTTGTGGCCGAGCGGCATGTTGCGCGCGAGCGTCACGCGGGCGCCGCCAATCTGGATCGGCTCGCCGGCGGCGATCGGGGCGCGCGTCACCAGCACGTTGTCGTCCGCATGCAGCAGCAGCAGGCGACGATCGGTGTCGGCGGCTTGTTGCGCGGCCATCAGAATTTGCCGAACTGCAGGTAGGCCTGCTGCGGATCGACGCCTGACAGGATTGCCGATCGCAACTTGTTCTCGGTGTTGATCGCTATTTCCGCTTTGCCGATTACCTCCTCGGCGATCGCCTTCGGCACCCGCACCGCTCCGTCACGGTCGCCGAGAATATAGTCGCCAGGCGAAACGACCACGTCGCCGATCCTGATGTCGACGTCGATTGCGCGCGGCTTCCACCAGGCGACGATGTCGCGTGGGGTGAAGCCACGGCACCAGGTCTGAAAGCCAAGCTCGAGCAGGAAGTTGATGTCGCGGGCAAAGCCGTCAACCAGGCAGCCGCGCACGCCCTTGTTGCGCAGCGTCTCGGCGGACAGCTCGCCCATGTGCGCAACGATCCGGTCGTTCGGCTGGTTGATCCAGACATGCCCGGGCGGCGCCTTCGACAGCAGCCCGGTCCAGGCGAGCAGCGTGTCGTGCGCGTCGAACGCCGCGGAGGTCTCGCCCTCGATGGTGAAGGCCGGGCCAGCCATCGCACGTTCCGGCATGATCGGGCGCAGTTCCGACGGGAAGGTGAAGTCGCGCAACCCCATGGCGCGCATGACGTCGTGCACCACGCCGGTGTAGCAACGTTCCAGTCGTTCCGTCAGTGCATCGTGCATTGTCGCGTCTCCTTATATCAGATCGTGGAAAGATTGACGTACGGCACGAGGCACTCCGACAGAGCGGCCAGTGCGAACGAACCGAGAGTCGATCTTTCCACCACGTCTCCTTACAGCGTGAAGCCGAGCGTGGCGTCCGCCAGCCTGCCGATCGCCGGCCAGTCCCACGCGATACCCAACCCCGGTGCGGACGACGGCACCGCGCGGCCGTTCTCGATGTGCATGCCTTCGGTGGTGATCGCGTCGAGCTGAGGGATGTATTCGACCCAGCGCGCGTTAGTCACCGCGCAGCTCAGCGCGACGTGCAGCTCCATCAGGAAATGCGGACAGACCGGCACGTTGAACGTCTCCGCCAGGTGCGCAACCTTCAGCCAGGGTGTGATGCCGCCGATGCGCCCGACATCGACCTGCACGATGGAGCACGCGCCGGCGGCGAGGTATTCACGGAAATGCAACGGACTGTAGAGGCTTTCGCCGACGGCGATCGGCACGGCGGTGCTGCGCGCGAGCCGGGCGTGGCCGGCAAGATCGTCGGCCGGCAGCGGCTCCTCGAACCAGGCGATATCGAGCGGTTCGTAGTGCCGGGCGCGGCGGATTGCCTCATCCACGGTGAAGGCCTGATTGGCGTCGGTCATGATCTCCATCGCCGGGCCGATCGCATCGCGCACCGCGGCCAGGCGGGCAATGTCCTCCGACACGTGCGGCCGGCCGAGTTTGATCTTAACGCCGCCGAAGCCGGTTTCCTTGGCCCGCAGCGCGTCATCCACCAGCGCCTGTGGTTCCAGATGCAACCAACCGCCCTCGGTCGTGTAGAGCGGCACCGAGGGCTGCGCGCCACCGGCCATCACGTGCAGCGGCAGCCCGGCCTTGCGACAGCGCAGATCCCACAACGCGGTGTCGATCGCGGCCTGCGCGATGGCGGTGATCGCACCCACCGTGGTTGCGTGCGTCAGGAACATCAGGTCGCGCCAGATGCGTTCGACCTCCGCGGCGTCGCGGCCGAGCAGGGCGGGGGCGAAGCTGCGCTCGATCAGCTTCATCACCGAGGCGCCGCCGGTTCCGATGGTGTAGGAATACCCGGTCCCGGTGACGCCATCGGCATCGGTGATGCGCACGATCGGCGTTTCCTGCGAAACGAAACTCTGGATCGCATCGACGCGCCTGACCTTCGGCACCAGGTCGACGAGCAACGCCTCGATCCTGACGATCTTTGCCATCTCGAAATGCCCCTGCGAAATCCCGTTACGAACGCCCGTTACGAATAACGCGGCAATTCGGCGTTCACAGTGCCCATCCATTTCTGCTGCAACGGCTGGATGTCGCCGTTCGTCCACAGCATGAACAGCGCGGTGTTGAGCCAGTGCAGCATGTCGGGATCGCCGCGGCGCAGCCCGATCGCCATCGGCGCCTGCGACACCACATATTTCGTCTCCAGCGCCATCGCCGGATTGCGGTCGCGGATCGCGACGCCGAGCGCGGCCGAGGTCACGATCGCCTGCACCTGGCCGGCGATCAGCGCCTGGCTGGTGCTGGCGTCGTCGTCGAAGCGCTGGATTTCGGTGCCCTCCGGCGCGCGGCGCGTCACCGCGATGTCGTTGGTGGTCGAGCGCGTGACGCCGATGTGCTTGCCCTTCAGGTCGGCGTTGCCGGTCAGCGCAAGCGCTTTCGGCCCGACCGCGACCTGCTGGTCGACGAACACGCAGTTGGAGAAGGCGATCGCCTTGGCGCGCTCCGAGGTGATCGAGAACGACGAGATAACGATATCCACCTTGCCCGAGGTCAGCGACGGGATACGGTTGGCGGCGACGATGTCGACGATGTCGACCTTCACGCCGAGTTCCTTGGCGATCAGCTTCGCCATGCCGACATCGTAACCATCCGGCTCCATGTTCGTGTTCGTCAGCCCATAGGGCGGCGTGCCGAGTGAGGTGCCGACGATCAAGGTGCCGCGCTTGATGATGGTGTCCAGCGTGCCACCCGGGGTCGCCTGCGCGCGCGCCTGCTCGGCGGTGGTGGCGATCACCAGCGGCACGGCGGCGGCGGCGAATGCGAGGCGGCGGGAGATTGTCATGTGGGTTCCTCCGATTTGTTCTGATGTCAGATCAACGATGGTTCGACGTGGCCGCGCCCCATCCGCGCCTCCAGCCGGCGGCTGGCGAGCGAGATCGGGTAGCAGATGACGAAGTAGAAGGCGGCGACGGTCAGGAAGACGGCCAGCGGCTGGAACGTTACGTTCGATACGATCTGGCCGGCCCGCGTCAGCTCGCGAAAGCCGATGATCGAGGCCAGCGCCGTGTTCTTGACCAACTGCACGATGAACCCGACGGTCGGCGGGATGGCGGGTCGGATCGCCTGCGGCACGACAATCAGCCGCAACGCCGCCAGCCGGCCGAGGCCCAGCGCGCTGGCGGCTTCCCACTGGCCGTGCGGCACGCCCTCGATCGCGCCGCGCCAGATATCGCCGAAGAAGGCCGAGGCATACAACGTGAAGGCCAGCGCGGCCGCGGCCAACGGCGGCACATCGAAGCCGGCGAACGCGGCGCCGAAATAGGCCAGGAACAACTGCACCAGCAGCGGCGTGCCCTGCACGACGGTGATGAAGGCGACCGCAGTGGCGCGCACCGGGCGCACGCGCGACACGCGGGCGGTGGCGACCAGCAATCCGCCCACCCCGCCGCCGGCCAGTGCAATCGCGGCAAGTGCTGCCGTCCACAGCGCGGCGCGGGCCAGGAATTCGACATGCACCAAGGAATAGGTCTGGAACATCTATCGGCCGACGAACTTGAACGGGCAGAGCACGCGCTCCAGCATCGACAGCACGCCGCGCAGCGCGAAGGTCAGCGCGAGGTAGATCGCCGCCACCACCAGGTAGGCCTCGAACGAGCGGAAGGTCAGGCCCTGGATGTCGTTCGCCGTCGCGGTCAGGTCGGTGACCGAGATGGCGGACACCAGGCTGGTCGCCAGCATCAGCAGCACGAACTGGCTCATCAGCGCCGGATAGATCGCGGCGAGGGCCTGCCCGGCCTCCACGTTGCGCAGAGTGCGCCAGCGCGACAGGCCGAGCGCGCGTGCCGCTTCAAGCTGGCCGCGCGGGATGGACTGGATGCCCGAGCGCAGGATCTCGGTGGCATAGGCGCCGGAATAGATGCCGAGCGCGAGGACCGCGGCGACCGGTGGCGTGAAGCGGATGCCGAGCGCGGGCAGGCCGAAATAAATGATGTAGATCTGCACCAGCAGCGGGGTGTTGCGGATCGTCTCGACGTAGGCGGTGGGCAGCAGGCGCAGCGCGCGGTGGTCCGAGATGCGCGCCGCGGCCCCGAGGGTGCCGAGCAGCAGGCCGAGGGCCATCGACATGATCGACAGCCCGATCGTCGTCGCGGCGCCCCAGGCCAGCTCGGGCCAGCGGGCGAAGGTGCCGGAGAAGTCGAAGATCATCGCATTGGGTCCGTGGGCACGCTGGCGGCAAGCCGCGATAGGATCTCGTCGCGGCTGAGCCCAAGGTGGCGCTGCACGGCCGCGTGCGCGGCGGCGGCGTCGCGCTGCCGGACCGCGGCGATGATCGCGGCGTGCTCGTCGGCGAGGCGCTGCATCGGATAGGACGCCAGCGAGTAGACCCGCACGGTGTGGGTCTGCATCATGACGCGGTCATGCCAGTCGGCCAGGGTGCGGTTGTTGGCCAGCGACACGAGCAGGCCGTGGAACGCCCGGTCCTGTGCCAGCGCATCCGTCAGGCCGGCGTCCGATCCCAGGGCGCGATGCGCGAGCAGCTTGGTCTGCAGGGCGGCGAGCGCGTCGGCGAAGGCGGCATCGACGCGGTTTTCGGCGAAGCCGCGCGACAAAGCGTGCAGTTCGATCAGTTGGCGCGCTTCGTAGAGGTTGCGGAGGTCATCGGCGGTGAACCGGCGGACGACGGCGCCGCGCCGGGTCTCCATTGCCACCAGGCCGTCCTGGTCCAGGCGCACCAGGGCGGCCTTGATCGGGGTCGGGCTGATGTCGAGGGCGAGGGCCAGCTCCTCGGGCAGCAGGCGATGGCCGGCGGGCAGGCGGCCGGAGATGATCTGCTCGCGCAGGTCGGCGTAGGCCTGTTCAGCGAGGGTGGAGCGGACGATGGCGGGCAATGGGCGTTTCCTGGCCTGGCTTGGGCGCCGGGTCTGTGGTGGGGAGATAGAAAATTTTCTGTCTTTGGTCAAATTGGTGGGTGAACGGGCTGGGGGCGTTGCGGCTCCTCGGCGGCGCCGGCATCGTCGCGATCGGCCTCGCCGCGCTGTTGCTGGCAGTGTGGCCGGTGTTGCTACCGGTGCTGGTGGCACTCGCATAGCAACTACGACCGGATCGGTGTCACCGAGGTGGACCATGAAAACAACGCTGAAACCCATCCGGACTGAGGCGGACCACGACGCGGCGCTCGCCGAGGTCGAACGCCTGTGGGGCGCAAAAGATGGGACCCCAGAGGGTGATCGTCTGGATATCCTGGCAACGCTGATCGATGCCTACGAAGCGGCGCGGTATCCGATGGACCCGCCTGATTCGATCGAGGCGATCAGGTTCCGCAGGGAACAGCAGGGCTGACCCGGACGGATTTGGAACCGATCATCGGCACGCGGACCCGTGTCACCGAGGTGTTGAACCGCAAGCGGGGCCTGTCGAGCGAAATGATCCGCCGATTGCATGCGGGCCTGGGTATTTCGGCGGACGTGCTGATCCGGCCGTCTCGGGTGGACAGGGCGGCCTGATTGGCCGGGCCGCCGCACGCCGGTGGTTGCGGTGTCCGGCGGCGCCATTTGCGGGCTGTTGTCCCGATACGCGGACGCACGCGGTGGACTCGGGATGTCATTCACCGCATGATATGCGGTGATGGCGTTGCGCGTTGCGGAGATTATCTGCCACAATCTCCCCGAATGATGCGGTGAATAGTGCCCTACATCCACAATCTCCTGATCGGGGCGCCCGGCGTTGCCGCACTCAGGTTCGTGGCAGGCACCACGCCAGCATCGTATGTCTTAAACTGGCTGTTCCGCCCCTTTTCATCGAAATCCCTAATCGCCTTCTCCAGCGCCGTTAGAGCCGATTTGGCGTGCTTCATGGTCCAGCATGGCCGTCTTCGGGTAGTAGACGAAAACCACCTGAAAAAGTACTGCAGGCGCGCACCATGGCGTCTCAGCGGGCGCGCTGCTTGGCTTCAAGCCGCGCGAGTCCTTCGCGAAGGTCGCGCATGACCTCCTCCGCGGGCAACATGCGGCAGGCAGCGATGTCCGTTTCACTTTCGGCGATGATGTCCACGCATTCGGCCGGCACTGGTTGGTCTTGCGGTGATCTCGGTCATTCCCGGAACTCCGGAGGTTCCTGGCATGGTTGCAACCCGCACGCTCACCGAGGTTATGCCCGGTTGATGCCGCCTGGAACGGCGCCCGAGGCGGCCGGAAAGGAGCCCCGGTAGGCCCGTCGAGGGTTGCGCGGGGGAGCGTCGCCCCATATAAGGGGCGAATGACTACTATAATAGACGACACCGGCGCCCGCATCGCCCGCCGCCTCCGGCTGGAACGCGATGCCCGCGGCTGGTCGCAGGCGGACCTGGCGGAACACGCGGGCGTCGCCAAAGCCACCGTCAGCAAGATCGAGCGCGCGGAAATGAGCCCCACCGCCGTCATCCTGGTTCGCCTGGCCGGCGCGTTCGACCTGACGCTGGCCGGGCTGTTGCTGCGCGCCGAGGGCGAGGGGCAGCGATTGTCGCGCGCCACCGACCAATCGATCTGGCGTGACCCTGCGACCGGCTACCTGCGCCGGCAGGTGTTCAGCCGCCCGGACCACCCGGTCGAGGTGATCCAGGTCGAGCTGCCGGGCGGGCAACGCGTGGTCCTGCCGGCGTCGTCCTATGCGCGCATCCGCCAGGTCATCTGGGTGCAGGCGGGCGGGCTGGTCATCCAGGAGGGCGGCGACCGCCATGAGCTCGGCGCCGGCGACTGCCTCGGTTTCGGTCCGCCGTCCGAGGTGACGCTGGCCAACGAGACCGCCGCGCCTTGCACCTATGTCGTCGCCCTCGCCCGGAGCTAGAAGCCATGCATGCGTTCGATATTCGCCCGCTGGCAGCCTCGCCGGCGCACAGTGCCGACGCGCTCGGGGCCAGGCTGAGCGAGATCCTGATCGAGGTGGTGGCGCATGGCGGGTCGGTCAGCTTCATGCACCCGCTGGCGCCGGCGGCGGCGCGTGCGTTCTGGGACGATGCGCTGGCGGCGGCGACGCGGGGCGAGCGCGTGGTGTTGGGCGCCTGGGATGGGGCGGAGCTGGTAGGGACGGTGACGTTGCTGCTGAACTGCCCACCCAACCAGCCGCACCGGGCGGAGATCGCCAAGCTGATGACCCGGGTCAGCCACCGGCGGCGCGGCGTGGCGGCCGCGCTGATGCGTGCGGCGGAGGATCTGGCGGTGCGGCGGGGGCGCACGTTGCTGGTGCTCGACACCGCGAGCGAGGATGGGGCGGCGGGGCTGTATGAGCGGCTTGGGTTCACGCTGGCCGGGGAGATTCCGGACTATGCGCTGAAGCCGCATGGCGGGCTGACCGGGACGCTGATCTATTGGAAGCGGATCCGGTAGTTCTCATCGTGGCGGGCGTCCGGCGATGGCGGACGCCTCTTTCGAGGGGAGCGTCCGCGGATGGCGGACTTGCCGCTGGTCCAAAGGCTTGCGTGTGCCGCGGCACCCTCACCCACCGGAACAAGTCCGGGAGCAGGCTCTCTCCCAGAGGGAGAGGTAAAGGCTTTAGCGCAGGCCGCCTACCGTGCCGCAGGCCGGGCATACCGGCTGCCACACCGTTTGACTCGCGTGGCAGTGGGTGCAGTGCCAGATCGGGTCGGGCTCGGCGACCAGCGCCTGCTGCAACGCCTGACGGCTGGCGTCGCCACCCTCGATCTCGGCCAGCAATGTCCATGCCCGACGCTGGTCCTGCCCGGTCGCGCGGGCGGCCTCGGCGTGGCGGCGGGCTTCATCGACCAGCCCGGCGGTCAGCGCGACGCGGGCGAGCAGCAGGTGGCTCTCGACATGGGCGGGATTGGCGTCGGCCAGCCGTTGCGCCGCCTGGTAGTGCTTCATCGGGTCGGTCAGCTCGACCCCGGGTTCGCCCAGCACGAAGGCGGCAAGGTCGGGGTGCGGCGCGCGGGCCCAGCTTTCGCGGATGACTGCCTGCGCGCGCCGTTCCTTGCCGGCCTCCCGCAGGCGCCGCGCATAGGCCAGTACCGCCGGGACCAGACCGGGGTCTGCCTTCCATGCAAGCTGCGCCAGCTTTAGCGCCGTGGCGGGGTCCCGCTCGGCGTTCGCCGCTGCGGTGGCAAGCGCGGCCTTGGGCGCGTTGGCGGCGGTCAGCGCCAGCGCGCCGGTCCAGTCGCCGGTGCGGACCGCGAGCCGGGACCGTTCGGCGCGCAGCCAGGACCCGCCGGGGCGCGCCGCCTCGGCTTCGCTGGCGAGCTTGGCCGCCACCGGATAATCCTGCCGCGCCATAGCCAGCCGGAACAGCCCGCGCAGGCCGAGGAAGGCGGCGTCCTGGCGCGCGGCGAGGGCGCGGAATGCGGCCTCGGCTTCGGGCTCGCGCTCGGCCAGCCGGGCGGCTTCCGCGGTCAGCAGCAGGGTCGGCGCGGTGTCACCCAGCAGGCGGCGCGCACGGGCGGCCTCGTGGCGCGCGGCGGTGCTGTCGCCGGCGGCGAGCGCCACCAGCGCGCGGGTCACCGCCGCGTCGCCCTGGGCACGATGGCGGCGTCGCCGCCAGGCGCGCCAGTTGCGCGGCAGGCGCAGGAACGCGGCGATCAGGCGAATGATGACGTAGAGCAGCACGAACAGCGCGGCCAACGCCGTCAGCGCGATCGGGGTGGAGGTGTCGATGCTGATGCTGCCGAGCTGAAAGCTGACTTGGCCGTGCAGCAGGGTGATCGCCCAGGCCAGGGCGACGACCAGGATGGCGAGCAGCAGCAGGGCGAGCGCGCGCAGCATCAGGTTTGCGCGGCCATTTCGGCCAGGGCCGCCCGGGCGGCGAGCAGCCCACGCGCCTGCGCGAGCCAGCCGGCCAGGGCTTCGGCTGCCGGGCTGGTCAGGGTGGGGCCAGTCGGGGAGGAAGCTGCCGGGGTGGAAGTTGTCGGGATGGAAGCTGTCGGGGAGGAAGCTGCCGGGGTGGAACCGGTCAGCGAGGCGACAGCGGCGACCGCCCCGGCCAGGTCGCCCGCAGTCAGCGCGGCCTGCGCGTGGATCAGCACGCCGGCGGCCGGGTCGCCGACCAGGACCTGCTCACCCTGCCGCACCGTAACGAGGTCCTGTGCTTCGGCCCAGAGGCGCTCCAGCAGCGGCTTGGCGCCGGATGGATGATCGGCGGCCAGGGCGGCTCGAGCCGCGGCGGGAAAGGCCAGGCGCAGCGACGCCTCGGTGGGTGGCGCGGTGGTGGCGTAGCGGGCCAGGGCGGGCGGGGCGCCGGGCAGGGCACCGAGCGGCTGGCCGAGCGACAGCGCGACGAACGCCGACTGCACGCGGGCGATCCGGTTGGCGCGCTCGGCGAGCTGAGCGGTCGCGCCGGCGGTCTTTTCCAGCGTCGCCACCCGTGCCTCGTCGGCGGCCAGGCGGGGCACCAGGTTCTCGTCGGTGCTGGCCGCGGCGTTCGCTGCCGCCGAGGCTGCTGTGGTCTTTTGCTCCAACGTCGCGATGCGCGCCTGCAGCGGGCCGAGATCGGGCGGCGGGGCCGGGGCGGGGCGTTGCTCCAGTTGCGCGAGGCGGGCCTCGAGGTTGGAGACGCGCGGGTCGGATGGGGATTGGTCGGCCGGGGGCGCTGGCGGTCGTTGCTCGAGCGCGGTTACCCGGGCGGTGAGCGGGCCCAGGTCGGGTGCCGGGCGCTGTTCCAGTTTGGTCACCCGCGCGTCGAGCGCGGCCAGCCGCGAATCCACTGCCGCCAAGGCGGGCGGGGCTGCGCCCTGAGAGGCGGTGGTGGCGGGGGAAGGTTCAAGCACGCGCATCCACAATGCGGCCTGGGCGCCGGCCAGCACGACGAAGGCCGCGATGCCAAGCCACAGGAGCGTGGTGGCCCGAGGACGCGGCGATGCCGGTTCGGCGGGTGGGAGTGCGCTGGGCGAAACTGGGGTTGCCTCAGGCTGTGGGGGTGGTGGGGGCGCCGCGGCCCAGGGGGTGGGGCCCGGGTCGGGGTGCGGGCCGGGGTGCGGGTCGGGGCGCGGTTCGGCGGTCCCCTCCAGCATCGGCGGCTCCCGCGGCGGCGTCGGGTCGGGCTCGGTCATTGCAACAATGCCAGCATGGCGTCCTGCGTCGGTTGCGCGGCACGCAGAACGCGCCGCCAGGGCAATGCCTCTATAGCCGTGGCGGCGGGTGCGCCGATAGCGCAAGCATCGATGCCGCCGACCGCCTCGCGCAGGCCTGAACGGATCACCAGGCGGGTGAACTGCCGCGCGGTCTCGGCCGAGAAGAACAAAGCCGCGCGCAAATGGCCGTCGCGCAGGGCGGTGGCGGCAATCGGCGGCAAGGCGGCGGCCGGCGCGGCGGCGTAGGTGACGCGGCGGAGCACACGGAAGCCGCGTTGGCGCAGGGCCGCGGCGAGCGCCAGGCTCTGGCCGCGCCCGGCGGCGAGCAACAGGGGTAAGCCGGCGGCGTGGCAACGCGCGCAGGTCAGCCCGATGAGCGCCTCGGCGTCGCCATCGGCACTGAACACCTGAGCAAATCCCGCGTCGCGCGCGCGCTCGGCACTGGCGCGGCCGACCGCCAGTAGGGGCAGGTGGTGATGGCTGGCCGGCAGGGCGGCGAGGGCATTGCCACTGGCGATCAGCACGGCCTGCAGCTGGGCGGCGGCGGGCAGGGCCGCCGGCAGGGTGCGGATTTCCAGCAACGGCGCGATGACCGGACGCAGGCCGAGCGCGGCGACACGAGCGGCGGTGTCGGCGGCGCCCGCCTCCGGCCGGGTGATCAGGACGCCGTTCCGGTCGGTGTGGGGCACATCCGGGTCGGGTAAATCCGGGTCAGGCAAAGATGTCGCGCGGGCTGTCGGCGCGCAGGCTGGCACCGAGCTCGGCGCCGATCCGCGCGGCGTCGGCGGCGGCGCCGCTCAGCTCGCGCTGCAACAGGAACGACCCGTCGGGCCGCGCGACCAGCCCGCGCAGATGCAGCTCGCCACCGGGCACCAGACGCGCGTAGCCGGCGATCGGCGTGCGGCAGGAGCCGTCCAGCGCCGCCAGCAGTGCGCGCTCGGCGGTGGCGACGGCGCGGGATTCCTTGTCCTCGATGGCCAGCAGCAGGTCGCACAGGTCGGTGTCGCTGGCGCGCACCGTCACGCCGACGATGCCCTGACAGACCGCGGGCAGCATGGTCTCGGCTGGCAGCACCACGGTTGCGCGGTCGGCCATGCCGAGCCGGATCAGCCCGGCATAGGCGAGCAGTGAGGCAGCGAACCCGCCGGCCGCGACCTTCTCCAGCCGCGTCTGCACATTGCCGCGCAGCACCGCGGTCGTCAGGTCCGGCCGCGCGTGCAGCAACTGCGCCTGGCGGCGGACGGAGGCGGTGCCGATCAGCGCGCCCTGCGGCAGGCTGGCGTAGGGATCGACCGGGTTCGGTGGCGCGTGGCCGGGTGCCAGGATCAGCGCCTCGCGCGGGTCCTCGCGTGGCAGGGTGCAGCCGAGGACGATGCCGGCGGGGAGTTCGGATTCCAGGTCCTTCAGGCTGTGCACCGCGAAGTCGATGCGGCCGTCGGCCAGCGCCTCGTGAATCTCCTTGGCGAACAGGCCCTTGCCGCCGATATCGGCGAGGCGCGTGCCGGCCGCCTGGGTGGCGTCGCCGGTGGTGCGGATGATGTGCTCGTCGAAGTGGAGGCTTGGGTCGGCGGCGCGGATGCGGGCGAGGAAGTCGCGCGCCTGGATCAGCGCCAGCGGCGAACCGCGGGTGCCGGCAAGCAGCGGGGATTTGTGCCCAGGGGATTTGTGCCCAGGGGATTTGTGCCCAGGGGATTTGTGCCCAGGGGATTTGTGCCCAGGGGATTTGTGCCCGGGCGATTGATGGACTTGCGACGTGGCGGTGCTCATTTCGCTGTCCTATTACCGCGTGGCGCGATCGGCAATGAGGGAAGCACGCGAATGCCGCCCATTCTGGGCCCAGTGTTGGGAATCGAGAGCTCGTGTGACGAAACCGCCGCCGCGGTGCTGGGCGCGGACGGCACGATCCTGGCCGAGGCGGTGCTAAGCCAGGAGGCGGAGCACGCGCCGTTCGGCGGCGTGGTGCCGGAGATCGCCGCGCGTGCCCATCTGGCGCATCTGCCGCGACTGGTGACCGAGGTGATGGCGCGGGCGGGGATCGGGTTCGACGGGCTCGGCGGCGTGGCGGCGACCGGTGGGCCGGGCCTGATCGGCGGGCTGATCGTCGGCTCGCTGGTGGCCAAGGGCATCGCGATCGCCCGCGGGTTGCCCTATGTGGCGGTCAACCACCTGGAGGCGCACGCGCTGACCGCGCGGCTGCCCGGGCTGCCCGGGTTGGTGGATGGCGGCGCGCCGTTTCCCTATCTGTTGCTGTTGCTGTCCGGCGGGCATTGCCAGTGCGTGGAGGTGGCCGGCGTGGGGCGCTACATCCGGCTTGGCGGCACGCTGGACGACGCGGTGGGGGAGGCGTTCGACAAGGTCGGGAAATTGCTCGGCCTGGGCTGGCCGGGCGGGCCGGCGCTGGAGCGGCTGGCGGCGCAGGGCGATCCGGCGCGGTTTGCGTTTCCGCGGCCAATGCTTGGGCGGCCGGGCTGCGACTTCAGCTTCTCCGGGCTGAAGACGGCGGTGGCGCAGGAGGTCGCCCGGCATGGCGGCGCGGCTGGAGGTGGTGGTGGCGCGTTGCCGGCGGGGCTGGTGGCGGACCTTGCCGCCGGGTTCCAGCGCGCGGTGGTGGAGGTAATGGCGGATCGGGCCGGCCATGCGATCGCCATGACGCCGCGGGCGCGGGTGCTGGTGGTGGCGGGTGGCGTCGCGGCGAACGGGGCGATCCGCGCGGCGCTGGCCGAGGTGGCGAAGCAATGGGGGTTGGGGTTGGTTGCGCCGCCGTTGCGGCTGTGCACCGACAACGCGGTGATGGTGGCGTGGGCGGGGATCGAGCGGCTGCGGCTGGGGTTGCGCGACGGGATGGATTTCGCGCCGCGCCCGCGCTGGCCGTTGGAGGAGCTTGCGGCGGGTGCGGGGTGAACTATCGCCATGCCTTCCACGCCGGCAATTTCGCCGACTGCATGAAGCACGCGGTGCTGGTTTGGCTGGTGCGGGCATTGCAGCAGAAGCCGGCACCGATCGCGGTGCTGGACACCCATGCCGGCGCGGGCGCCTATGACCTGTCGGGCGGGCCGGCCGAGCGGACCGGGGAATGGCGCGCGGGGATCGGGCGGCTGGTCGATGATCCGCCGCCGGCGTTGCCGGTGGGTTTGGCTGACTATGTCGGTCTGGTTCAGCGTCTGGGGTTGTATCCCGGCTCGCCGGCGTTGATCCGCGCGCTGTTGCGGCCGGACGACCGGCTGATCTGCTGCGAGCTGCACCCCGAGGCGCACGCCGCCTTGCGCCGCCGCTTCGCGCATGACGTTGCGGTGGCGGTGCATCGGCGGGATGCGTGGGAGGCACTTGGCGCGCTGCTGCCGCCGCAGCCTCGGCGCGGCCTGGTGCTGGTCGATGCGCCGTTCGAGGCGGCGGACGAGTTCGATCGGCTCGCCAAGGGTCTGGTCACGGGGTGGACGCGGTTCCGCACCGGGGTGTTCGCCGCGTGGTATCCGATCAAGCATCGCGCGTCGATCCGGCCGTGGTTCGCCGCGCTGCGGCAGTCGGGTATGCGGGATGTCGTCGCCGCGGAGTTATTGTTGCGCGACCCGGTCGATCCGGCGCGGCTCAATGGATGTGGCATGCTGGTGGTCAATCCGCCGTATCGGTTCGAGGCCGAGGCGATGCCGATGCTTGGAGCGCTGCTCGATCGGCTGGGAGGGCGCGAAGCGGGCGAGGGGGTCGAGATGGTGCGGCTGGTCGATGAGTAGGCTCGCGTGAGCAGGGTTGCGGTGATCGGGGCGGGGGCCTGGGGCACGGCGCTCGCGATCCAGGCGGCGCGCGTCGGGAACAGCGTGACGCTCTGGGCGCGTGATCCGGGGCGCGCGGCGAGGCTGGCGGCGACACGGGAGAACCCGCGGCTGCCGGGGGTGAGATTGCCGGAGGGGGTGACGGTGACCTCTTCTCCCTCCCCCCTTGAGGGGGAGGGTCGGGGTGGGGGGAGAATCACTCTCCGGCCGTGGACCGCCCCCTCTCCCCAGCCCTCCCCCTCAAGGGAGGAGGGAGACGCCTATGCCGACACCTCCTCCACACTCGACGCGATCCTGCTGGCGGTGCCGATGCAGCATTTGCGCGGCGTGCTGGGGCGGCTCCCACGGAGCGCCGCCCCGCTGGTCGTTTGCGCCAAGGGCGTTGAGGCCGGCACGCACCGGTTGCCGCTGGAGCTTGTCGCCGAACTGCAGCCCGCCGCCCCTGTCGCCGTGCTGACCGGCCCCAACTTCGCGCATGAGATCGCGGCCGGCCTGCCGGCGGCGTCCGTGGTCGCCGGCACCGACGCCGCGGTGCGCGCGCGCGTCATCCACCTGCTGGGCACCGCCACCTTTCGCCTCTACGGCAACGACGACCCGGTCGGCGCGCAGGTCGGCGGCGCGGCGAAGAACGTCATTGCCATCGCCGCCGGGGCGGTGATCGGCGCGGGCCTGGGCGAGAATGCCCGCGCCGCGCTGATTACCCGCGGCCTGGCCGAACTGTCGCGCCTCGCGGTGGCGCTGGGCGGCCGGGCGGAAACCGTGGCGGGCCTGACCGGGCTGGGCGATCTGCTGCTGACCTGCACCGGGCTCGCCAGCCGAAACTACAGCCTTGGCCTCGCGCTTGGCCGCGGCGAGGCGCTCGCCGACATCCTGGCCGCGCGCGAGGCCGTCACCGAGGGGGTCGCGACCGCGCCTGCCCTGGTGGCCCGCGCGGCCCAGGTTCACCAGGGGCCAGGCCACGTGGACATGCCGATCTCGGCGGCGGTTGCCGCGCTGGTCGAGGGCCGCACCACGCTGCGGGCCGCGATGGAGGCGCTGCTCGCGCGACCACGGCGCGACGAATAAAGCCCCCTGCGGTGGGAGCGGGCGCGCTCAGACCAGGCGCGCTCAGATCAGGCCCGATCAGATCGGGCGCGCTCAGATCAGGCCGAACGCAATCGACAGCCCGAACGCCGTCGCGGCGCCGCCGACCAGTCCCGCCGCCACGGTCAGCAGGCGGGCACGGGTGATCACGGAGACCGATGCCAGCACGATCGCGATCTGCAATGCGCCGACCACCAGCTCGAACAGGTGATAGCGGTGGAAGGCGTGGTCGCGTTCGTGCTCCACCTCGGTGGCGCGCGCGGCGAGCTGCTTCATGCCGGCGCCGCCCTCCTTGGGATCGTCGCGCAGCCGCGCCTCCTCATCGCGGGCGTGCTTGATCGCGGCCTGCGTCGCCGGCTCCGCCGCGTTGGGCAGTGCCGCCATCATGCCGGCCTCGGCCGCGAGGACCGTCGCGCGCACGCTCTTGGCCTGGTAGTAGGCCCAGCCATCGGAGGCAGAGATGTGGTGGGTCAGATAGGCGTTCTGAGCACCCTTCTCGCCCATCTCGGCGAGCGCCAGGGCGGCGGCCAGGGCGGCGATCAACATCGCGATCCAGCGCGCCGACTGGTCGCCGCCGTGCTGCGCGGCGTGGTGGGCGTGCTCGATGCCCTCCTGCGCGGGTTCCATCGCGTCGCTCATTCAGGCTCTCCGTGGGTGCGAAGGTGTCCGATGCCACAGCAGGTGCCGCGTGTCATTGTGCGGCAAAGACGGCCATGCCTTCGGGGTTCACATCGATGACTCAGAATGAGCCGACCTGCATTGGAAGGCCCCGTATGAAGGATGTCGACATGAAGGGTGACAACGCGGTTTTCGAATACCCCGCCGGCGTCCCGCTCCCTGCCGTCCATCCCGGCCGTTCGGTTGGAAAATGCTCACCGAGGAAAGGGGAGGCACTGAGTTCACAGAGAAGGCAGGGTTTAAGAGCTTCGGCCGATGCTGATTGCCTCTCTGAGGCAGAGGTCAAACAAGCGGCGTTGCCGGATGCGGGCACCGGTCGACCATGCACCAGCTAGCTTTCACCCGGGTGCCGTACGGGGTGCGACGGTTTGCATGGCGTCGGTGGGGGACTTTGTGTAAGTTAGATTGACTATCTTTCAGCCAAGCAGGATCGTTTATGCACGTCCTTCCCGTCGCCGCCGCCTCTGCCTCAAACCGGGTTTTTGCCGCACCGGCTCCGTTCGTTCACGAGAGGCGCCGGCCGCCGCGGTGCGACTGCGCGCAACAATGCCATGCACCCCGAGGATCCACGCCGCCGGCCCGGTGCCGACACTGGTGCGCCGGCTCTGAAGTATTGAGCGGTGGCGATCTGCGACGCGGTCCGAAAGCCGAGCCGCACGGACGTGCCGGCCTGGTGGCCATCGCGCGTCGGACAGGCTGCCAATGCCGAGCGCTGGCGAGGTCCCGTGGGCGGCCTCCTCATGGCGCGGTGGCCCGCGGTTGGTGCCGCGCTCCATGCGGCTGGCGGGGCGGCGGCGGCAGCGTTGCTCGCGGAATGCGCGCAACGAACCCATGCACCCCGAGGATTGGTGTGCGGGCCGGATCGTGAGGCGGCGCGATGAGGGTGGCGCAACGCGGGTCAACGGCGGGGCGAGCCGAACGGCGCATCCGCCATGTCGGGAGGGCGAGCCGTGGAGAAAGTGGGATGCGCGCAACGAACCCATGCACCCCGAGGATTGGTGTGCGGGCCGGGTCACTTGCGGTGCGATGGAATATCGGCGCGGCCGGGTCGATGGCGGGGCCAGCCGATGGGAGGGTCCCGCATGCCGGCGGGTGCGAGCGCTGGAGAAAGCGGAATGAGCGCAACAATCCCATGCACCCCGAGGACTGGGATGCGGGTCGGATGGTGAGGCGGCGCGATGAAATGTCGGCTCGGGGCGGGTCGATGGCGGGGCCAGCCGATGGGAGCGTCCCGCATGCCGGCGCGGGCGAGCGATGGGGAAAGTGGAATGGGTGCAACGAACCCATGCACCCCGAGAGCGGCGGGTTTGCCGGGCGAGGTGGGGGGTGGCGGCTCGGGGCGCTCGATCCCCGGGCCTTGAAGGGTCCACCCGGCTGCGGCGATGGTCCGACCCACGGGCGACGCTGGGCGGTTGTTGCCGCGCTTCGTTGGACCGCCGGGGCGGCGGCGGCGGTGTTGCTTGCGGAATGTGCGCAACAACCCCATGCACCCCGAGAGCGGCGGGGTTGCCGGGCCGGGGTGGGTGGTGGCGGTTCGGGGCGCTCGATCGCCGGCCTGGCAGGTCTTCCACCCGGCTGCGGCGATGGTCCGACCCACGCGCGACGCCGGTGGGCGGCGGTTGGTGCCGTGCTCTATTCGGCTGGCCGGGCGCCGTCGCAGTGTTGCTCGCGGAATGCGCGCAACGATCCCATGCAACCCGACAGCCTTGGGGCTGCCGGGCCGGGTGGCTTGGCCGCGGCGCAGGCGTGTGCACTGCCACCCACCTGTCATGGCCCGTCCCGGGGGCCGGCCATGACGGGTAAAGCTGGCGCGCAGGGCGCGTGCATCGACCCATGGACCGTGACAATGCCGCAGTACGACGTGGGATGGTTGGCGGGTGTTGGAGCGCCCCTCTCCCAAGCTCTCCCCTCAACGGACCTTCAAGGGACAGCGAGACGTGCCGGGGGTTACCGGACCGAGACCACACGCAGGGCGTTGGTGGTGCCGGCCTGGCCGAACGGCACGCCGGCAGTGACGACGATCTCCGCCCCGTGCGGGGCAAAGCCCTCGGCCTGCGCCGAGCGGGCCGCGCGGGCCACCGCCTCGGTCATCGAGTGCACGTCGGGTGCGACCACCGCATGCACCCCCCAGACCACCGCCAACCGGCGCGCGGTGTCGATGTGCGGCGTGAGCCCGATGATTGGCGCCTCCGGCCGCTCGCGCGCCACCCGCACCGCGGTCGAGCCCGAGGCGGTGAACGCGACGATCGCCGCGGCGTCGATGGTGTGGCAGATCTGCCGCGCGGCAGCGGCGATGGCGTCCGAGGTGGCGTGCTCGGGGTCGGGGCGGGACGCCTCGATGCCGGCCCGCCAGCCGGGGTCCTGCTCCACGCGGGCGACGATGCGGTCCATCATGTTGACCGCCTCGAACGGATACTGCCCGGCGGCGGTCTCGGCCGACAGCATCACGCAGTCGGCGCCGTCATACACCGCGGTGGCGACGTCGGAGGCCTCGGCACGCGTCGGCGCCGGCGCCGAGATCATGCTCTCCAGCATCTGCGTCGCCACGACCACTGGTTTTCCCAATGCGCGGGAGGCGCGGACGATGCGCTTCTGCGCCAGCGGCACCTCCTCGGGCGGCAGTTCGACGCCAAGGTCGCCGCGCGCCACCATCACCGCGTCGGTCAGCCGCAGGATGGCGTCGAGGTTGTCCAGCGCCTGGGGCTTTTCCAGCTTCACCATGACCCAGGCTTTGCCGCCGACCAGGGCCTTTGCCTCGGCGACGTCCTCGGGCCGCTGCACGAATGACAGGCCGATATAGTTGGCGCCGTGCTCCAGCGCGAACGCCAGGTCGATGCGGTCCTTGTCGGTCAGCGCCGGGATCGGCAGCACGATGTCGGGCACGTTGACGCCCTTGCGGTCGGACAGCGGGCCGCCGACGACGACCTCGGTTTCCAGGCCGTCGGCGCGCTTGCGGGTGACGCGCAGGCGGAGCTTGCCGTCGTCGAGCAGCAGGGTGGCGCCGATGCCAGCGGCCTCGATGATTTCCGGATGCGGCAGGTTGACCCGCCCGGCATCGCCCGGCGTCGGGTTCAGGTCCAGCAGGAAGGTTTGGCCGGTCCGCAGATGCACGCGGCCGCCGGAGAACACGCCGACGCGCAGCTTGGGGCCCTGGACGTCGGCGAGGATGCCGATCGGGCGGTCCATCCGGTCCTCCAGCTCGCGGATCATGGCGAAGCGGGCGGCGTGGTCCTCGTGCGTGCCGTGGCTGAAGTTGAGGCGGAAGATGTCGGCGCCGGCCTGGAACAGCCGGGCGAGGATTTCCGGCGTGGAGCTCGCCGGGCCGAGCGTGGCGATGATCTTGGTGCGCCGGCGGCGGCGGATTTTCGGGCGGCTGGCCATGGATAGGGTGCCTCGCGATGGTCGGAAGGGAGCAGCAGTCGGGCTGCGGGAGCGATCGGCGGGGACGACGATTGGATCGCCAGGGGGCGATCGGCATGGGGTGTCAGACGATCAGGATGGCCCGGATGTCGTTGACGTTGGTAAGCGTCGGGCCGGTTTTGATCAGATCGCCGGTGGCTTCGAACAGTGTGTAGCTGTCATGGCCGGTCAGCACGGCGCGCGGGTCGAGGCCGGCGGCGCGGGCGCGGGTCAGTGTGTTGGGAGTGATGATGGCGCCGGCCGCGTCCTCGGTGCCGTCGATGCCGTCGGTGTCGCCGGCCATCGCCCAGATGCGCCGGCCGGCGCCGCCGTGGGCACCGCCGAGGGCGATCGCCAGCGACAGCAGGAACTCGGTGTTGCGGCCGCCGCGTCCGGCGCTGCCGCGGCCGATGGTGACGGTGGTCTCGCCGCCGGCCAGCAGCACGGCGGGGGGGCGCAGCGGTTCGCCGTGCAAGGCGACACACTGGGCGATACCGGCGAACAGGATGCCGGCCTGGGCGGCCTCGCCTTCCAGCGCGTCGCCCAGGATGATGGGGGTGAGGCCGTGCGCGCGTGCCACCTCGGCCGCGTGGCGCAGCGACATCATCGGGGTGGCGATCAGGCGGAAGTCGCTGTTCGGCAACTCGCCGGGCTTGGGCGTCTCGTCTGCCGCATCCGCGATGCGGGCCGCGGCGGCTGGCGAGGGGGTGATGCCGTAGCGCGCGATCAGTGCCTGGGCGTCGGCGAAGCTGGTCGGGTCGGGTACGGTGGGGCCGGAGGCGATGACGGCGGGATCGTCGCCGGGGACGTCGCTGATTGCCAGGGTGACCACGCGCGCCGGCGCGGCCGCCGCGGCCAGGCGGCCGCCCTTGATCGCGGAGAGGTGTTTGCGGACGCAGTTCATCTCGGTGATCGTGGCGCCCGAGGCGAGCAGCGCGCGGTTGATGTCCTGTTTGTCGGCCAGGGTCAGGCCGTCGGCTGGGGCGGCGCACAGGGCCGAGCCGCCGCCGGAGATCAGCGCCAGCACAAGGTCGTCAGGGCCGAGGCCCTGGACGCGCGCCAGCAGGCGGCGGGCGCCGCGCTCGCTGTTGGCGTCGGGGACAGGGTGCGAGGCCTCGATCACCTCGATGTGGCGGGTCGGTACGGCGTGGCCGTAGCGGGTGACCACGGTGCCGGTCAGCGCGACGTCCGGCCAGGTGTCTTCCAGCGCGGCGGCCATGACGGCGGCGGACTTGCCCATGCCGACGACGATGCAGCGTCCGGTGGGCTTGTCGGGCAGGTGTTCGGCCAGAACCTTGCGCGGATCGGCCGCGGCGACGGCGGCATCGAACAGGGCGCGCAGCACGCCGCGGGCGCGCGCGTCATCCCAGGCTGCATGGCCGGTCGCCTCGGCGGGCGTTCGTTGGACCATTGGCCGCGCTTCCTCTGCTTGGCTGCCGCTGGAATATGGCGAAGCAACGCGACACGCGCCATATCTGAAACCTCACCGCGGCGGCACCGCCAGGAGCATGACAAATGCGGCTCGCTGCTCGGCCGGCGCCGCATTCAAGTGATCCAGCGCCGCGCGCGCGGCACTGACGGCCAATGCGGCATCCGAGGTCCGAAAGCGACGGCGGGGACCGTAATCCGCCTCATGTCGCGCGTCCTGGAGTGCTGCGGCCGTACGCGAAGCCCTGGATGTCGGCATTGAACCCGCCCTCCGGCCCGCATGGCTGGTGTTTCGGCGACAGCGGCGATCGCCGGACCACCTCACACAATGTCTTGAAGGCGCGATGGTCAACACTTCGGTAAGCCAGCGCGTAATGCAGCGAGACGCGATGCGCGCGCCCTGCCAGGGTGTCCGCAACTGCAGACAGCGTCGCGTGGAAGACTGCGTAACAGGCCGCCGATATCGCCCGTCTCAGATCGACCTGCAGCGGCAGTCCTTTCGGTGGCGGCCTGATCAGCTTTGTCGCTTGGGCGATCAGATCGTCAGGATTCAGGATCGACACTGGCGGCCAGCTCTTCCCGCGTGGCGTAGCCAAGCAGCGGAACGCGCTCCTCACCCGCGGCATCGAGCCGCCGGCGCAGTTCCACCAACAGTCCGATCACATCATCCCCGCTCAAGTGCTTCACCGCGCGGGGCGCGATGACCATGGTGAGTCGGACGGCATCGTTGCCGAGCGAGTCAGCGGCCGGTTCCACGATGATGTCCTGGAACCACCGCGGCGAAAGCTTCTCTCGGCCGACCTCCCGGGCGATTTCGGCGATGCGTGCGTTATCCAACATGTGGGTAGAATGCCACGTTGGCGCGAGAGGCACACTTACCGTGTCGCCCGGCGCCACCTACGTCTGCCCCACGCGTAGCAAGGGAGATTACGATGGCCGCACCCGATTTCGACCCCGCCACCCGCACCGAGCTGGAGGCCGCGGCGTTTCGCCGGCTGGTGGAGCATCTGCGCGAGCGGAGCGATGTGCAGAACATCGACATGATGAACCTGGCCGGGTTCTGCCGGAACTGCCTGAGCCGCTGGTATCGCGAGGCGGCGGAGGCGAAGGGCATTGCGCTGGCCGATCCGGACGCGCGCGAGATTGTCTACGGGATGCCATACAAGGCGTGGCAGGCGAAGCACCAGAAAGAGGCCAGCGCCGAGCAGAAGGCGGCGTTTGCCAAGGCAAACCCGGGGCACTGACGGGGCACCGCACTCTTCCCCTCCCCTTGAAGCTTCGCTCGCTTCGCGGCCCTCAAGGGGGGAGAAGATTATCCTGTCATACTGCCTGCCTGGCCTGCTCGATGAACGCTCGGATCAGCGCCGGGTCCTTCACACCCGGCGCGCTTTCGACGCCCGACGACACATCCACCGCCGGCGCCCGCGTTACGCGGATCGCCTCGGCCACGTTCGCCACCGTCAACCCGCCGGCAAGCAGCCACGGACCCGGGGCGATCCACGCCCGCATGATCCCCCAGTCGAACGGCGAGGCGTTGCCGCCCGGCCGCGTCGCTGCCTTGGGCGGCTTGGCGTCGAGCAGCAGAGCATTCGCTCCGCCCAGGTCGCGTGGCAGGTCGGCCTCGGACGAGACACCGACCGCGCGCCAGACCTTGCGTCCGAACCGCACGCGCAGGGCGGCCGGGTCCACGCCGCCATACACCTGCAGCACGTCGAGTTGGACCTTGGCCAAGACGTCGGCGATCGCGGCCTCGGTCGGGTCGACAAACAGGCCGACGCGGGCCGGCCCGCCGGGCCTGCGGGCGCTCAGGGCGGCGGCTCGGTCCGGGGTGACGAAGCGCGGGGAGGGCGGGAAGAACACGAAGCCGACCCAGTCGGCGCCGGCGTCCACGGCGGCATCGAAGGCGGCCTCGGCGTTCAGGCCGCAGATCTTGACCTGGACGCGGGTCACGTCAGTCTGCCGCGATCGCCGCTGCGGGCGGGTCGGCGGCGCCGGTGAATGGGCGCCCGGTGAATGAGCGCCCCATGACGATCCAGTCCCGACCGCCGGCCACCGCCTCGTGCGGGGTCGTCACCTGCGCCTGGCCGCCGTGCGCCGCCGCGGCGGCGCGGATGCCCCGCACCAGTGGCTTCGGGGCGACGGCCGTCGGCGCGGCGATCAGGCGGGCGGCAGCGTGCAGCGCGGCCGGCAGGGCGGGAAGCGCGGCGCTCAACAGCCTAAACGCCATCTCACGGTCGCCCGAGTGCGCCGGAAGACGGACCTGCGAGCGTTGGCATCGGCGTTCCAACCGACGACCCAATCGGCGACCCATTGGGCGGCGTGGGCGGCAACAACTGCGCCTTCAAGGCCCTTACCTGCTCCTCCAGCAATCGCACCGTGTGCTCGGCTTGGCGCGCGCGGCGGCGCTGGCCGAGCTCGGCCACCCAGACCACGAACGCCCCGGCCAGGAATGCCAGGCCCATCGCACCCAGGACCACGACGCTGGTCGGCAGTTCGATCGCGTAGTCGGTCGGCCAGAGCCCCAACCGCAGCGGCGCGGTGTTGGACAGCGCGAACAGCACGAGCAACACCAGCAGCGGGACGATGATGACCAGGCGCAGGATGCGCATGGCAGGGCTCAGACGCGCCCGCGGGCCGGCTTGCCGCGGTTGACCCGCTCGCGCAGCTCCTTGCCGGCCTTGAAGAACGGCACGACCTTCTCGTCCACCGGAACTGCCTGCCCGGTGCGGGGATTACGGCCGGTCCGCGCGTTGCGGTGCTTGATGGTGAACGCGCCGAAGCCGCGCAACTCCACCCGCTCCCCACGCGCCAGCGCCAGGGTGATCTCGTCGAAGATGGTGCCGACGATCACTTCGACGTCCGCGGCGCGCAGATGCGGGTTTGCGTCCGCGAGTTCGGCGATCAGCTCCGACTTGGTCATGGCGTGCGGGTCCCCGGACGGCTCAGCCACCCGGACGTTGCCAGAGCGCCCACGCGCCGTCAAGCATAACCCCTTGGGAAAACACGCTTTTCCAGGCGTCAATGAACAAGGTTGTCAGGCTGCCGGCGAACATCCGCGCAGCCAGCCCGCTCGTGGTCACCTCGTCCACCGGGAGCTTCGCCGGCACGTCGTGCGTCTTGGCCAGCCACTCGCGCGCCTGGTACTCGCCGCCGATCGCATCGACCAGCCCCAGCTTCAGCGCCTGCCGCCCGGTGTAGGCGCGGCCGTCCCCCAGCTCGCGCACCTTGTCGGGGTCCATGTGGCGGCCGGCCGCGACCATGCCGACGAACTGGTCGTACATGTCCATCACCAGCCCGTGCAGCACCTCGCGGCCCTCGGGCGTCAGCGGCTTGGTGAAGCTGGGCTGATCCTTCAGCGGGCCGGAGGTGATGTCGTCGACCGTCACGCCCAGCGTCTTCAGCAGCCCCGACGCCTCGCCGGTCGGCAGCAGCACGCCGATCGAGCCGGTCAGCGTGCCGGACTGGGCGAAGATGCGCGCCGCCGGCACGGCGATCATGTAGCCGGCGGAGGCGGCGATCCCGTCCATCACCGCCACCACTGGTTTCTTCGCGGCAACCGTGGCGATCGCATCGTGCAGCGACTCGCCGCCGGCGACGCTGCCGCCCGGGCTGTCGATCTCGACGATCAGCGCCTTGACCTGCTCGTCGTCGGCAAGCGCGATGACCTGGTCGGTGAGCGCCCGGTTCTCGGTGATGATGCCGCTGACGGTGAGGCGCGCGACCCGCGGACCGGCGATCGGCCCGACGTCCCGGAACCACACCACCAGCGCCGCGCCGATCAGCGCCAGCACCGCGAGCGTGCGCCACACGGCCAAGTGCCGCTTCAGGCGGCGCCGGTCGAGCAGCAGGTCGGTTTCTAATGACAAGTGGTCAGCGGTCGGTGGTCAGCGGTCAGGAGGAAGCGGGTCGCGGCGAACTGCCTGACCGCGCACCATTGACCACCGACCACTGTCACTCACTCTTCCGCGCCGGCCTGGTTGCGGCGGCGGATCGCCGCGCCCAGGATGTCGCCGAGCGAGGCGCCGGAGTCCGACGAGCCGAACTCGGCCATCGCCTGCTTCTCCTCCTCGACCTCCTTGCCCTTGATGGTCAGGTTGAGCTTGCGCGCCGCGCGATCGACCGCGGTGATCTTGGCGTCGACCTTCTCGCCCACCGCGAAGCGATCCGGCCGCTGGTCGGCCTTGTCGCGGGCCAGCTCGGCGCGGCGGATGAAGCCGGTCAGCACGTCGCCGACCTTCACCTCGATGCCGTTCGACTGGATCGCGGTGACGATGCAGGTGACCACGTCGCCCTTGTGCACGCCCTCCAGCACGGTCGCCGCCGGATCGTCCTGAAGCTGCTTGATGCCGAGGCTGATGCGCTCCTTCTCGACATCGACGTCGAGCACCTTGGCCTTGACCACCTGGCCCTTCTCATACTTGGCCATGGCGAGCTCGCCCGGCTCGTCCCACGACAGGTCGGACATGTGGACCATACCGTCGATGTCCGCCGACAGGCCGACGAACAGGCCGAACTCGGTGATGTTGCGGATTTCGCCCTCGACCGTGGAGCCGATCGGATGCTCCTCGATGAACTGCTCCCACGGGTTGCGTTGGACCTGCTTGAGGCCGAGCGAAATGCGCCGCTTGGAGCTGTCCACGTCGAGCACCACCACGTCGACTTCCTGGCTGGTGGCGACGATCTTGCCGGGGTGGACGTTCTTTTTGGTCCACGACATCTCCGACACGTGCACCAGGCCCTCGACACCCGGTTCCAGCTCCACGAAGGCGCCGTAGTCGGTGATGTTGGTGACGCGGCCGGTGTATTTTGCGCCCGGCGGATACTTCGCCGCGACACCTTCCCACGGATCGGACTCGAGCTGCTTCATGCCCAGGCTGATGCGCTGGGTGTCGGAGTTGAAGCGGATGACCTGCACCTTGACCTGCTGGCCGATCTGCAACGCCTCGGAAGGGTGGTTGATGCGGCGCCAGGCGATGTCGGTGACGTGCAGCAGCCCGTCGACGCCGCCCAGGTCCACGAACGCGCCGTAGTCGGTGATGTTCTTCACCACGCCGTCGAGGATCATGCCCTCCTTGAGGCCCTGGATCAGCTCGCTGCGCTGCTCGGCGCGGGTTTCCTCCAGCACGGCGCGGCGCGAGACGACGATGTTGCCGCGCGCGCGGTCCATCTTGAGGATCTGGAACGGCTGCGGCGTGCCCATCAGCGGCGTGACGTCGCGCACCGGGCGGATGTCGACCTGGCTGCCGGGCAGGAACG
>Ga0326727_10008277_pt1 | contig 26552 bp, 24 predicted proteins | sample MB2enrmetagenome_FD_207643 | JGI IMG/M metagenome (GOLD analysis project Ga0326727, IMG submission 207643) | Lab enriched peat soil microbial communities from McLean, Ithaca, NY, United States - MB29MY | ecosystem: Environmental > Terrestrial > Soil > Wetlands > Peat | place: USA: New York...
GCCTTGTTCGCCCTCCCCTCGGGGCTGCCGCAGGACCGGAACGACACCTGGACCACGGTGATCCTCCCGTCCGGTGGCTCGGCGAGCTCCCCCTACCTTTGGGGAGAGAACGGCTCGAACGCTCAGTTCACGATCCGGTGGCAATCCACGGAGCCGGTCCGTCTCCTGCTGAAGGCGTGGAACGGTCCCTGGCCCTGCCCGGTCGACGGTTGTTCCCCCGCGACCGTCGTCGCCAGCTGGGGCCCGGCGAGCTCGGGCAATTGGGAAAGCTCGGGGCCGACGCAGTACCCGTACTGGGTGGTGGCGAACACGAGCTTCTCCGGCTCCGTGGCGGTCTCGGTGCACGCCTCCGGCACCGCCGGGGTCACCTCGGGCGCCTCCGCGCTCCAGACGTTGATCGGCACCGTGGCCGGCCTACTTGTCGTCGCCGTCGGGGTCGTGGCCCTCTTCCTCGGGCTGTTCCTCCGGAGGAACCCATACGGGCCCCCTCCCGCCCAGCCGCCGCGCGACGCCGAAGGGGTCGACGCGACCTACCCCCGCGAACCGCCACCGCGCTCGCCGCGGACCGATTGAGGGCGGCCGCCGGCCGGGGGCTTCTCCTCCCCTCGCCAGTCCGCGGACCGGTCACTGACCCCAGAACGGTCCGAGGGTCGCCCGCCGGATCCGGAGGACCTCATCGAGCACCGCGCGTTCCGGGTCCGAGAGGTCCTGGCTCCGGAGGGCCCGGGCGGCGGGTTCCGGAACGGCGACGTACACGATGTCGCCCTCCTGGAGGTTCCTCCCCATCACGGCGCCGTCGATGGAGGCGGCGAGCTCGCTCCCCTCGGGCGCCTCCTTCACCGACTCGTTCTCCTTCTGGAGGCTCTTGAGCAACCCCACCTCCGCGCCCTCCTTGCTCATGAGGCGCACCCCCGGCCGCAAGGTTCCCGCGACCACCCGGATACCGACGATGGCCGGTTTGGAGCTCCGGAAGACGAACCCCGCCAGCACCTCGAACTTGGCCGGGTGAACGTGGGCGAGCCGACGCTCGCGGGCGAGCTCCTCCGCCCGTACGGCCCTCCACTTCGTGTACTCCTCGAGGAGGCGGTACATGACCTCGCCCCGGAAGATCTGGACCAGCCCGGCCTGCCCCTCCGGCACGGCGTCGGGCAGGACCGGCACGTCGAAGGCGAGCACGGCCCGGTGGAGCGGGTCCTTGACCGAGATCGTCCGAAGGACGACCGCTCGATGCACGGGGCCGACCTCCACCCCGTGGATCGGGATGTTCGCCTGAGCGCACTCGAAAGCGAACGCCTCGATCCCCCCGAGCGTATCGGCGCAGATCTGGATCCCGCTCTCGGCCAGGGGAACGGAGCTCTCCACCTCTCGGGCGAGCTCCCGCATCGCCTCCTCCCGCTCGGTGTCCGTCCGCACGCCCTTGATCACCCCGCCGGGGAGCGCGTCCTCCACCCCGACGGCCGAGATGTAGACCCCGGCCGCGGCATGGACCTGCGGCACGGATTCCAGGTGGGAGGAGCCCCCTTTGCCCTTCGAGCGCGGCGAGGGGCGGTAGATCCCCCGGAGATGCGTGGCGAACGGAGCGGTCCGGCCGGTGACCACGACCTCGTCCCCCGGCGTCATCGAGCCCCGGTACAGGATGATCGAGGCGACCGGCCCCACTCCCTTCTGGTCGCTGCGCTCCAGCACCGTCGCCTCGGCCCCGTCCCGCTCCAGCGTCAGGTCCTCCCGAAGGAACCGCTGGGAAAGCCCGACGACGAGGGCGAGGAGCTCCGGCACTCCCACGCCGCTCTTCGCCGAGACCGGCACGATCCCTGCGTTCCGGGTGAAGTCGCTGACCCGGTCGAACCGATCGGCCGACAGGCCGAACTCGGTGAGGGATTCGGCGACGGCGTACAGTCGTTCGTCGAGCGCCTTCTGGAACTCCACCCCGCAGCGCGCCAGATGCTCGGCGAGCGGGACGGAGGTCGTCGGCTTGCGCCAGCCCATCAGGAGGTCGACCTTCGTGAGGGCGACGGCGAAGGGGGTCTTCTCGTGTCGGAGGATCTGGATCGACTCCCGGGTCTGGGGCATGACGCCCTCGCGGGAATCAACGACGAGGATGGCGAGGTCCGCGAGCGCCCCGCCCCGGCGCCGGAGCGTTTCGAAGGAGCGATGGCCGGGGGTGTCGATGAACAGGAGACCCGGCACGGTGAACTGTTCGGGGCGGATGAGGCCATGGCAGAGGGCAAGGATCGCCTCCCTCGGGACCTCGATCGCGCCGATGTGCTGGGTGATCCCTCCGGCTTCGTGGGCCGCCCGGGCCGAGCCGGAGATCCGGTCGAGGAGGGTCGTCTTGCCGTGGTCGACGTGCCCGAGGAGGGAGAGGATCGGCTGACGGAGGTCGCTCACCATCGGCGGGGAGCGCCCTCGGGGGTTTAGGTTTTGTCGGCGGCGGCCCGGGACCCCGGCTCGGGGAAGGGGCCGGTCAACGCCTCGAGCGTGCCCGAGATCAGGGGGACCCACATCTCTTCGGGTTCGAGCCCGCTATGGGCCCCGGCGAACCGGCGTCGCGGGACCGGGTTTCCGGGAGCGGCGTAGGTGATCCCGCCGGGTTGGGCGGGAACCGCGAGGAAGGTCCCCGTCCGTAACTTGATCTCCGGATGGTACGGCGGTGGCCCGAACAGATGTTCCTCGATCGCCCGGTCCATCCTCCAGTAATGGGACTCCGCGGGAAGCAGCGGGCGGATCCGGGATTCGAACTCCGACTCGCTCCCTTCCCGGAGCGCGAAGAAGCCCGCCCGTCGGTCGCCCGCCGGAGGGTGGACCATCAGCTGAAGGAGCGCGGGGTGCTGTTCGAGGGGCAGGTTCGCCGACTCGGGACAGGCGACCTGGCCGTGGTCGCCGGTGACGAGGAGGGTGACCCGCCGCCGCACTTCGGGGTCCACCCTTAAGGCGGCGGCGCGCACGAGGTGCGCCAGTCGGTCGACCTCCAGGTCGAACAGGTACTGGTCGGGGCCCCGGAGGTGGTGGGAGGTGTCCAGCTCATCCCAGTACACGAACACGACCTCGGGAGGCCTTGGCCGGCTCAAGACGAGAGCGAGCTCGTAGGCGAGGTCCGAGGCGGTCGAGTACGGGCAGTACTCCGCCCCCGTGTACAGCAGGCGTGTGAAGGCCGTGCCGGCGAACTTGTCCCGGGAGAGCGCACAGCCGCTCAATCCCAACTCGAACACCGTGGGGGTGCCCGTGAGCTCTCGGGGGAGCCAACCGGGGCCGATCAGGGTGTCATGTCCGGTCGCGGTCATCGGGGCCATCCGAAGCAGGTCGGCGACGACGCCCCAGCGGGGCAGGAACTCCCGATGCCCTACGACCCCATTGCGGCCGGGAAAGGTGGCCGTGGAGAGCGCCGTCATCGCGGCGGTGGTCGTCGAAGGGAATACGGTGGTGATCGGGGCGGCGTGCTCGGCCCAGTTGGCCAGCGGCGCTAGGCTCTCCGAGGTCGGGCGCTCGACGGCGGCCCGGAACGAGCGCCACCCGAGGCTGTCGATCAGGAACAGCACGATCGGCCCCTCGGCCCGTCCTCCGTGGAACGGGTCGAGGTCGGCCGAGAGGGGCGGGGCGAGGGGCACGGGGGCATCCGGCGCGTCGTGGCCGGTCGCGGCGAGCAGCGAGGCGGTGATGCTCGGCAGCGCCCGGCCGTTCCAAGCCGGCCGAACGAACCTCCCCACCCCGTCCCGAGCGAGGGCCCGTTCGGCGGCCCCCCAGGAGGCCGCGCGCGGGTTCACAGTACGACCCCCGCGACCGCCGTGGCGAGCAGGACCGCGAGGACGAACAGGGTCATCGCGACGAACGGCCCGTCCCGCACGTGAGCAAAGCTGACCACGGAGGCGATGACCCGGGCGAGCGGCGTGACGACGAGGATGAGGAGGCCGAGCCAGAGAACCGCGTACGGGTCCCCGTGCAGCAGGTCCCCCCCGAACGACCGCAAGGAGAGATGGATGGGGTCGGTGGAGGGTGACCCCCCCGAATCGACCGCCAGGAGGACCGTCCCGACCACCGAGATGGCCACCGAGGCCGCGACCCCGATGAGCAGGATGACGCTCACCCACCTCCGGAGACGGGCGGGTCGGTCGCGGTCCGGGCCCTCGACGGGTACGGTCACGGCAGCCACCCCAGCCCTCTCAGGGCCATGAGGAGCGCGGCGAAGACGAGGAGGAAGGCGAACACCACCTTGAGCTGGGCGGGAGAGGTCGTGGAATGGAGTCGGGCGGCGGAGCGACTCCCCACGAGCATGCCGATGACGATCGGGGCCGTCCAGAACAAGGCGATCTGGCCGGCCAGGAGGTAGACGACCGCTCCTGCCACGGCGGTCACCCCGATCATGAAGTTGGAGGTGGCGGCCGCGACTCGGAACGGGACGTTCATGAAAGCGTTGAGCGCCGGGACGTAGAACACCCCCCCGCCGACCCCGAGGAGCCCCGAGACGACCCCCGCGGCTCCCGAGAAGGCGAGACCGGTTCCCGTCCGGGTGACCTGGTAGGGGACCACGGCCCCGCTCTGGGCGTCGGAGTAGCTCCCGTGCAGCCTCAGGCGGTCGGCCCACCGGTCGGGTTCGGGGTGGGGGCGGACGTCCCGACCCCGGTTCGCGAACATCAACGCCGCGGAGAGGAGGACCACCGGGACGAAGGCGAAGATCAGGATCCGGGGTTGCTGGACCAGGAACAGCACCGTCACGAGCGCTCCCGACAGACCCCCGACCACGGTGGCCACCTCGAGGAACATGCCGACCCGGATGTCGGCCAGGCCCTCACCCACGTAGGTCGACGCCGCTCCGCTCGACGTCGCGATGACGGCGACGAGGCTCGCCGCAATGGCGACCGCGGCGGGAACGTGGAACACCAGCACGAGCATCGGCACGATGAAGATCCCCCCGCCGAGCCCGAGCAATCCGCCGACCAGCCCCGCTACGATGGAGAAAAGCACCAAGAACAGGAGGACCAGAAGAAGGGAAACGGTCGGGGCTAAACCCAGGACGTCGAACTCCATGAGCTCGGGTCGAGCACCTCACCGCGGGACTTAACGGCTGGGTCGAACATCTTCGAAGGATTCGAGAGAATCCTGTCGGCCGGTCCGAGGCAGGAGCCGTTCGGCGGCGAGGGAAACCCGTCGGACCGCACGGCCCCGGTCGGCGTGCTCGCGCTCCAAGAGCTCGCGAGCGAGGCGCGCGGCCTCGGCCGCGAGCGGGCCGACCCCCTCGCGGGCGGCGCCGAGATGATGGCCCCGCTGGGTCTGAGTGAAATCCTCCCAGCGCAGGCGGACCACGACGCCCTGGTATCGAAGTCCCTCGCGCTCGAGGACCTGGGCCAGCTCTTGCGCCATCTCTTCCAGATGGCGAAGAACGACCGCCGTATCCCGGGTGTCCTCCGCGAAAGTTCGGTCGAGACTCCGCTGGCGGGGGCCGGAGTCCGCGGGCAGCTCGGCGAGGCCCGGTCCGGGGCGGCCCCGGGCCAGGTCACGGACCTCGTCCGCGAACCGGCCCAGGACCTTTCGCAGCCCCTCCAGGTCGGCGGTCGCGAGGTCCTGGATGAGATGGACCCCGGTACGAGCGAGACGTTCCGCGCTCTTCGGTCCGATTCCCGGGATCGACCGGACGGGCAAAGGAGCGAGGAACGCCTCGGTCTGGGTCGCCGGCACGACCCGGACCCCCCCGGGCTTCGCCGCATCGCTCGCGATCTTCGCGACGACGGCGTACGGGCTCGCGCCGATGGAGCATGGGAGCTTGAGCTCCTGGCGGATCGAGGCCTGGACGTCCCGAGCCCACGCTTCCACGCTCCGGTCGTCGGGCTGCTCCACGGCGACGGCCGCCTCGTCGATGGAGAGGGGGACGACGTTGTCCGACCATCGGCTCAACAGGAGGCGCAGCTCTCCGGCAATCCGATCGTACTTGGGGAAATCCGGTGGGATCCAAACCGCGTCCGGACATTTCTGGGCGGCGAGGACCACGGGGAGCGCGCTCCGTACTCCGAACGCGCGAGCCGCGTAGCTCGCCGAGAGCACCACCCCCCGGCTCGCCGGACCTTCCGGTCGCCGTCCCACGATCACGGGGAGACCCTCGAGCTCCGGCCGGTCCCTAACCTCACACGAGACGTAGTAGGCGTCCATGTCCACGTAAACGACGTATCTCATGCCACCGGCGCGTCCCGGAGACGCTGACCGCCCCCGGGCTATTAGACCGGCTTCCAGCCCCTGAGCTCTCTCGGGCCGGCCCCTCCGGGGGCGCGTTCGGTATCCGGGGCGAGAACGGTCTTGGGGGAATACATTTCCTGCGTCTAAGACCGAAAGACGCACGCAGGAGCTGCCATTGCAGCGACGAGGACAGGGTACGGAGGGACCCCCCTGGAAACGCTCGGACCACGAGCGCTCGGTCCGGTGTCGTTCGCCGGCCGGCCGGGAGGCTGGCTCAGAGCGCCGGCTAGGGGCCGAAGTCGACCGCTTTGGCGTCGACGGCGATTCCTGATGGCCCGATGACGTACGGCTGGACGGAGCGGACGTGGGCGGTCCGCCGCATCTTGAGGACCCGGAGCGAGAGCCCGACGCGATGGCCGTCGGAGGCCTGGTTGTACCCGAGGAGGAGCACCCCGTCGGCGACGTACTCGCTCAGCCCATCGCGGCTCACCTCGGGGTGTCGGGGGTCCGCTTCCGCCGTGAGGACCGTGGTCGCGCCGGAGCCGCGGCACGCCGCGGCGAGGGCGAACAGCGTCGCCCTTCGGGAAGGCTCGTCGTCGCTCAGCATGTTCAAGAGGGAGACCGAATCGACGGCGATCCGACGGACCCCGAGGGTCTGCAGCTCGCGCGGCAGCTCGCTTTGGATGCGGTGGAGGTTCCCCCGAGTCTCCTTCGGGTCGAGCCGCAGGATCTTGAGGGAGCCGTCCTTGAGGGCGGCGTCGACCGGCCAGCCGAACTGGCGGGCGCTCTCGGTGAGCGCCGGGAGGTCCTCCTCGAGGGAGAGGAAAACGGCCTTCTCGCCCCGGGTCAGCCCGTGGAACAGGAACTGCAGCGCAAGGCAGGTCTTGCCGGTGCCCGGCAGTCCCGTGACGAGGACCACATGCCCCTGAGGGAAGCCCCCCCCGAGCATCTCATCGAGCCCGGCGATGCCGGTCGGCGCGCGGGGAGCTGGGGCCGTTTCAGATGCGTTCATACTGCGTCGTCACCAACCCGGTGAGGGCACTGATCCGGATCACGAAACGACCTTGATGCTCGTGCGGGACGTGGGCCAGCACCGGCATGAACTTCGGGATGACCATCACTCGTTGTCGGCTCGAGCGCAGGGGGTTCGCGGTCCAGGTGAACGCGAGGGCCCCGTCGACCGAGTCGATGAGCGCCTGCTCGATGTCCGGGGGCGCGACGCCTTTGGAAAGCTCGAGGTAGACGAGTCCGTCCCACTCCTTGGCCCGCCTACGCAAACCTTTGACGAGGGTGAGCAGCTCCTCGGGCGGGATCCCCCTTCGGACCAGGAGGTCGGTGAGAGAGTCCAGGATCAGGATGTTGGAGGGGCCGGCCTCCTCCATCGCCCGAGCGAGCGCCCCCAGGGGGCCGGCGCTCGATTCGTAGCGGGGAGGCGAGGCGGCGGCCGCCGCGAGGAGCGAACCGGTGGTGGAGGCCCAGTGCGAGGGCACCACCGTGTCCGCAAAGTAGGCGGCGGAGAGGTCGGAGAACTTGAGGTGGCGCTCGAGCACCTCCAGGTAGAGATGGTCGAAGGAGCCCTCCACCTCCCGGAGCACCTGTTCGCGGGATCGGGTGAGGCTCACGTAGGCGACCCCCTTCGGATAGACGAAGTTGCCGCGCGCGGCCCCGAGCAGGAACCGGTGCATACGCTCCTCGTCGTGGTAGAACATCAGGTGGGCCGCCGACGTGAGGGCGAACTCCTGGTGGCCGGCTCCGGCCTCGCCAATGAGGAGCACGACCGAACCCGCTGGAATTCCCCCCGCGAGCGAGTCGAAGTCGGCCACGCCCGTGGGGACCCTCCGGTCGGTGGGCGGCGGCGAAAGCTCCCGGGGCATATCGGGGGAATGCCACTCGTCGAGCTGCCCGTACGGTTGAAGGCCGGCCATGGTCGTCCCGATGGCCGTCCATCTCGGGTCTGCAGTATTTCTAAGCTTGCTTGGATGGGACGCCGGAAGGCTCCGGCCCCGCGGTTTCGTCGGGCCGGGCGTCATGCTTCAGGAACTCCCGCAGGAGCACGGTCGCATACGTTCCCTTGGGCAGCGCGAAGGTGAGCCGGTAGCTCGAGAGCGCCTCCTCGGGGGACGGAGGGTCGACGCGGAGCCCCATCGGTGGCACCGCGACGGTGAGCGGCCTCCAGGTCCCCTCGCTCGCGATATCGGGGTGGGCGGGGAGACGGAACGCAGCCCGCTCGACGGACTCCTCGGCGAGGAGCTTCTGGAGGATCTCCCCCGGGCGGCCGAGGGGTTCCGGCGTGCTCCGTCCCACCAGCGGGCCGGCGAGCACCGCCCGGCCCCGGTCGACCATCGTCCTCGCCTCCGGAAGGTTGTCCCGGCGGACGGGGATGGCGTCGGTGCCGGGGATCGTCCCGTCCCGGGCGGTCCTCAAGAGGTAATCCCCCTCCTCCGGGTTCGTGAAGGAGAGGCCCTCGGCCCGCCGTGCGCCGAGGTACCGGTTGAACAGGAGGGACTGGTAGGCATGGACGAACAACAATCGAAGCTCGCGCGGGAGGGATCGGAACGCGCGGGCGGGCTCCTGCCCACGGGCCAAGTGGTCGAGGAGGGTGCGCTCGAACCGGTAGGCCGGGGGGAACTCACGGAGCGCGCGGAGGGCGTCGTGGTGCGCGGCGTACGCCTCTCGGGCCCGGCGTCCTTCGTCGGACTCCGCCTCCGTGAGCTGCGTCAGGTACGCCTCTACGGCCGCCCGACTGTCCCCTCGGAGGAGCCAGCGACCGACCACGTGCGTGACCGGGCGGACCTCGCCGAACCGCTGGGGTCCGAACAGGTTCGGGAACCGTCCGAGCTCCTTCAGCGCGGCGAGCGTGGCGCCCGCCCGTTCGGCGAGCATCTCGGGGGCGAGCGTCACCTCGCGTACCCGAAGGTCGAAGGCGTTTCCGAAATGATGCCCGAGCACGAGGCCCTCCCGGGCCCGGTACACCTCCCGGATCTGAACGCCGGGCAGCGGCTCCGCTCCTAGGTCCACCGGGGGGCCGAGGTAGGAAAGGAGCTGCTCGGTGATCGCCCGTCGGTCCTTCGTGCCTGCCCACGCCATCCTCCCCCGAGGGAGGCCGATCCGCTCGGAGAGCCGGCGGGCGAGCTCATGCTGTTCCCAGTTCCGCGCACTGACGCGAAGGATGGTGTACGGCCCTTCCGACTCGGGGAAGGGGTAGAGCGAGATCTCGTCAACGCGGAAATCCTCCGGCTCGACTTTCAGTCGTCCCCCGGTGCCGGGGGTCGCCGTGGCGTAGAAGCCGAGGCCGAGCTCCGCTTCGGCGGACGGCGGGCTCCATCGGACCGACACGCCCCGCCGAGCGGCGGAGCAATATAGAGGCACGCCCCGTGGCGGGCCGTCGAATGATTCAGGCGACCGCCAGGATCCTTCAGAACCAGATCGAGATCGTCGTGGGGTCGGACACGTGGGTCGCCCGGCCGGTCGTGCACTCCACGGGCGCGATCAGTCGCCGGCTCGCGGCGCTCTTCTCCACCGTCTATGAGATCCGTCGACCGAGCGAGCCGGAGGAGGTGCACTCGACCGTCTCCTACCATCCGAAGCGCGACGAGATCATCGTCCAGATCGGGGAGAAGAAATGGCTCACCCAGTCGACGCTCTTCGGTCCCACGACCTTCGAGTATGGCGGGGTCACCTACCTCATCGTGGAGAAGCTCACGGGTCGTTTCGGGATCCTCCGCGGCTCCGAGTTGATCGGGCAAGGGGAGCTCGGGTTCCGGAGCTGCCAGCTCAAGGAGTATCCTCCGGAGCTCGAGGTTTTCCTCGCGAACCTTTGTCTCGGCTATCTCATCCGCTCGCTCTTCTGGGCCCAGTAGAGGCGCGACGGCCCGGCGACCGCGCCCCTAGGTCCCTTTAGGGACGCGCACGACCCCCAGGTCGCGGTCGAGCTCCTCGTCGCCCGAGAGACGTTCTCGGGCCAGGAAATCCGGCCAGGCCCGGTTGTTGTGGATATCGTGGGAGAGGAGCCAGCCGCCGGGAGACAGCTCCGGCCAGGCCTGAGCGTACTCGGCGCTCATCCGGTCGTAATGGTGCAGGCTGTCGTGGATGAACATTTCGAGCGGGCGCGCCTCCTCGGCGAGGACCTTCGGGAGCAGGTCCTCGGACGGTCCGACCCTAAGCTCCCAGCGCGAGCGCAGGGAGGCGGGCACGAGCCAACCGATCGGGCGTTGCCGGACCTCGTCGAGCCGCGCCCCTTCCATCGCCCCCACGCCGATCTTCTCGATCCCGATCGACCAGAGCCGGCCGGCGTCGTTCCGGGCCATCGCCTCGAGCATGAGTCGGGCGCTGAACCCCGAGGAGACCCCGGTCTCCACGACGACCTTCGGTCGGACGGCCCGGAGCAGCACGTAGAGGAGCGGGGCCTGCATCATCGCGCCCGCGCTCGGCAGCTCGCCCACTTCCGAAAGCAGTTCGGCATGGAGCGGGTCGAGCTCATGGAAGAAGGCGTCGAGCGCGTCGGGAGAGGAGGAAGCAAGCCGAAGGAGCGACGGACGAGCGACGCGGTACATGCTCGACCAGTCCCAGAAGCGGGGGTTCTCGCGGAACAGCACGTCCCGGTGGCGAACCTCCCGCGCCCAGACATAGCGGGCCCACCGGAGCGGATGACGGCTCACGTGGAACAGACGGCGTCGCCACCGCTCTCCGCTCGATTCGGGCATGGTCCCCCCTCCGCTCGGGCCGCGGCGAGGTGGGCTCGGGGCTTAAGGGTGCGCGTCGGAAGGAGGAGCGGCCCCGGGAGCCGTTCCGCCCGCGGGGGGCCATGGCCTCGGGGTGGTCGCCCGAGCGGAACGGCTGAGGCGGTACCGGTGCCGGAAGGCGTGACCGATGGTGAAGACGTGGAACGGGATGGGGAGAAGGAGCGCCGCCCCGACGAGGACGGTGAGCGAGGCGAGGAGATAGGTCGCGTCCACCCCCCACGCGACGTACAGGAACCCGCCGAGCAAGGTCCCGAGCAAGCCCCCGAGGCCGGCGATGGCATTGTAGAGGCCGAGGGCGCGACCCCGGCCGGATCGTCCCACGAGCCGAACGAGGAACAGCGTGCTCGCGGTGCTGATGAACGCCCAGGTGACGCCCATGAGGGCGTTGAGGACCGTCACGTACCCGACGAGGCCGGCGCTCCCGAGCCCGAAGAACAGGAAGACCGGCCCTGGGACGAACAGGAGCATCAGGAGGACCCGACCTCCGAGGCTCTCAAGGAAGACGTACTTCGGAGAGTGCGCTTCCACGGCCTTTCCGGAGTGGTAGTACAGGAGCGTGGTCGCGGTCGCGCTGCCGAGGTAAACGATGAACACCGCCGCGTCAGAGAAATGCGCCTTCTGGATCAGGTAGACCGGGAAGGGCCCGTAGAACAGGTAGAAACCGGCGCTCATCACCCCGAGCGCCGCCAGGAAGAGGACCTCCTTGCGGGGGATCCGTTCGGCCTTGGAGCGGGTGAGCTCCACGATGTTCAGTACCCAGGCCCGGACATGACGGAACCGCTCGTGCAGTCCCCGGTTCCCATTGATGAGGTCGGCGAGGCTCCGGCGGTCGATCAGGCGCACCGGTTCCTCGATCCACCTCCAGGCGATGAGCGCCGCGAGGATCGCGAGGATGCCGGAGAGGATGAGGAGCGCCGTCATCACCTGGACGAGCGGAAGGCGGAGGTTGAGGACGAACAGCCACAGGAAGCCGACGGCGAGACCCACGGTCGTCCCGATACCGGAGATGAGCCCGAAGAACCCGATGTCCTCGGGCCACCAGCGCTTCTGGCGGGTCTCCAAAAGGAGCATCGTGCCGATGGGGGCGCTCGCAGCCGAAGCGAGCCCCTCGACGACGTTGAGCCAGAAGAACGTCGAGATGTTCGCGGCGAACGCCATCAGGACGATGGAGAGCCCGCTCGCCAGGAAGGAAAGCACGAGGAAGTACTTGCGATGGGCGATCCGGTCGGAGAGGTTGCCCCACAGGATCGTGAACGGCACCTGGCTGATGGCGCTCGCCCCGATGATGAGCACGACCACGAAGGCGCTCGCCTGGAAGTGCGCGAGCGCGAGGAGCGGGATCAAAGGCGTCGCGATCCCGTCGGAGACGGCGAGGGGCAAGTAGGCGAGGAACCAGAGGTCGCTCGAGGAGGGGCGGATGGATGTCCGGACTTTGATCTCCATCGATTCCCCGGCGGTCGAAGCGCCTTTTTTCACGGAGAGCGGGAGAATAAACTATCGTCCGCTCAGGCAGAGGGGGTCCGCTCCAAGGGGGCGGGGTCGACGGCCGGGGGCCGCTACGGTCGCGAGACCCCCATGGCATCGAGGAGTTCGAGGTGGTCCTCTTCGCTCACCCATTCGACCTGGAGGTAATCCTGCAGGAACGCCTCGTCCACGCCGAGGCGCCGCGCCTCTTCCACCACGAACCGGTAGGCGGCGAGTTCGGTGGGGCGTCGCACGTAGCTCTCCGGTCGGTCGAACAGCTCCTCGCCGGTGTGGCGTTGGCGGATGTGGCAAAGTTCGTGGAAGATGTCCATGAAGAGCGTGATCTCCGGGCTTTCCCGGAGGTGGGACTCGCCCACGACGATGCAGTCCACGTCGGGGGCCAGCACCGGGTCGAACCTTCCCCGGCGGATCGACTTGAGCCGGGAGTTGGGAGCGACGTACATCCAGAGGTCTTGGGCGACAATCTCGACGAAGGTCGATGGATACAGCCGCGCCCGGACCTCGGCATCCGGTTCCTGTCGTCGCGCCGTCGGAAGCTTGTCGAGGCCGGGGAACACCTGGAGGAGCGGATGGCGCCCGAGCGGCACGTCCCGACGGACCTCGAAGCCCTTCGGAGGGGCGAGCGCGTCGGAAGGATGCTTATGGGAGCCCGGCATGGAACGGACCAATCCGGGATTCATTTAACCTCTACGCGGGAGGGAGCGCCGCACAGGTTTTGTCGAGGAGAGGTTTCCCTCCCGTGTGCCGAACCGCGCCCCTCCGACGATCACCCTCGTGCCGGGAGTTCGGGTCGGGTGCGCGGCAGAGGAGGAGCTCGGCAGCGGTGTCACGGCGTTCCTCTTCGACTACCCGTCGCCCACGGTGGTGGACGTGCGAGGCCCCGCCTCGGCGACGTACGACACCCACTCCCTCGGCCTCGAGGCCACCTTCGGGCGTCGCGATGCGCTCTTCTTCGCCGGAGGGAGCGTCTACGGCCTGGACGCGGCGCGCGGAGTGCGCGCGCATCTTCTTGGATCGGGACGCGGCGAGGGGGCCTTCGGGAGCCACTTTCCATTACCGCGGATCTCCGGGGCGGCCCTGTACGACCTGCCCCGACGACCCGGCCCGATCCCCGAATACCTTGCCCTCGGTCTCGCCGCCGCCGAAAGCGCCGGTCGCTCTCCGGTGCCGGTCGGCCTCTTCGGCGCCGGCCGGGGCGCCCGAGTGGGGAAGTACGCTCCGAGGCGACGCCCCGTGCCGGGCGGTCAGTCTTCGGCGGCCGTGCGGCTCGCCCGGGGGCACGCGCTGGGGGTGTTCGTCGTCTTCAACTCCGTCGGGGCGATCCGCGAGCCGACGACCGGGCGCTGGCTCGCCGGCGCGCTCGACGCGAAGGGCCGGCTTGAGCCTCCGGGCGCGGCCATCGGGAGCCGCGGCGCCCCCGGGACCACCCTCGCCGCGGTGGTCACCGACCTCCCCCTCGAGCGACGGATACTGTACGCCATCGCCGAGCACGTGCACGACGGCATCGCCCGGACGGTCGTCCCGGCGCACACCGCGACCGAAGGAGACCTGGTGTTCGCCGTCAGCACCGCTCCGTCCACCGAGCGAACGACGTCGGAGAGCCGGCCGGGCCGCTTCGCCGATGACCTCGGGCGGCGGGCTGAGCGGCTCGTCGAGGTCGCCGCCGCCCGCCTGTTCGCGCCTCGAGCGAACTAGGCGGGACGCCCATCCCGGCTGGGGGTAGGCTCCCGTCGCAAGGAGGTCCCCCGGAGCCCCCGCAACAGGTCGGTCCGAGTGATGATCCCGCGTAACTGGCCGCGCTCGGCCACCAGGACCGCGGGGTACCGGGTGAGGAGGCCGGCGAGAAGGTCGGCCGGGAATCCCGGGTCCACGATCGGGTAGGCGACCTCCTGCACCTCGCGCACCCGGACGCGTCGAGACTCCGGGGCCGCGAGCGCTCGCAGGAGCGCCGTCTCCGAGATCGCCCCGGTGGTACGGCCCCCCTCCAGAACGGGAAGCTGGGAGAAGCCTCCCTGCTCCATGAGCCGTGCCGCTTCCGCAAGTCCCGCGCTCGCCTCCACCGTGACGACGTTCGGATTGACGATGTCCCTCGCAGCCAGGTGGGGAGAGGCGTGCCCTTCCCGCTCCTCGAGGATCCGGAGGATCCTTTGGACGAGCTCGTAGGAGGGCCGGATCTTCCCGCGCTCGATGCGGGAGACGGTGGCATCGCTGCGGCCCACCGCGCGCGCGAGCTCGCCCAGGGAGATTCCGAGGGCAAGCCGACGCTTCCGGATCTCGGGGATGGAGTCCATGGGATGGGATGCCGACGGGGCCTATCCCCTTATCTCGACCCCACGAGGGGAGCCTCCCCCCGTTTCGTCCGGCCACGAGCCGACGGATGCGCGGCTCCCTCGATGCCGGGGGCCGTGCGGGATTGGCCGGCCGCGCCCGAGGGCCCCGATCGGGGCATACAAACTTAGAAGGCCGCCGAGCGCGTAGGCCGGTCGAGCTCGATGAAAGGTGGGAGCCCGCGCACTTCGTGGATCGTACCTCCCCCGGAGGTGTGCGTCCTGTGCAAGGAGCCGCTCACCCGCCCTGAGGAGACGAGCTCGTGGAACGGGCAGCCGGCCCACCGAGATTGCGTCCGCGCCCACCTCATCCAGCGAGACCCGGCGTTCCGGGACTGGACCACGGAGGATCATTCGGAGGATTCCAGCGACCCGAACGACGACATCGGGCCCCGGGAGGACGACGATGAGGACATCGGCTAGGAGCCGGACGGTCTCCTTCCCACACTCGACGTTGGCGCCGCGCCCGTCCGTGGTCGAGCGACACAACAGCTAAGAGCCCTATCGAAGTCCCTAACGGGGGTCAGCCGTAAGGCCGGTCGGTGGAGAACATGCCCGAAGTCGTCATCACGTGCGATTGGACGATGATGAGCAACCACAACGGCAAGGAGTTCCTCGGGTTCGGGACCACCACCCCCGCCTACATCCTGCCCGAGCGGGCCTACCGACGGATGTTCTACCCCGTCATGCCCACCGACGAGAACGGTTACCCGCGCGAAGCCCCGTACGGGATGCGGAAGGTCGAGGCGTCGTTGATCGAGGCGGGATTCGACGCCCGCATCGTGCACCCGAGCTTCCTCGACAAGTACATGCCCGGCCAGGCGAAGGTGATGCTCATCAGCGGCCACGACTACTTCGGGTTGAATCCTCCCTCTTCCACCTTCAGCGGGCTGATGAAGCGGGAGTCGCTCAATTGCGTGAACTTCAAACGGATGCTCACGCTCCCGCACGTCGCGGAAGCCCGGCGTCAGGGCATGAAGCTCATCGCGGGGGGCCCGTGCGCTTGGCAGCTTTCGCCCGCCACGAGGATGAAGGTGCCGTGGATCGGGGAGTTCGTCACCTCGATCGGCGGGATCGATTCCGTCGTCGAGGGGGAAGCCGACGTCTACGTTCGCGAGCTGGTGCGCAAGGCGCTCAACGACGAGTTCCTTCCTCCTCACGTGATCCTGGGGGCGAAGGAGGCCCCGAAGGTAGAGCAGATCTCCTCGATCCACTACCCGTCCGTGAACGGGCTCATCGAGATCGGTCGAGGCTGCTGCCGCGGTTGCTCGTTCTGCTCGGTGACGACCCGACCGACCCGCTGGTACCCCCTCGAGAAGATCGAACAGGAGCTCAAGGTCAACGCCACCATCGGCATCAAGAAGGGGCTCCTGCACTCCGATGACATCTACTTCTACGGGTCGCCGAACATCATGCCTCGGGAGGAGAAGCTGCTCCCGCTCCTCAAGCTGGCGAAGAAGTACTACGCCCAGGTCGGGTGGAGCCACGTGGCCGTCGCCTCGCTCATGACCAAGCCGAAGCTCCTCGCCAAGTGCGGGGAGATCCTGCTCGACGAGAAGCAGAGCTGGTGGGGCGTCGAGGTCGGCGTGGAGACCGGCTCCCCCCGGATCATCACCACGGGAATGCCCGGCAAGGTCGCTCCGTTCAAAGCCTCGCAGTGGCCGGAGCTCGTCGTCCAGGCCGCCGGTCTCATGAACGACAACCACGTCTACCCGGCGTGCACCTTCATCGTCGGGCTCCCGCAGGAGACCGAGGATGACGTCCGGATGACGATCGAGCTCATCGACGACCTCTGGGACTTCAAGGCGATCCTGGTCCCGATGTTCTTCGTGCCGCTCGGGCACCTGGCCTCGAAGGACTGGTTCCGCCGGGACCGGATGAGCGACGTCCAGGAGGAGCTACTGAAGCGCGCGCTGAGCCACGGGCTCCGTCAGTCGAAGACGCTCCTCCGGGAGTTCTTCGATTGGGAGACCGAGCACACGACCGCCTATCGGCTCGGGTTCCGGGGATTCGTGGGGTTCCTCGAGGTTCTGGCGAAGATGCACGGACTCAAGAGCTCCCCCGACCGCCCCCCGCGGCCGATCGCCGACCCGAACCTTCAACCGGACCGGCTCCCGATCCCCACGATCCCCATGCGCGAATGATCCGTCCGAAGGCGGCGCCGCCGCCTCATTCCTCGTCCGGCGGAGCTTCGCCGGCGGCTACCGAACGCACCGGGCGGTGAACCGCTCGGATCGGACGATACTCGTTCGGCAGCGGTTCGGGCTCCTCCGGCTCGGGGCTTCCCACGACGGCGAGGCTCGTCTCGTATCCGTTACCGTCGTAGGCGCGCCAGCCCCCCGCGTGGTACGGGGCTCCCAAGATGATGTGTCGGCGTCCCCAGTGGCGGAACAGCGTGAGGTCCGCCTGCGAGGGATGGAGCGCCCCGGACGGATGGGAGTGGACCGTCCCGGCCACCCCCAGGTCGACCGGCAGCATGTACAGCTGGAAGTTCGCATGGCGCCGGCCGGCGGTCGTTCCCGGTAGGAGCAGGAGGTCGGAGATCGTGCCGGGAGGGTCGGCGCGGAGCACCCCGCCGAACTCGTTCGGGTAGGCGCTCCGGGCGCAGGCGAGCGCGCTGTCGAGGCACCTCCTCGTGATGGCGACGGGGCTCGAACCGATCGGCAGGGAGGGGCCGGCCCCCCGCTTACGTTCGGGTCGGAACAACGGGCTCATCCAAGAACTCCTCTCCGGGGCCGGCCTCCGGCCACGGCAGGATGTGCTTGCCCTGCAGTCGCTGGAAGTATCGGTCCGCGAATCGGATGAACACCGCCTTGCGGGGGGAGCGGTAGCAGGTCACGACGGAGCCCGCCGGGGCCGTCACTTCGGATTGCCCGTCGACGACCACGAGCCCGTCCTTCTCGGGCAGCACGAGCCGGATCCCGACGGTCCTCAGGGGGTCGATCACGACCGCCCGAGGGGTCGTCTGGAACGGCGCCAGGCTCGTCACCACCAACGCCTCGATGGTGGGGTCGATGATCGGGCCCCCGGCCGAGAGCGAGTAGGAGGTCGACCCGGTGGGGGTCGCCACCATCATGCCGTCGGCGCGGATGCGGCCGATGGGGGTCCCGTCGACCGACACCTCGAACAGTCGCATCTTGGCCACGTGGCTGGTGTGGACCACCACTTCGTTGATCGCATCCGGCAGGCTCCTGCCGTTCACCTGGCAGGCGACCTTCATGCGTTCTTCCAGGTGGTAGCGCCCGCCGAGCAAGCGCTCGATCGCCTGGTCGAACTGGGCGGGGCGGTCCCCTTCGACCTCCGCGAGGAAACCGACCGTCCCGGTGTTGATGGGAAGGAGCGGAACGGAACTACGCTGGACCGCCATCAGGATCGTCCCATCCCCTCCAAAGGCGATGAGCGCGTCGGCGCGCATCTCCTCGAGCGACTCCGCCGGGTCGGCCAGTCCTAGCGCGACCCGGGTCTCGGGGGAGACCACGACCTCCGCCCGGCCCTCCAGGCGCTTGCGGGCCACCTGGGCGAGCTCCAGCGCCTTGGGCTTGCCGGGGTGGGCGATGAGCCCGATCCTCATAGGTAACCGCCCTCCTTGGAGGCGTCCCGGAACTTGGGGTCCCCCCACGCGAAGACGCTGGTGTGGTGCTCCAGCGATAACGGGAACGCTTCGAGCGGCTCGCGAGCCGCGTTGCCCACCCCGCCTCCCGCTTCGAGGAGGATCCGGTAGGCGGCGGCGATGTCGGTCACGCGGAGATTGCGCTGGTCGACGTCGTTCTCGAAGAAGTACGCGTCGGCGCTCCCCTGCGCGACCATCACGATCTCCAGGGAGGCGCATCCGAGCGACCGGACCCGACGGCCCTTCGCCGCCCAAGCGACCACTCGGGGAGTGGAGTGGCGTCCGAGGTTCAGGAAGAACAGCTCCGCCCGGGGGTCCCAACTCCGAACGTGCAGGGGCCGCCCGTCCCGGTACGCCCCGTGCCCCCGTTCCGCCCAGTACGTCACCCCGGTGAACACATCGTGCACCACTCCGACGTCGATCCCCCCCAACGTGCCGCTTCCGAGCGCGAGGGAGATGGTGGCGTACGGCAACCGGCGGAGGACGTTGTGGCTCCCGTCGATGGGGTCCACGACGAGCGTGCGGCTCCCGCCCCGGCGCACCGTGCCGATCTCCTCGCTCACGAGGTCCCAATCGACCTTCTCGGTCTCGAGCGTCGCGAGGAGCTGCGCTTCGACGATCCGGTCGATCTCCTCGGTGGGGGAGCCGTCGGCGCCCATGGCCACGATGTCGGCCCGGTGCGGGGAGCCGTTGGCGAGGCGGAACGCCCCGTGCGCCGCCGCGCAGATGCGGAACATCACTTCGAGGTCCGGGGATGGTCGGGGCTCCACGAGCTGCCGACCCGTTGCGGGGTCATATCAGTTCGGACCTCGCTTCGGTTCGCTTCGAGGGGCCCTCGGTGGACCAGAAGTTAAGAACCAGGGCCAGGTGCCGCGCCGATGGAACTCCAATTCCTCGGCGGGGCGAGCGCGATCGGCTCGCTCGGTCTTCTCGTTCGCGACCAAGGCCGGACGCTCCTGTTCGACTACGGGATGACCCCCTCCGACCCTCCCCAGTACCCTCAGCCGGCCCCCCGGGACATCGACGTCGCGTTCCTGAGCCACGCCCATCTCGACCACTCGGGCATGACCCCGCTGTTGAGCCGACTCCCCCATGCGCGCTTGGTCGGCACCCCCGTGACCGCCTCGGTCGCGGAGCTCCTGACCCGGGACTCGCTCAAGGTCGCCAAGATGGAAGGTTACCTCGAGCCGTACACCGTCGACGACATCCGGGCGCTCAACGCTCGGTGCGACGTCGTCCCGCTCAAGTCGACGTATCGGCGGCACGGGCTCGAAGTGGAGCTCCACCCCGCCGGTCACATCCCGGGGGCGACCATGTTCCTCTACCGCGGCGACAAGGACGTGCTCTTCACGGGGGACGTCTCCGGTCTACCGAGCCGGCTCGTAGGACCGGCGGTCCCTCCCGAATGCGACGTCCTGGTGATGGAATCCACCTACGCCGGTCGGGAGCACCCGGACCGGAAGGTGACCGAACAGAACCTGCGCGACCGCATCGAACAGGTCCTTGAGGATGGCGGACGGGTCTTGATCCCGGCGTTCGCCGTGGGCCGGGCCCAGGAGGTCGTCATGACCCTCGCTCAGTCGGGTTTCGACGTATGGCTCGACGGCATGGCCCGCGCGGTGAACGACATCTACCGCGCCGCGCCCGAATCGCTCCGGGACGCTCGAAAGTTCCATCGGGCGATGGACGCCGTCCACGTGGTCGAGCATTCGGGGGAACGACGCCACGCGCTCCGCGAGGCGGAGGTGATCGTGACCACGGGCGGGATGCTGGACGGCGGACCGGTGCTCTTCTACCTCGCCGAGATGTACCGGGACTCCCGGCACGCCATCTTCCTCACCGGCTATCAGGTCGAAGGCTCGAACGGACGACAGCTCATGGACCAGGGGACCGTGACGATCGACGAGGTGACCGTACGCCCCGAATGCCAGGTCGAGGCGTTCGACTTCTCCTCGCACGCGGGCCACTCCGAGCTCGTCGCGCTCGCCCGCGCTTCCCGGGCCTCCCAGATCCTACTGATGCACGGGGACCGGCGGGAGGAATTGGCCCGCTCGCTCCGCGACCTCGCCGACGTACGTCTCCCCGAGAACGGGGAGCGGTTCGCGCTGTAGGGCAGCTCCCCCTTCCGTCAGCTCTCGGGCTCGGCGTCCACGACCGACGGGGAAGGCGTGGGCCGGGCTTTCTTCAACGCCTCCTGGACCCGACGTCGGAGCTCGTCGATTCCGGCGCCGGTGATGGCCGACACTTCGAGGCGCGCCGAGGGCGGGTGCGGAAGGTCGGACTTCGTCTCTACCTCGAGGATCGGAGTGGTCGGGAACTCCGTCCTCCATCGCGCGAGGAGTCCTTCCTGGTCCGCCTGGGTGTAGCCGCAGCTCTCCGTAGGGTCGATCACGAACAGGATCACGTGGGCGGCCTTCTCGACGGTGGCGATGGCCTCCGCCTCGGCCGGGTTCATCCGGTCCGGCCGACCAAGGACCCCCGGGGTGTCGACCACTTGCATGCGGTCGAACCCGAGGTCGGCGTGTCCCACGGCGATCGCGAGCGTGGTGAACGGATAATCAGCCACCTCCGGGTGCGCGGTGGAGAGCCGGGCGACGAGCGAGGATTTTCCGACGTTGGGGAATCCCGCGACCACGACCGTGGGTACGCCGGTCTCCAGGTGAGGGCGGGCCCTCAGGAACGCCTCCATCTCCGCGAGGCGGACGAGGTCGGTGTCGACCTCCCTTAGGAAGCTCGCGAGGCGGCCGTAGCAACTTCGGACCGAAGCCCCGAATCCTTCCTCGGTGCCGAGGCGGCGGAGCCTCGATTGTTCCTCGCGGGAGAGCCCCCGGATCCGCTCCTCGGCGCGGTGCACCCGGGTGAGCGATCGCGCGAGCACCCCGCGGCCGAACCTTTGTTCGAGGAGTCGTTCCTCGAGCGGCGACGGGGGAGGCTCCTGGAACTTCTCGACGCGCAAGCGAAGCTGGCGCTGGGCCGTCGCGGTGCTCCGCACGATCTTCAACATCGCTCGCCGGCGAGCTCGGTCCAGTCGGTCCTCCCCGTGCGGCGTGGCCCGGTACGCTCGACGGAAGGCGATGTCGAGGATCACCGACGAGGGGGCACGACCCCGGGTCGTTCCGAGCGAGGCGCCCCGGTCCTCCCGACCCTTGAGCGGCGCCGATCTTCGACGGTTTCCGGGTCGCCGGGACGGAGCGGAAGGTCGGTGCCGTGTCATGCTGTCGCCTCTCGTGGCGTCGGGCTCCCCAATGATTTATGCCCTCCCCTCCTGCTCAACGGTTGGAAGGCCACTATGCCTCGATGGATTTCTTCAGAGCCGGGCGAAGAGGAAGGCCTGCTCGCCGGGCTCGGCATCAAAGATGTCGAAGAGTTGTTCGCCGACGTCCCGCGCCAAGTGCGACTGGGACGGATGGGAGTGGGGGCGGCGCGCGAGGAACAGGAGGTCGTGGCGCTCGTGGACAAGATCCTCGCCCGGAACCGTCCGTACTCGAAGTACCCGGCGTTCCTTGGAGGGAGGATGCCGATCCGCTATCTCCCCGCGGCGGTGGACGCGGTCCTGCTTCGCAGCGAGTTCTACACCGCCTACACGCCCTACCAGCCCGAAGCGAGTCAAGGGATGCTGCAGTCGTTGTTCGAGTTCCAGAGCCTCTGGGTCGAACTGACCGGCTTGGATGCCGCCAACGCCTCGCTCTACGATGGCTCCACGGCGGCCGCGGAAGCGGTCCTGCTCGCGCACCGGGTCCACGAGGGACACCGGTTCCTCATCCCCGAGAGCCTTCCATGGGAGGAGAAGAGCGTGCTCCGGAACTACACCGCGGGGCTTCCCGTTCGCTTCGAAGAGATCCCGTTCGACCGGCGGACCGGACGGCTCGACCTTTCGGCGGTGGACCGGGCCGTGGCCGGCGGCGACGTCTTCGGCATGCTGGCGGACGTGCCCAATGGGTTCGGCGTGGTGGACGAGGGCCTCCTCGACCTCAAGAGCCGCCTCAAGCAGGCCCCGCTCGTGGTCTCGGCGGACCCGCTCGCCTTGACGGTGCTCGAGCCCCCCGGCGCGTGGGGCGCCGATATCGTCGTCGGCGAGGGTCAGGGATTCGGTCTGCCGCCTTCCTTCGGGGGACCCCTCCTCGGATTGTTCGCGTGCCGTAACGAGCATCTTCGCTACACCCCCGGTCGAATCGTCGGTGCCACCCACGATACCAACGGGCGCCGGGCGTTCACGCTGACCTTGCAAACTCGCGAGCAGCACATCCGGCGGTCCCGGGCGACCTCGAACATCTGCACGAACGAGTCGCTCCTCGCGCTCGCCTTCACCTCCTACGCGAGCCTCGTGGGCCCCCGAGGCCTCGCCGAGCTCGCTCGGAAGCTGAGCGAGCGGGCTCGAACGTTGGCCGCGGCGCTTTCGGCGGTCCCGGGCCTCAAGGCCCCGGCGTTCGACGCCCCCTACCTTTGGGAGTTCGCCGTCGAGCTCACGGGCGGGGACCCCGAGAAGTTCCTCGACCGTCTGTACCGCCGCCGGGTCCTCGGAGGGACTCCGCTTGCCGACCCCCGCCCGGGGGCTTCGGCGCTCCCCGCTCCACTCTATCTGACCGCGGCGACCGAGTTCACGGACGAGGCCGCGATCCGCAAGTATGCTCGCGCGGCCAAAGCCGTTCTCGCGGCGAGCGGAGGTGCGCAATGAGCTTCCGACAGGCCCGATGGGACGAGCCGTTGCTCTGGGAGATCGTCCCGCCCCCGGAGAGCCTCCCCGCGCCCCCGGCCATTCCGGGACTCCCCGAGCGAGTGCGCCGGAAGTCGGGGGTTCGATGGCCGGAGCTCACGGAGGTCGAGGTGATCCGTCACTACACCCGGCTGAGCCAGATGAACTTCGGGATCGACACCTCCTCCTACCCGCTCGGCTCCTGCACCATGAAGTACAACCCCAAGGTCTCCGAGATGCTCGCTCGGCGGTCCGGGGCCGGCGAGGTCCATCCGTACCAGCCCGAAGCGACCGTCCAGGGGTCCCTCGAACTGCTCTGGAGGCTCGAGCGCGCGCTGGTGAAGATCACGGGACTGCCGGAAGTCTCGCTGCAACCGAGCGCCGGGGCCCATGGAGAGTTCGTCGCGCTCCTCATGGTTCGCGCTTATCTGCGGGACAAGGGCGAGCTCGACCGACGGACCGAGGTGCTCCTTCCCGACACGGCCCACGGGACCAACCCCGCCTCGGCCGCAATGGCCGGTTTCACCACCCGGGAGATCGCCTCCAAGGAGGGACGCGTCGACGTCGATGCCCTGAAGGCCGCGGTCAGCGACAAGACCGCGGCGTTCATGCTGACGAACCCGAACACGGCCGGACTGTTCGAGAAGGACATCGTCGACATCGCCTCCGTCGTCCACGGGGCCGGCGCGATGCTCTACTATGATGGAGCGAACTTGAACGCCATCCTCGGCATCACCAACCCCGGTCGGATGGGCTTTGACGTGGCCCACCTCAACCTGCACAAGACCTTCGCGACCCCCCACGGCGGGGGCGGACCCGGTGCGGGCGTGCTGGCCGCCGGCCCGACGCTCGCGCCATACCTGCCCGTGCCCCGGATCGTGAAGAACGGGCGCAAGTTCCGCTTCGACTACGACCGTCCGAAATCCATCGGGAAGATCAAGACCGCCTACGGGAACTTCGGCCTCGACCTCCGAGCGCTGGTCTTCATCCTCTCGCATGGGGAGGAGGGTATCCGGAACGTCTCTCGGCGGGCAGTGCTGAACTCGAACTACCTCGCGGCACGGCTCGGAAAGCACCTACCCCGACCGTTCCAGCCCCTCGTGAAGCATGAGTTCCTGCTCTCGGGGGCCCCCCTGAAAGCGCACGGCGTGCGCACCCTCGACCTCGCCAAGCGCCTGCTCGATGAGGGGGTCCACGCCCCCACGGTGTACTTCCCTTCGCTCGTGGAGGAGGCGCTGATGATCGAGATGCCGGAGACCGAGAGCAAGCGGGAGCTCGACCAGTTCGCCGAGGCGTTCGAGCGCGCGCTCGCCGACACCCCGGAGAACCTGAAGGCGGCCCCCAAGAACCTCTCGGTCGGGCGCGTCGACGAGGTCGCCGCGGCCCGGCTCCTCCTGCTCTCCTGGAAGGACCTGCGGAGTCGGGGCGCCGAGCTCGGCGCCTCGCCCCCTTCCGGGAGCGCCCCGAGGTAGGTTCGACCGGAACCTTCAAACAATCCGACCCCTAACCGGTCGGCATGAAGGAGCGGGTTCGGCGCATCTTCGAGAAGCTCGGCGAGCCGGCCGAGGCGGTCGTCTTCGTGAACTCCATCGACACGCACTTGGACCAGAGCTTCTTCTACGTCTTCGACGTGCCGGCCGGCCTCTTCGAGGGCTCCATCGCCCTCGCCACGCCCGACGGAGAGCTGAGGGTCCTAAGTAGCGTGCTCGAGGAGGAGACCGCTCGGCAGGCCGCCCAGCACGACCCCCACGTCACCGTCGAGGTGATGGAGAACGAGGAGTCCAAGCGGAAATGGGTCGCCGAGCACCTCGGGGGACGCCACCAAGTGGCGCTCAATTACTCGGAGCTCACCCATCGGGAGTTCCTCGCGCTCGAGAAGGCCGCCCCCTCCACGAAATGGCTCGATGCGAGCACCGCGGTCCGCAAGGCCCGGGCTGTCAAGGACGCCCGGGAGATCGAACGCCTTCGAAAGGCCGGAGCGATCGGCTCGCGCGTCGCGGAGTTGATCCCCGGGATGCTCCACCGCGGGGTGACCGAGAGCGAGCTCGCGGCCGAGATCGAGCACCAGATGATGCGCGCCGGCGCTTCGGGCCGTAGCTTCTCGACGATCGTCGGTTTCGGCCGGAACGGTGCCGAGCCGCATTACGCTCCCCAGGACGTCCGGCTGGAGCCGAACATGAGCATGGTCTGCGATTTCGGGGCGTTCTTCCGCCGGTATGCGAGCGACATCACGCGCTCCTTCCACTTCGGACCGACGGACCCCGAGCTCAAGGCGGTCCACGAGTGCGTCGAGGCCGCCCAGAAGGCGGGCTTCGAGGCGGTGCGCGCCGGAGCCCTCGGCAAGGAGGTCCACCTGGCCGCGCAGAAAGTGATCGACGCCTCGCCCTGGAAGGGACGGTTCATCCACGGGGTCGGGCACTCCATCGGGCTCGGGGTACATGACGGGTTCTCGATGGGACCGCGGGGAGAGGAACCCCTCGAGGTCGGCATGGCCGTGACGGTCGAGCCCGGCATCTACCTCCCCGGGCACGGAGGGGTCCGCATCGAGGACGACGTCCTCGTCACGGAAAAGGGCCTAGAGTTCCTGACCACTGCTCCCCGTGGCTACCTCGAGGTCCCGGCGTGAAGTTCGGCGTCCTGACCGGCGGAGGCGATTGCCCCGGCCTCAACGCCGCCGTTCGTGCGGTGGTGTATCGGGCGCACCGGAAGGGGCACACCGTCCTCGGTTTCCGGGACGGCTGGAGGGGCCTGCGCGACAACCTTCCGATGCCCCTGGAGGCCCCCTCGCTCTCGACGCTCATCGCCAAAGGCGGGACCCTCCTCGGCAGCTCACGGACCAACCCGTTCGCCCAGCCGGGGGATGCCGAACGGGTCCTCTCGACCTTGGACGCGCATGCTATAGATGTCCTCGTCGCGATCGGAGGGGACGACACGCTCGGAGCCGCCCTCGAGCTCCACCGCCGGGGCCGCAAGGTCGTCGGGGTCCCGAAGACCATGGACAACGATGTGGGCGGGACCGACTGGACCTTCGGGTTCGACTCCGCCGCCTCGGTCGCCATGGAGGCCCTCGAGCGGTTGAGGGACACGGCCGAGAGCCACCATCGGGCCATCGTGCTCGAGGTGATGGGACGGCACGCCGGCTGGGTGGCGCTCGCCACGGGACTGGCCGGCGGCGCCGACTTCACCCTCATCCCCGAAGAACCGTACCGAGAGGAGGAGCTGCTCGCCCACGTCCGGTCGGCGATCGCGCACCGCGGGTATGCGCTCGTTGTGGTCTCCGAGGGGATCGACCTTGGGGGCAAGGGCTCGGTCGGCTCCCAGGACCAATTCGGCCACGAACTCCTGCGGGAGCGCGGGGTCGGCGCCTACCTCGCCCAACGATTGGAGAAGCTCGTCCCGGTCGAGGCCCGCTCGGCCCAGATCGGTCACATCCAGCGGGGCGGACCTCCGACGATGTTCGACCGCATCCTCGCGACCCGGCTCGGCGCCAAGGCCGTGGACCTCGCGGTCGAAGGGAAGTTCGGCACCGTCGC
>Ga0326727_10008281_pt1 | contig 26545 bp, 23 predicted proteins | sample MB2enrmetagenome_FD_207643 | JGI IMG/M metagenome (GOLD analysis project Ga0326727, IMG submission 207643) | Lab enriched peat soil microbial communities from McLean, Ithaca, NY, United States - MB29MY | ecosystem: Environmental > Terrestrial > Soil > Wetlands > Peat | place: USA: New York...
AGGCCATGGCGGAGATTCGGGCCTTCACCGACTGGCTGCTGGCGCAATCGTGCCCCTTTGTCGGATTGTGGGGGGTCTCGTTGGGCGCATGGCTGGGCGGCCTGGCCATCTGTCATGATTCGCGCCTGGGCGCCGCCGTCTTGACCGTCCCCGCCGCCCGCCTGGACCGGATCATCGAAGAAACGGCCTTCTGCGAAACCATTCGCGGCGCCTTGCAAAACCGCCGCGTCGATTTGCGCAAACTCAATCTCGCCTCGAACCGCCCCGCCATCGCCAGGGAAAACATTTTGCTCATCGAAGCGGAACATGATCTGTTCGTGGCCAAAGACAGCGTCGAAGAACTTTGGCGCGCCTGGGACAAGCCCGAAATCTGGCGCTTTCCCCAAGGGCACATCAGCGTTTTGTGGGTGCCGGGTTTGTCCAATCGCGCCGCGCGTTGGATCGCCGCAAGGGCGGGCCGGCGCGCCGCGAAATGAACGCGCTGCCCCCCAGGTAAAATCGCAGCCGCAATTCCGCCGCCCGTCTGATGCCTATGCGCGTTGTCCTGATGATCGGGCCGCGTTCCCTTCGAAATGGTTTCAGATCGGGATTTGCAGCCACGAAAAGCTCCGATTGCCCGTCGCAAAGGTCCGCCCCGTCGAGTCGGCGATCAATGGCCAGCGCCGCGCAAAGCTTTCCGGGGCCGTTGGTCAATGCGATCGATTCCGCCACCGGCCGGTTCTTACGCATCAACCCTTGCCCGCAGGCGGCCTCGATGGCCCGGATCAGCACCGCCTCCGCCCGTCCCGCCCGCTGGCACACGGCATTCACGCAAAAATGGAAACCGTAAATCAAATAGACATACGCCCGGCCCGGCGGCCCGTACATGGCGCGGTTGCGCGCCGTTTCGCCGCCGAAACCATGAGAAGCAGGATCCTCCGCCAAATAAGCCTCCGTCTCCACGATCGGTCCGCCGCACAAACCTTTCGCCGTCCTGCGCACCAGCCATTGGCCCAACAACCGCCGGGCCACCACCTCGGCCGATGGCTCATAAAAGGACTGGGGCAAGGCGATGAAGGTCGTCACCGGGCAAACCTATCCAAGCTTAAACGGCCTCGCGCCCGCGCCTCTCCCGCCGGGGCGCCGGTTTGGGCGCGCCGCCATCAACCGGGGCCGGCAGCGCAAAATACTGCTGCGCGTTGCCGTAACAGATGTTGCGGATCATCGTGCCCAGCAGCATTTCGTCGCCAGGCAGTTGCCCCGCCTCCATTTCTCGCCCGATGACATTGCACAAAATCCGGCGAAAATATTCATGACGCGGGAAGGACATGAAGGAACGGGAATCCGTCACCATGCCAACGAAGCGCGACAGCAACCCGGTGTTGGACAAGGCGTTCAACTGCCATTCGATCCCTTCCTTCTGGTCCAGAAACCACCAGCCCGGGCCGACCTGGATTTTGCCCGGAACGATCCCGTCCTGGAAACTGCCCGCCATCGTCGCCAGCACGTAATTGTCCGCCGGATTGTGATTGTAAAGAATCATCTTGGGCAGGGCCTCCTCGCGCTCCAACAGGTCCAGAAACCCGGCCAGCGCCCGCGCTTGTGGAAAATCGCCCATCGCATCGAACCCCGTGTTCGGCCCCAGTTGGCGCAGCCGCCGCGAGTTGCTGTCGCGCAACGCCCCAAGATGCAGTTGTTTGACCCAGCCTTTCCGGGCGTCCAGCCGGCCAAAGAACACCATCATAAACGCCGCAAATTGCTCCTGCTCCCCGGGCGAAGCCGCCTGGCCGCGGCGCGCCTTGCCGAAAATCGCGGCGGCGGTTTTGACGGCGCATGGCGTGGCGCAACATTGCTCAAGCCCGTGGTCGGACAGCCGGCAGCCCCTGGCGTGAAAATATTCATGACGCCGGCGCAACGCCTCGAGAAAGTCCTGCAAGTCGCCAATCCCGCCGCCCGCCGCCCGCTCCAGCCGCGCCAGCCAGGCATTGAAAGAAGCCGGTTGATCGACCCCCAGCCCCTGGTCCGGTCGGAACGTCGGAAACACCTGCGTGGCCAAGCCGTCGGCGGCGATCGTTTCGTGATGCTTTAAATCATCCGTCGGATCATCGGTCGTGCAAAGGGTCCTGACATTGAACTTTTTCAAAATGCCGCGCGCGCTCAGCTCCGGATGGGCCAATTGTTGGTTGGCTCGCTTCCAGATGCGCGCCGCGCTGGCTTCATCGAGCAGCTCGTCGATTCCGAAATAGCGCTTCAGCTCCAAATGGGTCCAATGATAGAGAGGGTTGCGCAACGTGCGCGGCGCCGTCGCCGCCCAGGCGCAAAACTTGGCATACGGCTCGGCGGGGCCGGTGCAAAACGTTTCGCCCACGCCATTGGCCCGCATGGCGCGCCATTTGTAATGGTCCCCCTCCAGCCAGATTTCCCACAGATTCCTGAACCGGCGGTCTTCGGCAATGTCGCGCGGTGAAAGGTGGCAGTGATAATCGAGAATTGGCTCCGGTTCGGCAAACTCCCGGTAAAGGCGCGCGCTCGTTTGATTGTGCAACAGGAATTTCTCGTGAATGAACTTCATTTTGAACATCGCTTGAGATTAGTTCCTGAAAAAGCGCGCCGCCAGAACGTTCGCCGCCACCCCGAACGCCGCCAACACAGCCAGCGGAATCAGCACGGTGCTGATGCCGCTGCCGAAGCTGATGAGTTGATGCAACGCCTGCAATGCCCAGCCGGTCGGCACGCAGAGGGAGACGGTCTTGAGCGAGGGCGGTCCGATTTCCAGCGGCCACCAACAGCCGCCCAAGGCCGCCATCAGCAGACTCCCCAGCACGCAAATCCCGTTCACGCGGTCGGGCGCGGCAATCAGCGAACCCACCAGCACCCCCAGCGACCCGGCCACCCACGCCAACAGCACCAGCGTCAGGGTCACGGCCGGCAGATTCGCTCCGAGGTTGACGTGAAACAGGAATTTGCCGGCCGCGAGAAGAAAGAGAATCTGCACCAACCCAAGCAATATGAGGCCGTAGATTTTTCCCAGGACAATTTCCCAGCGCGTCACCGGGCAGGCCATGAGCCGTTTGATCACCCCGTTGCGCCGCTCCGCAGCCACGGTCGCGCCTCCGAAGATCAGCAGGTTCATCACCAGGAACATGACGAGATTTCCCGGCAGCGAAAAGTTGAAGCCGGACGGCACAGGCTTTCGTCCGGCAAATCGCGCGTTCAAACTCACCGGATTCGGCCCGGCCATGATTTCCCGCAGTTTGCCTTCGGAAATTGTTCCCGGCTCGTTCGCCGCCGTGGCCGCTTCGAGCAGATGGCCGTTCATCGCGATCAATGCCCGCACAAGACGCAGTTCGATCAGCGCCGCGTCGGCCTGCGCCGAGGCGTCGCGCTTAAGGAACCGCACCTTGGTCTGCTCCCGCGACAATACCCTGCTGGTGAAATCGGCGGGGATGCGGATGACGCGCCCGGCAGGCTCGCGATTCGTCGGACTCAGGAGCCACATGTTCTGTGAACTGAGTTCATCGAGAAAAATCCGCCCGAGGAAATTCGTATCCTCGTTCTCAATCAGGACCGGCGGCGTCCGGTTATAGGGATCGCCCGGCCCCTTATTGCTAAAGCCCATGAGATAAACGAAAGCCAGAGGCATGACGAAGAACCACACGTAAGCGCTCTTGTGCTTGAGAAAAAGGCGCAGGTCCGTGTGGCCAATGGCGAGGAGACGTTTCATGTGCGCAAACCGGACTGGAATCTCCGTCGAAGCAGCATCGCCGCCAGCGCCATCAGCGCCGCGCCCACCGCCGCGAGTTTGAACGCCGCCCAGCCCCATGCCGCGTCCATGCCGCCGTCCTGCAGGTTGCGCGCCGTGGTCACGAACCAAAAGCTGGGCAGAAACGGCGTGATGTGTTGGCGCACGAACGCCGGGAGCCCTTCCGGTGGAAACACTCCGCCCGCCAAGCCCATGCCCATCGCCGCCAGATTGTTCAGCACCGCCGCGCGGCGTTCATCCGGCATGAGCGCCACAAACACAGCGAACAAAGCCGCCATGAAACAGGCATAGCCAAAGGTCAGCGCCATCAGCGGCAGGGGTTGCCGCCAGTGAATGTGAAAAATCAAGCCGCCGCCGCCGAGCATGATCCCGCTGCACAGCAGCAACATCACCACCCCGAACACGGCCTTGCTGGCGAGAAATGGCGCCAGCGAATCCCGCAATGTCTGGTATCGCTCGAGCGTGTGCTGGCGCAATTCACGGTAGAGATCGCTCATCGCGCTGCCGGCGATGAACAGCAGAAACATTCCGGAGAACCCAATCAGCAGATACGAGAACACGCCGCTGATGGCGTCGCTCTGCGAGCCGCCAGTCTTGGCCGCCGCCGCGCGGGTTGAATCGTCCGCCGGCGCTTCCGTTTCGTAACTCACCAGCGGCGGGTTGATGAAATTCTTGTACTTCGGCGTCAGCATGAGTTTGGCGCCCGTGCGTTCCATAAAAAAGAAAGCCTTGTTGTAATCCCCGCTGCCTTCCAGCCCCGTCTGCCATTCGGGAAACTTGGAGCTGAAGTTGCGCGAAATCGTGTTCAACGCCGTCGTCACCACGCCGAGCAATTCTTCCAACACCGCCGGATTGACTGACTCCGCCGGATTCTTGATCAGTTCCAGGCTGACCGGTTCGTGCGCCGTGAGATAATTTCGCATGAAGTTCGTTGGGATGATGAGGACGGCGCTGATCTTGTCGGCATTGATCTCGCGCATCGCCGCTTCGCGCACCTTAAACACAGGGTCAAAATGCTTGCCGCCCCGACTCTGGTTGGTCACGCCGCACAGCAAATCCCCCAACAGCGACTTGTCCTCGTCCACCACGGCGAATCGGATGCGGCCCAGCGCCCCGCTGTCGGCATGTCTGCCGAATACCAGGCCGACGAGCAGGGTCATGGACAGCGGCACGATGAGATTGATAAGCCACGGCAGCGGATTCCGCAGAGCGTGACGAAGGTCTTTGGACAAAAGCACGCGGAGCATTTTATTCCCTCAGTTCGCGCCCGGTCAGTTGCAGAAACACATCGTTCAGGCTGGGCCGCTTGAGCGTGACGTTTTCCGCCTGCACCGGAAGATCGAGCAAAGCCTTCAGGCACTCGGACGGGTCCCGCGCGCCAATGGCTGCGACAACCAGTTGCCGCTCCGATTTCTGGATCACCCGAAAACGCTGGTGAAAACCCTCCCACGCCTCTGGTGAAGTGTTTTTGAAATCCGCCTCCAGCACGAACACGCGGTCGCCCCCCAGCCGTTCCTGCAATTGACTCAACGTCCCTTCCGCCAGCAACCGTCCGTGATCGATGATGCCGATGCGCTGGCAAAGCATCTCCGCCTCCTCCAGATAATGCGTCGTGTAAAGAATCCCCGTCCCGGCCGCCAGCAGGTTGCGGATGAATTCCAGAATATTCAGCCGCGCCTGCGGATCAATGCCCACCGTCGGCTCATCCAGCAGCAGCAATTGCGGACGATGCAGCAGCGCGCAACCAAGATTGATCCGGCGCTTCATGCCGCCGGAATAAGTGCTCACCGCGTCCTTCGCGCGATCCGCCAGCATCAGGGCCTCGAGCAATTCCGTCGCCCGCGATTTGGCCTCGCGCGCGCTCAAGCCCGCTATCCGCCCCCAGAATTCCAGGTTCTCGCGCCCGCTCAACTCCCCGTAAATCGCCAGTTCCTGCGGCACCACCCCCATGATGCGTTTGGCTTTCTGCGGATCAGACCAAAACCCCTCGCCCGCGACCAGCACCTCGCCGGAGTCGGGCTTCAGCAACCCGCACACCATCGAGATCGTCGTCGTTTTGCCGGCGCCATTGGGGCCGAGCAGTCCGTAAATCTCACCGGGCCGCACCTCGAAACTGATGGAATCCACGGCGCGAATCGCGCCGAATGCTTTGGAGAGACGCTCCACCCGCAGCAAACTCATGCCGCGATGGTAGCGGGGCATGAGGACATGACAAGCAACGATTGGGCGACGATTACTTGCCGCCGTTTCCGTTGCCGCGACGGTAGCCTTGCAAATCGAGAGTGACGTGCGCGTAACCGATCTTTTTCAGCGCCTCGGCCACGCGGCCGGACACGTCGCCGCTGGAGAACCTGCGGATTTCCTCCACGCCCACTTCGATGCGGGCCAGATGCAGCGTGGCGCCCTGCCCTCGCAACTCGTGATGGCGCACGCGCAGATCGTGGAACCCCAGGTCGCGCAGGACATACTCGGCCTGCTCGATCATGCCCAATTTCTCCGGCGTGACCGGCTCGCCGTGCGGCACGCGCGAACTCAGGCAGGCCATCTGCGGCTTTTCCGCCGTGGGCAGGCCAAGCTGCGCGGACAAGGCGCGAATCTCGCCCTTGGTCAGCCCGGCTTCCTTCAACGGCGCCCGCACACGGAACTCCCCGGCCGCTTTCACCCCGGGACGGTAATCGCCCGCGTCGCTTGCGTTTTCACCGTAGGCAATGACCGCAAAATTCCCCTGTTGCGCCAGCGGCGCCAGGTGGGTGAACAGCTCGTGTTTGCAAAAGTAACAGCGATTGTTTGCATTGGCCACGTAATCGGGATTCTCAAATTCCGCCGTCGCGATCACCCGCAAGGGAATCGCAAATTGCCTGGCCACGGCCACCGCCTCCTCCAGCTCGCGCCGCGGCAGGCTGGGCGAGTCCGCCAGCACGGCGAGGGACTTTTCGCCCAGCACCCGCTGCGCCACGCAGGCCAGAAAAGTCGAGTCCACCCCGCCGGAATAAGCCACCAGGCATGAACCGTAGGAGCGCAGCAAACTTTCGAGTTGTTCCAACTTGTTCAAAGACACGCTCTAAATTGCCATCAGGGCCGCGCAAAGTCCAGTCGGGGGGCCGCTCATTTTCGTTTGACAACGCCGATGAACGCCTCGTGCTGCGGCGTCCGGCTCCCGGCCTCCCGGCCCCAATAATACTCCACGCGGGGCTCCAGGATGACCAGCTCCACCGGTTCATAAAATGCCCCCGCGTATTTGGGGAGCCACGCCATCACGGGAGCGTCGAAATCCCGGTTAAAGTTCCCCCGCAAGTCCCAGGAAAGCGGGTCTTTGACGAAGACCACGTATTCGGGCCGGGTCTCCTGGATTTGGGCGATCATTTCACGCTGCATGGCCGCGGCATAGGGTTGAGGCAAAAAGAAATCAAACATGTAGATGTAGCCTGTCGCCGAGTGGCGGCGCGCGTAGAACAAGATCTCCGGCTCGGAACCCAGCACCGCGATGCGGGCGTTGGGAGAGGCCTGTTCGCGCAGGTAGCGCCCGACCTGCGCGCATTCCACAAACGGATTGCCGGGGTAGGTTCTCGCGCAGACTTGATCGGGGCTGAGACTAAAGAATACGGCCCGATGATGGAACACGACCAGCAGCCACATGACGATGAAAAGACTGGCCGCCACAGCAGTCCACGCCGCTCCCGGCATCCTGGTCCGCGCCCAATGCAAGGCGGCGCTGAGAGCCTGGCCCGCCAACAGGCACAGCGCCGGCAACAGCATGACGAAATAATGCTCGGAAAAGTAAAAGGAAAGCGAGACGGCCACGGCCGAGAAAACGAAAAAGGCCGCCAACCACAGCCTCTTCCACAGCTCGCCTTTGACCAGGGCAAGAGAGACCAGACCCAGGCCGGCGGTGATCCAGAACAAACCATCGGCTGTGAACGGCATGTCCTTGAAAAACAAGGAGAGCAGCCACAGCCCCTGGCGCCAGCCGAACTCAGCCGCATGCACCCTCGCATAGACCACGGTCCAAAACCAGAACCTCTGAAACACTCCCGCCTGCCACAGAATCCCGGCCGTCAATGTCAGCGGCGCGACCAGGCCGGCCCCGTACAAGGCAAGCCGCTGCCAGTGCATGCGCCACTGCTCCCTTTCCCTCGCCCCCCGCGCCGCAAGCAGGCAAAGTCCGAACAGCCCGAACACGCCTCCCGGCTGCTTCATCAAGCAGGCAACGCCGAACAATAAGCCGCTGCAAAAGAACAGGCTGGGCTTTCCGGAATCCTCTCCTCGCAACAGCAGCAGCAGGCCGGCCAGGGCCGCCGCGACCACGAAGTGCGTGGCGTGCGCCCACAATCCCAGCACCACCGGGCTGGTCGAGAGCAGGGCGTACGAGGCCGAGGCTGCGACGGCGCCCGGCACATCCAAAAAGCGCCGGGCCAGACGGAAGAGCAGCAGGCTGGCGGCCAGGTTGACCAGCAAAAAACCGAAGTGAATGCCTGAGACGCCTTGGCCAAAGAACAACATCAGCACAGCATACGCCGCATAAATGCCAGGCAACTTCATGTTGTAGAAAAGTTTGTAGGGAGGGATGCCTTGGAGCATCAGTTGGCCGGCATAAGCGAATTCGCCCTCGTCGCGTTCCAGCGGCGTGGCCAGCAATCGAATGCGCACCACCGCGATGAAGAGCAGAGCCAGCAGCAACAACGTCATCGGCAAGCTGGTCCTCAAATGCTTCATGGGATTGCCGCAGGTCACTCCCAGGCGGCGGGCAGGCCATGGCCCGGCGCTCCCGGAACGGGGGCCGGCGCGGCGGGTCCTGCCTGTTGTGCCTTCACGCCTGCAACTGAAAACTGAACATTGAACACTGGCAAACTAATTCGCTTTCGGACAACCTGTGGCATTGAATAAATTTCGGTTCAATGCCAATCCCGCCGTCCGCCGCCTTGCCGCGGCCTTGGGCGGCATTCTGCTCAGCGCGTCCTTTGCGCCTCTCGACATGGCGTGGGCGGCCTGGCTGGCGCCGGGCTTGATTCTCTTTAGCGGTTTGGGTACGCAAGGGGGCCGGGCGTTTCGGATTGGATTTGTGGCGGGGTTGGCTCATTTTCTGGGTTCGCTCTATTGGTTGCTGCACATGCCCTTCACCTGGCGCGGCCTTCCCATCGCGCCGGCGGCCGGCTGGCTGGCGTTGGCCGCCTATTGCGCGCTCTATGTCGCCCTTTGGGTCTGGATCTGCTGGAGATTTTTCCCGGGAAGTTGCGACACGGCGGACCAATTCGCCGCCACAAGCTGGCTGCGGCGTTTGGCCTGGGCGTTGGCGACGGGAGCGTTTTGGACAGCCTTGGAATATGCCCGCGGCGCCCTCCTGACCGGTTTCCCGTGGAATTTTGTGGGCGCGTCCCAATACAAGTTGCTGCCGCTGATTCAACTCGCGGCCATCACCGGCATCCACGGCGTTTCTTTCCTGGTCGTTTGGACCTCGGTGTCGCTAGGCGGCGCGGCCCTGGTCCTGGCGCGGCGGCCTGGAGCGCAAAGCGTATGGGCGGGCGCCGGACTGCCGCTGCTCGCCGTGGCGGGCGTGGCTAGTTTTGGCGCGGGCAAACTGGCCTCCATTCCGGCTCCGGCCAGGGAATTGACAGTGGCCTTGATCCAGCCGGATATTCCGCAGACGTTGATTTGGGATCCCGCCGGCGACAAGGTGCGCTTCCAAACTGTGCTTGACCTCTCGGAAAAGGCGCTGGCTTCCAATCCCCGGCTTTTGCTGTGGCCGGAATCCGCCGTGCCTGACCTGACGGATGAGACCCAGCAGGCCATCGTCCGATTGGTCCGCCGCCATGATACCTGGCTGGTTTTTTGCGCCGGCACTTCCGAACCGGCGCCCCGCGGCGCGCCGCATTACTTCAACAGCGCCCTTCTTTGCAACCCGGACGGTGTGCTGGAAGCCATTTATCACAAACGGCGGCGGGTTATTTTTGGCGAATACATTCCACTGGTCCACTGGCTTCCATTTTTGAAATGGCTGACGCCGATTGGCGGCGAGATTACTGCGGGCGATCGCCCCGTCGAGTTCGAGATCCAGAATCCTTCGGTTCGAATTTCCGTCCTCATTTGCTTTGAAGACATGTTCCCGCAGGAGGGGCGGGAACACGTCGGGCCGGAGACAGATTTCCTGGTCAATTTGACCGATGACGGCTGGTTTGGGCATGGCGCCGAGCAGTGGCAGCAAGCGGCCAGCGGCATATTCCGCGCTGTCGAAAACGGCGTGCCGCTGTTGCGCTGCACCAATGACGGTTTGACCTGCTGGGCCGACGCCCAGGGTCGCATTCGGCAAATTCACAACGTTGGAGGGGACGTGTATGGTCCTGGTTTCATCCTCGCCCGCATCCCCTTGCGCGCTCCGGGTGACCGTCACCGCACCTTCTATAACCGGCACGGCGACTGGTTTCCTTTGAGTTGCTCTGGATTTGGAATCGGATGGCTGGCCGCGACGATGTGGAGGCGCAAGGGCGCTAAACTGTCCAACGCGCCGGGCGCGGCTGTCCAGAATTGAGCGCCTCTGTCCAGGATTGAGACGATCCTTTGGCGCTCTTCAGCGCCAGCCCCCAGCCAATGCGCCATGGAAACCGTTGGCACATCCCCTGCTACCTTAACCAAGAGTGTTGTTAGTGTTAGCATGAGAATGATTGACTATATACGGTTCCAAGTGATACCACCGGTTTCCTTCGGTCTCTTTTTGGCCATCGAAGGAATAGTTCTCTACGGGTTGTTTCGGGCGATTGTTGCGCCGTAAACAAGACCGAGTCCCGCGGCCTTCTGCAAGGCCGGCAACCCGACCGGAATAGCCAAACAAAAGCCGGCGCGGTTAACCCCGCGCTGGCCTTTCTGTTTTTTGGATGGCCTTTTCTGTCCCCAATCTTAATCTGCCGATAGATGCAGTATTTGGATCTGACCCTGTCCTCGCCTGCCGCCAACCTGGCTTGTGACGAGGCCCTGCTGGAGGCCTGCGAGGAGCAGGCGGGCGGCGAGGTTCTGCGGGTATGGGAGCCTTTGCAGCATTTTGTTGTGGTCGGCTTCTCCAACCGAATTGCGCGGGAAGTCAATGCGGCGGCCTGCCGGCGGGAACACATGGGCATCTACCGGCGTTGCAGCGGCGGCGGCGCTGTTTTGCAAGGGCCGGGCTGCCTGAATTACACGCTCATTCTCAGGCTGGACGGAAATGCCGCGCTGCAAAACATCTCCGCGGCCAATCGCTACATCATGGGGCGGCACCGGGACGCCTTAAGCGCGCTGCTGGGCCGGCCCGTGCGGGTGCAGGGCCATACCGATCTTTCGGTTGCCGGCCTGAAATTTTCCGGCAACGCCCAGCGGCGCAAACGCCACGCCTTGATTTTCCACGGCACTTTCCTCCTGCGTTTCGACTTGAGCCTCATGGAGCGATTTCTGCCCATGCCGTCCCGCCAGCCCGATTACCGCGAGGGACGCCTCCACGGGTCGTTCCTGACCAACCTGCTGCTGCCCGCCGAGGCGGTGAAGGAGGCCTTGCGCCGGACATGGTCGGCCGGGACCGTCTTGGAGGTCGTGCCGGATTGCCGGAAGCTGGTGGTGGAGAAATATTCGCTCGATGAGTGGAACCTGAAGTTCTGAGCTGACGAGAGGGCGCCGGATCAGTTGCGGCCGAGATTGCGCATCCAGGTGGCGCTTTGGGAATACTGGCTGTAGGCCTTGTCGCCGAGAGTTTCACGGGCGGCCCGTTCTGTTTCGGCCTCGATGGCTTTGAGGGTCAGTTCAACCCGCTCCGGCGGGATTTCCTTGTTGGCCAGAAGTTGTTGCTTCTGATCCTCGGCCACTTGGCGCATATCGTAAATGGTTTGCGAGGTCTCGGCCGGCAGATCGAAGCGTTCCGTCAGGATGCTCAGATTCTGGTACTCCGGGTCCCTGGCGCGATCCAGCGCGGCGGCGCGCTCCGGGCCTAACTGGGTTTTGACCTCGCTCATCATGCGCTGTTCCTCAGCGGCTTTGGCCGCGCGAACGCTCGGGTCGCTCATGTCCTCATAGGCATACGTGCTGTCAATGGCCTGTTGCCGTTGAAACAGAGCCCGGAACTCCTCCTCGGTTGGGTTGAAGCCGATGAGTTCCTTGCGCAGATGATCGGCGGTGGAGGACATGCAGAGCTGGTATTCGTCCCTTTCCTGCGGACTGAGCAAGGCGGACACGGCGGCGTCCTGCTCTTCGTCGATCTTCTTCAGTTTTTCAACGTCGCCCGGGGAGAGCGCGCCCGGCAGGCCGTAGGTGACGCGCTCGCGTTCGCCCTCAAACTGGTCGCGCAACACCAAAAGGCGGGAACGCTTGTCCTCGGACAAAAAGGCCAGCCGGCGGTTGTCCTCGTCGGTATCGACAAAATATTTGTTCATCTCGCGCTCGTAATTGACGCCCAGCAATTCGCGCAGGACGACGGGGAGTTCCTTGTCGATTTGGGCCAGTTGTTTTTCCCGTTCTTCAAGCTGGGTTTGTTTGAGTTTCCGTTTCTCGTCCGTCTCCCAGAATTTGAACGGGCGGCCGTTGTGGTAATATTGGCCGCGCCGCTGCGCGTAGAGACGCATGACATCGGTCATGATAATGTCCCGGAGCGTGGGTTCGGGGCAGCCGATGGCGCGAAGGTTGGCGATGTATTGGCGGTAATCCGTGGATTCAAGCTGGTCCCAATTGAAGGCGTTGGTCTGATACACGACGACGGGTTGGGGGCGGGCGGAAGCCTCTTCGGCCTTGGCCTTCCACGCCGCCACTTCGACCTCGGCGCTGTCCCGGTCCTGCTCCACCTGTTTTCCCCAGTAATCGCTGAAGTAAAGGTAGCCCGCCGTCAAAACGGCGGCGTTAAACGCGCACAGAATGACCACGAACCGCGTTTTCATTCCCCGCAGTGTACGGGTTTTATTGGCTCGTGGAAAGGCGGAAAATTATTGTGTTGTGGTAAACCCATCCCGCCCTGAGAACAGCGGGGGGGAAGTCCCATTGGTTGGGCGAGTTTGGAAAGTGCTGCGGCTCCATGGCAAAGGCGCTGCGGAAACCATAGGCCTGGCCGCCTTTGCCCGTGATCGTGCCGTCCAGGAAATTGCCGGTATAGAATTGCAGGCCCGGTTCGGTGGACAGCACCTCCAACACCCGGCCGGTGGTTGGTTCGCTCACCTGGGCGATCACGTCCAATCGTCCTGCGGGATGGTTGAGCACAAAGTTGTGGTCATAGCCTTTCCCGAACTTGAGCTGCCTGTCCGCCTGCTCGATGCGCGCCCCGATGGTGGTCGGTTCAAGAAAATCAAAGGGCGTGTCCTCCACCGGCCTCAGTTCGCCGGTCGGGATCAGGGTCTCATCCACGGGGGTAAACTTGTCGGCGTCGATAAAAACGGTGTGCCCCAGAATGTCGCCGTGGCCGGCCAGGTTGAAATACGAATGCTGGGTCAGATTGACCACGGTGTCTTTGTCGGTGGTTGCCGTGTATTCCAGACGCAGCCCGTTGTCCGACATCAGTGTATAAACGGCCGTGACCTTGAGATTGCCGGGATAGCCTTCCTCGCCGTCCTTGCTCAGGTAGCTCAGTTCCAAGGCCGGCCCGGCGTCGCTCTGTATGATTTTGGCGCGCCAAACGACTTTATCGAATCCGCGCGTCCCGCCGTGCAAGGCATTGGGACAATCGTTGGTCGCCAAATGATAGGTGACCCCATTCAGGGTGAACCTGCCCTCCGCAATGCGATTGCCATACCGGCCGATCATCGCGCCGAAATAGGGGCTCTTGGTCAAATAACCTTCCAAATTGTCATAGCCCAGCACCACATCGCCCAGATGGCCATCCCGGTCGGGGGCCTTCAATGAAACGAGGATGCCGCCGTAGCTGCAGATCCGCGCCTCGACGCCGTTGAGATTGCGCAAGGTGAAAATGTCCACATTCTGGCCCTCGCGCGTCTTGCCGAACGGGGCCCGCGTGATTTTGCAGGGAAGAGTTTCGCCGCAACAGGTTTGCCCGGCGCAGACGCAGGAGTCCGTGCAGCAGGCATCGTCCGCCGGGGAACTGGTGGAGGCGCTTGCCGCCAGCGCCACGGCCAGGGTGGCGACGGCGGGGAGCAGGAGTTTATTCATCATGTCCCAAGTCCTTTTTTGAATTATGAACGGAAATTGAGCGGGCTGGCTTGGAGCGTTTCGTGGGCGCAAGCCTGATTGGTCGGCGCCTCCGGCACGCGGGCGTTGGGGCTGACCATATGGTTGGCCAACAGATAGGCCTCCACCTCCTCGCCGCTGATGTCCGGCAGCATGTGGCCGTTGATTTCGACGCACGGGCTGAGCATCTGCCCGCTTTTCTGGATCATTTCCTCGCGCTGCGAGGGGTCATTGATGATGTCGCGGTCCTCGAACGGCAGCTCGTATTTGCGGAGCACGGCGCGCACGCCCTGGCTCCAGCCGCAGGACGGTTTGAGATAGGCGATAATTTTAGGTGTCTCCATAGCCTTCATTAGTCCTCATATTGCCATAGACGGCCCCGAAGGCAACTGCTAAATTCCGGGCCATGAAGCCTGAACCGCTGAGATACACCTACGAAGAAATGGCGAAAATGATCGACCACTCCCTGCTGCATCCGGCCTTGACGGACCAGGAGCTGGAAGCGGGCTGCCGGTTGGCCGCCCAATACCGCACAGCCGCGGTGTGCGTCAAACCTTACTTCATCAAGCGGGCGGCGGAATTGCTCAAAGGCACGGGCGTGATGGTGGGGGGCGTCATCGGTTTCCCGCACGGCAACAGCGCCACCGAGGTGAAACGCTATGAAACACAACTGGCCTGCCAGGACGGGGCGGCGGAAATCGACATGGTCATCAACATCGGCAAGGCGCTGAGCGGCGATTGGGCCTACGTGGAGCGGGACGTGAAGGCGGTCTGCGACGAAGCGCACCAGCGGGGCGCGAAGGTGAAGGTCATTTTTGAAACCGATTACCTGGACAAGGGCGGGGCGGGGCTGAGCAGCGACGATTTCAAACGCCGCTTGTGCCAGTTGTGCGAACGCGCCGGGGCCGATTGGGTCAAGACGTCCACGGGCTTCGGTTTCGTCAGGCAGCCCGATGGCAGCTACAACTACCGGGGCGCAACGGAACACGACCTGCGGTTGATGCGCGCTGCCGTGTCGCCAAAGGTGCAAGTCAAGGCCGCGGGCGGCGTGCGCGACCTCGACGCCCTGATGAAGACGCGCGATCTGGGCGCCAGCCGTTGCGGGGCGACGGCCACGGCAGCCATGCTGGACGAGCACCGCCGGCGGCAAGCGGCGGAGAAAGCGGGAAAACCGTCCACAGCCAAAGGCGCGGCGCCCGATTCAGGCGGCTATTGAGGTCAAAGCGACGTCGCAACAGCGCGGTAAAATGTTTGCGCGCCGCCGGCGGGCAGCAGGAACTGGAGCTGCGGGCCGGCCAAAGTGTTGGTGCTGACGGGCGACCAGTTAAAGAGGTCGGGGGAGGACTGCAGCACAAAGGTTCCGGAGATCTCGCCCTGGACCCAGAATTGGATATTGCCATCGGTGCGAGGGGGGCCGGCCACCAGTTGAAGGATGGGGCTGGGCGGAATGACCAGGAGCGTCACGCTCTGGGGCGGAACGGTGGTTTGCAACTGCCCGGCGCCATAGGGCAGGTTGCTTAACTGGCTGATGGCGCCGTTGTTGAGCTGCCAGACCTGCGCGCTGCCGGAACCGGTGTAATTGGTCAGGTTGATGACGAGGGGCGTGTTGCCGGTTAAATATTTGTTGACAACCATGACGGTGAGCGCGCCATCCGCGCTCCGCTGGGCCGCAAAGACCGACACATTGTCGGGGTCGGGGCCTCCCGCCAGGACGCTGGTGTCGCCGAAGGTGGAGTGGTTCCCGTCGTAGTTGCGGTAGATCTTCATGGCATAATAAGTGGGCGCGTCGGGAACTCCCCAACGCGTGGCGAGGTTCAACCCTTGCCGTCCGAAGATGCCCAGGATGTCGGCTTGGGCAGTGGCGCCGTTCATATAGTCCTGGCCGCCCCAGTCGTACTCGGTGATGCCGATCTTGGTGCCGGGATAATAGGAGGCGACCCAGTTGGACATGCGGGGAATCAGCATGATTTTGCTGGCAATCCAACTGGGGTCCGTGTAATTTGTATCCCAGAACACGCGCGTCGAGGCGTTGCGAAGCAGTGCCGTGGCAGTGTCGGCCACGTCGTCGTACACGCTGCCTTCCTGCGGGTAACAATGGAGCGTGAAATAATCCAGCAGGCGCTGACCATTGGTCAACTGGTATTGGTGCAATTGATTCAAAAGCCAGGGCATATAATCCCAGCCGCCGTTGGTCTGACGGTCGGGATACTGACTGGTGTTATAATTGGTGTGCATGGCCGACCATTGCTGGTCGTAACCGCTGTAGAAATAGCCGTTCCATCCCCATTCTTCCGGGCCGAGAACCAGCACGTTTGGATCCAGGCCCTTGACCATGGAGGCGTAGGCCTCGATTTTGCCGAGGATTTCCTGCATGGTCGTTCCGACCGGATGGATGTCCTGATGCGTTGACCACCAGAGGGTGTGCTCGTTATCCATGATGTAGTAGCCGACGCCACCATTGGTCGAGACGCCCCAGTTGGTGATTAAATGCTGCACGTAGCCCTTTTGAAAATTGGTATCCACCGGGACATAGGCGTCATTGGGATTGTTCCAAGTGATCAGATTGTCCCAGCTCAGGTTGTTGGTGACGGTGACGCCGTTGCCGGCAAGGGAATTATAGGGATCGCTGCCGGTCTGCGGGCCGTATTTGCTGGTGGAATAACTGACGAGAGTCGCGCGGCCAGCGCCCAAGTTCGGCCCCCAATTCATCATTGGGACGGTAATGAGAGGTTGCGCGCCCGCCGCCTTGCTGTTGGCGACGATGGAGTCCGCCGATTCGCCCGGGGTGGAGGAACTGTCGGCCATGCTCTCGAAGTACCAGTCATTGCCTTTGCCATGGGCATTGAGCTGCCAATTATAGGTCGATTCCTCGTTCCCGCCGGAGCGGTTCATAGTAAAGCCCAAGTCCTCCAATTGATTGGACGAGGCGAACGCCACGCCGTAGATCTGGGGGCTGATCGGCAGGCGATTTGTCCCCGCATCAATGCCGATGTAACTGGTCGGGTTGGGCCCGTTGGTGACAAAGTTCGCGGTCACGGACTCGTTCGTGCTCATCGTTATCGTGACCGGGTTCGCCGTGCCGGAGGCGCCACCGCTCCAATTGCTGAACGTGTACCCGATGTCAGCCGAAGCGGTCAGGGACACCTCCGTCCCTGAGGCGTAGGTGCCGGAACTCGGGCTGACGGAACCTGAACTTGCGGGCGAGACGGATGTTGTCAGGGTGTAATTGGTGGTCGCGTTGCCGTTGGTGGTGAGCTCAATATTGTCCAGGTAAAACGTCGGCTCGCTGGTTCCGGCGGAGTCCTGGATGGCGAAGCCGGTGAAGTTGGCCAGGTTCGACGCGCCCAAGGAGGACAAGGGCACCGTGTACTGCACCCAAGTGCTGGCCTCGGGCGCGGTTAAGGCAGTAGGGGTCTGCACCTGCTGGTTCTCATTAGTACTGTTGATATACTCCAGGGCATAAATTCGGAGGTGCTGCCCGCCGCTGGATCCGCCATTGAGCCAGAAACTGAGGTTGGCGTAAGGCGTGGAGGACATTTCCGGATGCCAGATTTGGATGCCCTGCCAGGCGGTCATCGACACGCTGATGGAATAGGTGCAGCCGGTATAGACCGGCGAGGTGTTGGTGTAATTGATCGTGCACCAGCCCCAGGGTTGCCAGCCGTTGACGAGGGCGTTGGAATAAATGAACATGTTTTGCGCCTTGACTGGTGGAGTCGAAAAGGCCAGGAGCAAAGCTGCGGCGGCCAAAGCGCCCAAGGTGGAGAGTTTTTTAACATTCATAGCGTATCGTTGGCGAAAGTACCGTCAGGCCCCCAATTTGAGGTTTTCTGAGCGGAGCACCTGACGTGCCTGGCCGCCAAGCGCCATCGCCGCACATAGCAAAGCTGCGACGTTGGAAGCGGGAAGGTTTCCGCCGCTGCTCCTTGACTCATAATCCCATTTTACCTCATTTTGAGGGCTTGAAAAGCCCATAATAACAATTATCGGCGTAATAACGATGGATGTTTACGGGAAACCCGGAATCCGGCACAATGCCGGCCGGCTGGATCCTGCCCCCCGACGACGCCGCGCAACCTTGCCGGAGCGCCGGGGTTGAAAGACGAGAAATACATGACGAATAACGAAATCCCGCTGACGCCCAAATGCCCGGATGCGCCCCGGCGAAAAGTCCGCCAGGCGCCCGGTGGCCGCGGTCAATCGGGCTTCGCGCCTGGCCTTTTGTCCCTGGCCATTTTGCTGGCGTTGTTCTGGTGCGGTTGCGTGAGCCAGCGCAACGCCACGCCGCATCCGGCGGCACCGCATGTAGTTGGCAGAGTCTCCGGCAACTCCTACACCTCGTCGCAGGGGCATTTCACGGTGCCGTTCCCCGTCAGCGCCGAACAGCATGGCCGCGTCATCCGCGACGACGCACAGAGCGTCACCTTCTATGACGACTGGGGCAACAAGATCAGCTTCTATTCCAAGCCGATCAGCCCGCGAAGCCCTTTGATCACCCCTCCGCAATCGGAGGCGCGCGGCAAGGCGCTGGAAACGTTGATGAGGGACATATACGGGAATGCGATTGTGACGCACTACCATCCGGAAGTTCTGGATGGGACGCTCTCCTTCATTTTTCCGAGACTGGTGGGGCCCAAGACCGGCGTGGCGACGTTTGTCGCCCGGCAACGGGTCTATCTGGTGGAGACGGACTACCTGCCGGGCATGCAGTTGCTGTCGAACAACGACGAGGCGGCGGACCAGGCGCAAAACCGGTGGCTGGAAAACCGGGCGACGGACTTGCTGCGGTCCATGGAAACCCGCTGAGGGGCTGTGGCCGTTGTCAATACTATGTAGTTGGTCAGGCCAGCAAGGCCCGGGCGTGCTTGAGGATTTCGCTTTCCATGCGGCCTTTGAAGGGGAGGGCCGTCCAGGGAAAGTTCAGGTTGATCCGCACCTCGGCCGGCTGCACGTCCAGTTGTCCGTCCATGGCAAAACCCGCGGCGCGGAAGCGAAAGGCATCGATGTTCCCGCTCCAGGCTTCCTCCACGTCGGTGAGCGTGTCGCCAAACTGGCCGCGGGTTTCGGAGATGAGTTTGGAGATTCGGCTTTTGGCTTCGTCCTGTCCCAGTTGGTGCGGCACGGAGAGTTGTATTCTCGGCATGGCGGAAAGTATAAGGGCAAGAGGCCCGGGCCGCAATCACCGCTGGAATTCCGCCTCGGACAGGGAACAAGGCCGCTGGCCGCCCTTGTCTGCCCGTTCCCTTTTGTGCGCCTCCCAAACCAGTCTAAGCCCTTCCAGGGTCAGGAGCGGATCCACGGCCGTGATTTCCGGCAATTTGGCGGCAATCAGTTCTCCGTAACCGCCCGTCGCCACCACCGGCAAACGGCGGCAGCGCAAGGCGCGCGTCAATTCGGCCAGCAACCCGCGGATCATGCCGCGGTAACCATGCACGGCCCCGACGAGCATCGCCTGCCCGGTGCTCTTGCCCAAGATCGCCGTGACTTCCCGTATGTGGATGCGCGGCAGAAGGGCGGTTTGGTCGTGCAAATAATCGGTCATCACCGCCAGCCCCGGCGCGATAATGCCGCCGACATAGTTGCCTTTCCGATCCACCACGTCGAATGTCACCGCCGTGCCGAAATCGACCACAACCGACGGCGCGCCAAAATGGGTCCGGACGGCGACGGCGTTGGCCAGGCGATCCGGGCCAATGGTTTGCGGTTTGGGATAATCAATGCCCACGCCGCGCACGGTGTCGGCGGTCAATTGCAGGCAGGGCAGACCGAGCTTGGCCCGGGCGAACCTGGCCACCCGCGGCGTGACGGCGGGCACGACGCTGCAAAGCGCCACGCCCGTCAGCGGCTGCTTCTTGAAGAAGCCGACCGCGGCCCGCTGGGCGGCGCCAGTCCTCCAGCCCTTTGTCGGGGTATTGATCTGCCGGATGACCCGCGCTGAATTCGCCAAGCCGATGTGGGTATGGGTGTTGCCAATATCGAACAATGCGATCATTGCCCGACATAATCCCCAATCCCCCGGGAAAGTAAAATGTCAAAGAACGATGCCAAAAATCAACGGTCAGCGCGGCGCGAAAGGCCGCCGACCCTGCTGAATCTGTCGAAATTCTTTACAGCCTGAAAGGCTGCCGATTGGAAAACAGAACCACCAGAAATCACTTTGACCAAGTTGGTCTGTGGCGGGGCATGGCCAATCTGCAAGAAGTTCAGGACAAGGAGGTTACGTACAATTTGGCCACTGGCAAGGCGGTTTGACCAGACATGGAGTAGTTTGACGCCAGTCAAACTGGCCGAACGGGTGGATCGCCTGCGCGCGATATTCTGGTCAGCTTGAATACCAAGCCGGCGGCGGGAGGCTGTCTGGATTTGCCCATGTCCTGAATTCACTCCTGCGCTTGACCTGTTTTTCGTCATTTTCAATACCCGGCTTTCAGCCGCCTGGCGGCAAAAGCCTTTTACGGTTTTCCTAGATTACAAATACTATAAACTGTTTAATATTTCAAATACATTGTTTAATTTATTTCCGCCTGGCCTTCCGCAATTCCGCGGCAGGGGACCTGAAATCCCTGGCGCCTTGGCGTTAAAGTCGCCTGTAACAAACGCTCGCCAGGAGGCGTCTGTTTGTTTATCAGATAATGCGGGTTTGCGGTGGGAAGCCCAATCCCTGGCGGCCATGAGAAAAAAAGAGTTGATCTGGCTCGGCGCGCTGCTCGTCCTGGGCGGCGTTTATATCCGTTATTTGACGCACTGGTTTGAGAGGCCGCCGATAGGCATCGCAGCCTCGATCCGTCCCAGCCTGCGGGCCGGGGAGGAGGCATTCCCCATTTTCTTCACCCTGAACGGCGATTACAAATTGACCAGCTTGAAGGTTGTCCCGATGGCGGAGGGCAAGTTCGATCCGCTGGCGGCCCCCGTGTGGCAGCTTGTTTCAGACAGCAATTCGGTTCCGATCCGGGCCTTCCGCTATGGGCAAGGAATTCGGGGCATGAAACCCGCGCTCAAAGGGGTGCGCGCCGAGCCGTTGAAACCGGGCCTGGTGTACCGGTTGATGCTGAAGGCGGGCAATTCGACCGGCGACAAGGACTTTCAGACGAGGGCGATTGGGGATTGAGCCGGGGCTCAGGAAGGCGCAGGGGAGGTGTTGTTGGTGCGCCAAAGAGGCGTGGTACACCACAGGTCAACCGGGGCAAAGCCGCGGCCCCATTTCACGAACTGCACGCTGCCGTCAACAAAGCCGTTGTTGGACCCTCCCTGGTTGGTGCCGGTATTGACGGCGTGGTCATGTTTGACTTGGTCCACCTTAAACCCATCGTCGAGATCGAAAAAGTCCATGTAAAAATCCCCGGCATAATAGAGCTTTTCCCCAAAGAGCACGGTTTGCGACGGCAGGGGAATATCATGTTCGCTGAGGAACGGATTGCAAACGTCATCGTAGGCACGGAGATCGCCGTATTTGTCGGCATAACCGTCGTTGAAGCCGTTGATGATATAGGTACGGGAGGCGTTGTCTTGCGAGTTGTAGCCCGCATAGGTCGCCGGTGAACTGTTGGTTTCGGCGGGACAGATCAAAAGATTGGTCATCTTGTAATAGGGCCACAGCAGGGAAGGCCAGCGATTGGAGATGGTGCAGGGCAAACCGTTGTCGCGGGGGGCATACTGGCCGGTGTTGTCGCCGGCGTACATCATGTTGGCCATGCTCAATTGATGGACGTTGCTGTCGCATTTGATGCGTTGGGCGTCCTGCTTGGCCCGGGCCAGCGCGGGCAGCAACATCGCGGCGAGGATGCCGATGATGGCAATCACCACGAGCAGTTCGATGAGGGTAAAGGCGGCAGTGGCTGCCGGCCCCGTTGTCAATCGTGTCCCGTTTTTCATTGCATGATGAGAGACGCCCGCGTGCGCCCCGGCGTTACAAATTTAATTGTCAGGGCATTAGACGGGCGGCGGAGTCAAATCATCAAACTTTTTTTCAGGATGGAGGGGATTTTTTTGTAAAGCTGGTCGTAGGCGGCGACGGTTCGCTCCCAGGAAAAGTCCCGGGCCATGCCGTTGCGGCGGTAATGGGCCAGGAGAGTTTTGTCCTCGTAGAGGACCAGCGCTTTGCGGATGGCCTTGGCCAGCGCCCGGACGGAGTATTCGGTAAACTTGATGCCGTCGGCCCGTTGCGGGTCCTCCGCCGCGTCCATGACGGAATCATCCAGGCCGCCTGTCAAACGGACAACGGGCACCGTGCCGTAGCGCAGGCTGTACATCTGGTTCAACCCGCACGGCTCGTAGCGCGAGGGCATGAGGAAGAAATCGCATCCGGCCTCGATGCGATGGGACAGGGCGGTGTCGAAGCCGATTTTGACGGCGCATTTGCCGGGGTAGCGATCGGCCAGATGACGCCAGCCGCGTTCGAAATCGCGCTCGCCGCTGCCCAAAAAGACAAATTGCATGTTGGAAGCCAGCATTTCCTGGAGGGCGGGCAATTGAATATCGAGTCCCTTTTGGCCGGCCAGGCGGGAGACCGAGCCGAAGAGCGGCACGTCCGGCGCGGGAGCCAGCCCCATTTCGCGCTGCAACTCGATCTTGTCGGCTTGTTTGCCGGTCAAATCCGCCGCCGCATAGGGGTGTTTGAGATAAGGGTTGCCTTCCGTTTTCCATTCGTCGTAATCGACGCCGTTGAGGATGCCGAAGAGCACGTTCTGGCGGCGGCGCAAGGCGCCGTCCAGGCCGCAGCCGAAGGCCTCGGTGGTGATTTCGCGGGCGTAACGGGGGCTGACCGTGGTGAGCAGGTCGGCGCAGAAAATGCCGCCCTTGAGGCAGTTCATCCAGCCATAAAACTCCAAGCCGTCCGGCCGGAAGTAAAGGCCGGGGAGATTGGTCAGGGCGAATTTTGGGGAAGGGAAATTGCCCTGGTAAGCCATGTTGTGGATGGTCAGGCAGGAGGGGGGAGGAGCGATCCAGCCGTCGTGGAGTTTTTGTTCGAGCATGAAGACGGGCGCCAAGGCGGTTTGCCAGTCATGCAGATGCACCAGATCCGGCCGCCAGGGGAGATAGCGGGCCAGGTGGACCACCGCCTTGCTGAAAAAGATGAAGCGCTCCGCGTTGTCGGCGTAATCCATGCCGTGTTCCTGGTAAATGGCGTTCCGGTCGAAGAACTGCGGCTGGTCGATGAAGAAGACGGTGAGGCGGGGGTCCACGACGCGCGTCCAGACGCGGCCACGCACGCGAGCATTGGCCAGCGGCAGTTCCAGGCGCCAGTCGAACGGCTGGATGTCGGGGAATTGCGCGCGCAGGCCGCGATACAGAGGCGTGACCAGGCGCACCTGGTGGCCGGCCCGGGCCAGGGATTTGGCCATCGCGCCAACCATGTCCGCCAGGCCGCCGGTTTTGGAATAAGGAAGGGCCTCGCTGCCCGCGAGCAAGATATTCATCAGGTGGGGGCGCCAATTCTATCGCATTTGAGAAAGGGCTGCAGCGGCTGGGGAAGGAGCAGGCTGCCGTCGGGTTGTTGACAGGTTTCGACCAGGGCGACGAAGAGCCGGGCCAGGGCGGTGCCGCTGCCGTTGAGGACGTGGGGGAACCGGTTCTCGCCGGCGGCGGTTTTGAAGCGGAGATTCATGCGGCGGGCCTGGAAATCCTCGCAATTGGAGCAACTGGACACTTCCAGGAACTGCCCCTGCCCCGGCGCCCAGACCTCGATGTCATAAGTCATGGCGCTGGCAAAACCCATGTCGCCGGTGCAAAGCTGCACGACCCGGTAATGCAATCCGAGCAGTTGCAGGACCCGTTCGGCGTCCGCGACCAGTTTTTCCAGCTCGGCATAACCGTGTTCGGGCTGCGCGATCTTGATCAGTTCCACCTTGTCGAATTGATGCACGCGGATCATGCCGCGCGTGCCGACCCCGGCCGCGCCGGCTTCGCCGCGGAAGCAGGGCGTGTAGGCGCAATAATAAATGGGCAGCCGGCTCTCGGGCAAAATCTCGTCGCGATGAATGTTGGCCACCGGCGTTTCGGCGGTGGGGATGAGGAAGAGTTTGCCCAGGGTGGAGGCATCGACCCCTTCCTGCACGGCATAGTACTGGTCAACAAACTTGGGGAACTGCCCCACGCCGATCATGCAATCGCGGTTGACCAGGAAGGGCGGCGAGACCTCGGTGTAGCCGTGCCGGGAGGTGTGCAGCTCCAGGAGGAACTGGATGAGGGCCCTCTCCAATTTCGCCCCCCAGCCAGTGTAAAGAAGAAAACCGCTCCCGGACAGCCGGGCGGCCCGGGTGAAATCGACCAGCTTGAGGTGCTCGCATATTTCGACGTGCGTTTTGGGCTTGAAATCGAACCGGGCCTTTTCGCCCCAGGCGCGTTTCTCCACGTTTTCCGCGGCCGATTTGCCGACGGGAACGCCGGCGTGGGGCAGATTGGGCAATTGCAGCATCAAGGCGTCGCGTTGCTGTTCGACCTGCGCGATTTCCTTGTCCAGGGCGGCGATGCGCTCGCCCATCTGGCGGGTCTCCGCCTTGCGCGCCTCGGCTTCGGCGGCCTTCTTCTGCGCCATCAAGGCGCCGATTTCCTTGGAGACGCGGTTGCGGGCGGCCTTGAGCTGTTCGACTTCGGCCAGGGCCTTGCGCCGCTGTTCGTCCAAGGCCAGGAGCTGATCGATCCGGGCCTGGTCGTTGCCGCCGCGCGTGGCCAGCCGTTCGCGGACGAACTCCGGCTTTTCGCGAATCAACTTAATATCGAGCATCGGCGCATTATAGAAACGCGACCCCCGACCGCAAGCGGGAATGGGGGGCCTGACCGGGCGAATCCGCGGCCCGGGGCGCGCGAAACTGCGTGGCGCAAGTCAGGAACCCCGATATAAGGCTGGATTTCACCTTTGGCCCAAAGGCGGTGTGATTGCCATTCTAGCAATACACCAGCAGGGATTGGGAGATGGGGTTGATGCGGTTGTGGTTGATGAGTTTGTCGATGTAGGGGGCGGTCAGCCTTTGGCCGTCGGGGATGAGGAGGATGCCGGTGGTGGTGTAAATGCCTTGGGCGAGCACCATGCCGGGACGCAGCTCGGTGAGGAGGACTTCGCGTTGTTTGCCCGGCACGACCGCCTTAGGCAAGGTGCTGAGGAAAGCCCGGACGGCTTCCGGGTCGAAGGCCCAACTGGAGCCGGCGCTGATCCTCTCCGCGGCGGGCTGGCCGGCCGGCTCATATTCCGCATAGGCCACAGCCACCGCCAGCAACCGCCCCAGCCACGGGATGTTGTGGCCGCTGAGATGATCGGGGTAGCCGCTGCCGTCAAAGCGCTCGTGGTGCGCCCGGATGGTGGGGGCGACTTCCTTGAGGTGATGGGCGAAGCCGGCCAATTCCGCGCCCAGGATGGGATGATGCTCCACCACGGCGCGCTCGGCCATGCTCAGGGCGGCGGGCGCTTCTTCCCAGCGCTTGATCAGCCGGCGGGGCACGCCGACCAGGCCGATATCATGAATCCAGGCGCTGACTTCCAGCGTCTGGCGCTCTTCCGGCGGCAAATTGATGCCCTTGGCCATGTTGGCGCACAGGGCATGGACGCGGCGGGCCTGGTTGCCCAAGGTGGGATAAAAGGTCTGCATGGTCTGCACGCACAACTCGACCGACCGGCGGAAATTCTCCTCCTGCGCCGCGGCCAGGATTTCGAGCTGCCTGTTTTGGCCGGCCACGGTGGCGATCTGCGCCTGGAGGGCCTCATTGATCCTCTTGAGTTCCTTGTTCATGGCCAGCGTCTCGGCGCGCAGGCGGGCGTTGCTGCAAATCAATTCATGGCGCTGGACGGCGTTTTTGACCGTGGCGAGCAATTCCTCGCGCAGCCAGGGCTTGACCACAAAACGGTAAATCTCCCCCTTGTTGATGGCGTCGATCACCGTGCCCAAGCTCAGCACGCCGGTGATGAGGATGCGCGTGGCGTCGGGCTGGATTTGCCTAACTTGCCCCAGGAACTCCAGGCCGGTGACCAGCGGCATGTGCTGGTCGCTGATGACGACGGAGAACTGCTGCTCCTGCAGGATGCTGGCGGCGTGGACGGCGTGCGGCGAGGTCACCACCTTGTAGCCTTCGCGGGTCAGGATCTCGCGCAAGGTCGTCAGAACCAGCTCTTCATCGTCAACGATGAGTATCGGGTGGGCCGCGCCGTTTGAAACATTTTGGTCCGCTGGCATGGCGAAGGGGGTGCCGCTCAACTCCAGTGGATTTGCCCTGGCGGCGGCGCCGGGCCGGGCGCCGGGCCGGGGAGCCCATCAACCCAGGACGGTATCCAAACCGGCCGGGCGCTTAAGAATAAGAATGCCATGCCATGGGGGGGTGGAGGCGGACGTAGGAATGCCGGATTTTGCGCAGATTCCGGTTCGCCTGGTTGAGCACGTCCTGGCGGGCCCGGGCTTGGTCCAGTTGCGCGGCCAGGGCGGCGTTGTTGCGAACCAGCAAGGCCATGATCCGGCCCACCTCGGCGCGAAAGGGCCTGGAGGCAGGTTGGCCGCGGCCGGCGGCCGCTTCCTCCCTGGCACAGGACCGCGCGGCCTCCGTGAATGGCCGGCGCAGGGCGGCCCGCCGGGCCTGGATTTGCTTGACGGCAGTCCAGAGGCCGGCGCGAATGGCCGCGCCTTCCGCCCGGGTCAATTGCAGCCATTGCTCCAAGATTGCGGCGAATTCCTGGCGCGCGCTCATGAGAGATCAGCCGGC
>Ga0326727_10008284_pt1 | contig 26538 bp, 35 predicted proteins | sample MB2enrmetagenome_FD_207643 | JGI IMG/M metagenome (GOLD analysis project Ga0326727, IMG submission 207643) | Lab enriched peat soil microbial communities from McLean, Ithaca, NY, United States - MB29MY | ecosystem: Environmental > Terrestrial > Soil > Wetlands > Peat | place: USA: New York...
ATGGACCCAACCGCAAATGATTTCCTATTTGCAGGGCCTTAGCTCGACAATTCAGAGCAACCCCAACGCATTCAACGCGGCAACTCTTTCAAGTGCCAACGCGGTTGCCGGCTCGAATTTGAACAATCTCCAATTGCAGGATCCGTCTTTTTCATGGAGCGATTTCGGGACGCAGGTTGAAAACAATGCCGTTGCGGCCGGCAACAGTGTTGTTGCGGTCGGGCAGGCCGCGCAAAGTGCGCTCCAATCGGTTGCAAGCACCGTTTCCAACCTAGGAACGGCCGCGAGCAATACGGCCGCGGTTGCACAATGGGCGCTCCCGGCATTGCTCGTTATCGGCGTTTACCTCATTGCGAACGCTAAGAAACTTTCCGTTTCCAAGGGCGGGGCCTCCCTCTCCCGTTAAAAAAAGTCTGGACAGAACCAAACCGCGAAACTAGGTCCGAAACGTTAACAATCCGCTATGCCTTACGGAATGTACCTCCTAAATCCAGGAAAGCGGAAAAAGCATAGCCGCCGGAAAAAGTCTTTTGCTTCCAAAAATCCGATGAAAACTCGCCGCCGCCGCCGTTCCTTCGCTCGCCGCAATCCGATCCGTCGCCGCCGCCGGCGCTCGTTCTCGAGGCGCAACCCGGCCCGCCGCTCGAGCCTCCGCCATGTGATGATTTTCCCGAACCGCGGCCGCCGTCGCCATCGCCGCCGGCACTTTGCTTCGCGCAATCCCATGCGCGGCTATCGCCGGCGCTCGTTCTCGAGGCGCAATCCTGACGGCATGATTGGATCCATTTTCGACCGGGACACAATGGCAACGGCCGGCGGCGTTGTCCTGGGAACGGTCGGGACCAATCTGCTTATGAATTCGCTTTTGCTCCCCAATGCGACAACGGGAGCCGTTCCATTCAGCTTGCCCGGAGTGGACATGACGCAGGCGAATTACATGAATTCGATTCCGGTCGCCGCCTACAAGTTCGCAATCGGAGCCGGCGCGGGCTATCTCCTTCGGAACACCGCCCCGCGTCTCGCGCAGGGAATCGTTATCGGCGCTTTCGCCGGAGCCATTTCCTCGATTCTGCAACAGACCAACGTTCTCTCGAGCCTCCCGGGCGGGGCCTCGATGCAATCCGCGCTCGTTGCCCCCGGAACGGGCCGTTACTTCCGGCCGGCGAGGGGAACGGGATCCTACTCCCCCGGAGTCAATCCGATCTTCACCGGCCCCGCATCCGGGTTTCTGACTACCGGATCCCCAATGAGGATGGGGGCCCGCCGCGGGGCCGGCGCTCTTTTCAACGCTCACACGGCGAACCGGGCGACGGCTCAGATTCCCAACCCGTTTGGCAACTAACCGGCCGGGCAACTAGGCAACAACCCAACTAAGCGGAGTCCCCGAAATGAATCCAACGCTCAATCAAACCCAATCGTTGCCGGCCGGAACAAGTGCGAACGATGTGCTCGCAATGTTTCAACAGCAGTACGGGGCGGTGCAATACTCGAGTCAACAAATGTCCCGGTATCCGTATTATTCATATACGGCGTACCCCGCGGCCGGGGCCTCCTCCCTGGGATTCTTCGGGCAGAATATGGCGCAAGGGACGCCGCAACTCTGCAACCTCGAGCAAATCGGGACCATTGGAAATTACTCGTTCCTCCTCCAATCGATAGCCTTCGATATTTTCCTGTATATCCCGACCGTCGCCAACAATCAGCCCACGATTTACACGACCGATGCGCTCGCCCCTTACGCGGACATTGTGCATGGGCTAACGCAGGGCGGTTACTTCAACTTTACGGTCGGGAACACGCTTTGGGATCAAATCCCGCTCCCCTTCATGTATTCGCCGCCGGCGGAGGGCCGGAGCGTTGTTGCGCTCTCGCAAGGGGCGTTCGCATGGTCCCAGGCCGGAACCTCGCCCTTTGCCGTCACCGGCTCCCAGGATTCGCTTTGTTACGCGGACCTCGAGCGGCGGGCGCTCCGCCGGCGGAATTTCTCGAATCCCATTTTCATCGCCCCGCAACAGACATTCAACGCGCAGTTGAATTATGATTTTGGGGCGATCCCGATTATTTCGACCTCCGTTATTACGGGAACCGCAATCCTCTATGTGGGTTGCATCCTGGACGGATGGAAATTCACCCCGGTAAGCTAACCGGCCAACCGCCCCGACAAACCCGCCTCCTCTCATGGACTCCTCACAGGTACTCGCCAGTCTGCAACAGCAATGGGGAACGGCTCAGTTTTCCTCCAATTGGGTCGCGCAAGATTGGAATTACTGGGATATGGTCGGCTATACCCAGGCCGGAACCAATGCGCTCCAATTCTTCACCGTCCCGGCCGGCGGGATCGATCCGGGACTAGGGGTTGCGAAAAAGACGGAGCAAACGAACCTCACGATTCAAAACCAAATCGGAGGGGACGAATGCTTTGTTGCAACGCATCTCCGTTGCTTCCTTCTCAATTCGGCCAAGGCCCGGCAAACCGTGAACGCAACCGGCGTCTCGACCGATACGACCTTTGCCGCCCGGCAGTTGCTCTATGCGCAGTTTGCGGAAGCACTCATGCAACAGGGTGTCTTGGTTTGGACGATCCTCCAAAAGCAATGGTTGATCGAAAACAACCCTTGGCGGAGGTTTGCGGCCGGCTTCGGGCTCGGACTCGTTATCCCGCCGGCGATCGGGGGGACTGCCGCAATAACGGGCGGGGCGAATGCCTACGTTGCGCAATCGAACCAGGACATTGACGGCGGCCGGATGGGCGATCCGTTCTCCCTGGGGCAACCCGTTTTCCTCGCCCCCAACACAACGTTTTCGATAAACATAACGTTCCCCCTGGGGAATTCGCCGGCAGCTACCAACCTTTACGGGGCCTCCGCGAATCAGCCCGCAACGGTTTGGGCCGGTATGATTCTCCAGGGTTGGAAAGTCCGCCCGAGACAGTAACCAATTCCCTCCCGCCAACACGGCGTTACATGAATCGGCCCGGCTCGGATTAGAACCCGGCCGGGCCGTTTCCCTCTAGGCCCAATGACACTCCCCGATTGCGCATCCGATTACGGCCCCTCCCCCTCGAGCGGGCCGGACGATTCGCCGCAGGCCCGGTTTCCTCGAGGATCCTTCCGGGGATCTTTCCCAGGATCCACCGTTGCGGGACTCGAGCAATCGGCCGCGGCCGGCTACGGCGGGCCCATGTATGGCGGAGCCGGGGCCTCGAGCGAGGGCAATAGGTTGCTTGCGTTGGGCCTTTTGATCGGATTCGCTTTTTACGCTTCCGGAAAATGAGGTTTCAACAAACACCAATTTTCTCAGACGTTGCGCGCTGGTTCGCTTATCCGGCCCTAACGGCGGGAGCGCAACCGGGAGTCTCGATCCCCGCGGCATTCGGGACCGGCATGGGGTATATTACCCTAATGCCGTCAAATTATTTTGTCCTCACCAACATTCGGGCGAGCACGAATTACGACAACGCGGTTTCCAAGTCCCAAGTTTTCGGCATTACGGCCGGGACCGCCCCAGGAGCCGGCGTGAAACCGTTTGTTCCGAATTGTTTTACCGTCCAAATTGCCCGGGGCCAAAATAACACGTACTCAAACCAACCCATTACCCAAGCCGAAATTGCCTCGAGCGGCTACGCGGCCGGCAAGCAATTGCCGCTCCCCGTCATTTACGGGCCCCGTTTCAATTTCTCGTTAACGTTCACGGATACGACCGGACTTTTCCTTTCGACCGGCGACGGCGCAACAACGCTGGCCCTTTCGATTTCGTTTTGGTTTGAGGGCTATACCGTCCCAATTGCGAAATGGCCCCGGTTCCTTAACTACTTCCCGGCGCTCGGAAATGTGTTGCTCCCCTCCGGAGGTTGAAAAATGAGTTGCCCATTCCAACCCGTTAGCTCGCCTTACGCGGACCTCTACGTTTGGAAAAGCGTTGTTTCCATCGCTCCGGGGACCGGCGTAACGCCGGCGGCTAACTCCGTTGCCTCGGATCACATTCAGTTTTTGGGGGATTCCTTCTTTTGCCTAATGGGTTTCATGGGATCCACCAACTACGACAATTTTTTTGCGGACTACCCAACCGGCGGGGCCGCTCAAATAATCGCCCCGCGGTATCCCAACAATTTCTCGGTTTTGATTACGCAAAACGCCGATCAAAACCTTATGGGATCCTCCGCCCCGATGCCCCAGGCTTGTCTTTGCGGCAACGGCTACGATGAGGGGAACCAACTGCCGTTCCCGATGCTTTGGCCGCCAATGACGACCATTGATTTTGAATACACAATGACGGCCCCGTTTACCCTCTTTACGGCAACGGGACTAACCGGACCAATCTCCCTTCAAATCAATTTCGGCCTCTACGGTTACAACGTCCCAACGTCCAACCTCGAGGCGTTTTTGGCGTCCTGGCCGGCTATGCAACGCATAGCCCGGACGAATCGGCCGCTTTGGGCGCAACAGTTCACCTCCATTTCGATCCCTGGTCTTACGGCCTAGGATCCCGCTCCAATGGGAAGATGCCTCCCAGGGGTTGACCTCCGGACGCTCGTTGCGGAATTTACCGGATCCGCGGCCGCGGTGTATCCGACAATGCAATTGATCGGAACGCCGCTAAAATTCTCCGTCAATTACGCTTTAGTGGGCCTGCAACTTTCCTCTTCGCTTACGATTTTCGGAGCGAATAAAGGCGGAATCGTTTTAGTGGTCGGGCAGATTTCCCAAACGCTCACCGTCTCGAATTCGCTACAAACCCCGATAAGCCATATAACGGGGCCCAACTCCGTCTCTACTCCCTCGATCGTCGCCGTTCCAACGTCAAAGGTAACGTCCCTTTCTTTCGGGGCCTTTGGCCTAGCGATCCCGGCCGGGACGCCGGTTGCGCTCTATGCGTTTGCGGACGCAACTGCCGGAAACGATTTGTTCGCAATCTGCTCTCTCCAACTCCTCCAATACATTCAATAGGGGGGCGCAATCGTGCGTAAATTCGTCCGGCCTCCCCTCATATTGGTAACGGAGCCATTCGAGGTTTTGGTTGAAGAATTGTCGCCCGGATCCCTTGGGCCCGGAGGCCCGGGCGGACCTACCGGCCCGGGAGGGCCCGGGGGCGGCCCGGCCGGGCCTGGGGGCGGACCAGGGGGCCCGGGCGGAGGCCCCGGAGGCGGCCCGGGAGGGGGCCCGGGCGGATCCGGGCCCGGAGGCGGCCCGGGCGGCGGGCCTGGGGACGCCGCCGGCGGTTCGAGTCCAAGCGGCGGTGACGATGGGGGAGACGATCTAAAGACGCTCGATATTTTGAAGATTCTAAACGCCGGCACTCCGCCGGCGATAACGAGCCAACCCGGTAACCAAAGCGTTACCGCAAACAATCCGGCAACGTTTTCCGTTACAGCTACGGGAACCGCTCCCCTTACTTATCAATGGTATGGTTCGCCGGCATCCGGAGGAAACGTTTGGGATCCGATTATTGGGGCAACCGCGGCAACCCTCACGCTCCCCAACGTTCCGCAAATTGACGATCAAACTAAATACCGTTGCATTGTCGCCAACACCTACGGAACGGCAACGAGCTCCGCCGGATTTCTTTCTGTCACTACCCCGACAAACGGGGCCCCTTACATTGTGGAGGATCCGGAAAACGCGTCCGGAATGGTTGGCGATTCAGTATTGTTCCAGATTCTTGCCGCGGGGACGCCGGCGCCAACGTATCAATGGCAAAAATCCATTAACGGCGGAGGATCCTGGTCTAGCCTCTCCAACGGAGGCGAATACTCCGGCGTAACCACCAACACGCTTAGACTTACGAGTTTGACGGTCGGGGATAACGCAAATCTTTTCCGTTGCGTTGCGACGAATGTAAACGGGACGGCAACGAGCAACACGGCCTCCCTGACTGTCGGGGATCCCGTCATTACGGAGCAACCTAGTAGCCAAAATACGACCGTAGGCGGAACGGTCGATTTCATTGTGACGGCGGAAGGGGCAACGGCTCTTAGCTATCAATGGCAAATCTCCGCCGCCGGCGGGATGGGTTGGACGGATCTAACGGACGGCGGCGAATACTCCGGGAGCCAAACAAGTGATTTGACGGTTGGGCCCGTAATTAACGCGGACGATGAGGATTTGTTTAGGTGCGTTGTTACTGACACCAACGGATCAGTCACGAGCAACATTGTTCAATTAACGATTAATCTCCCGCCAAATCCGTTCACCGTGAATATGGGGGGAGGAGTAAGCCTCCAAAACCAAAACGGCGGAACCTCACTTGTTTCCCCGACATTCACGCCGGGATTTTCCGGAGGCTATCCGCCGTTCTACGCCGTCCCAAGTCCGGCGCTAGCGGACTATGGCTCCGCGTTTTTCAACAATGAGGGCGGGCCTAGTTTTTCGATTAGTTTGTTTTCAATTCAGGGGCCCCAGGGAACGCAATGGACTCAGGGACTAGGAGTCAGCGTTGGCCCGCTCGAGCCTATGTTTGTCGATTCGGAGGGACAGACAGCCTCCGCCTATACGAACACGAAACAAGTTGGCATGATGATTATGCCGGTTGGGGCCCCGGGATTCCTGGGGGCGCTAGGAGCTTTCGCCTCGCCCTCTACTACCTACGGCGAAACGGGACTAGCCTCCTTTACCGGCGGGGCGCTGGCCGGCGGCGGACTCTACACGTTTACTCCGTCCGGGCCCAACGCTCAAATTGTGACCGCTACCCAAACCGGATCTTACATTGTCTCGATCGTTTTCGAGGAGTTTGACACCGCTTATATTTCGCCCCTTTCTGCATACACGCTCTAACCCTATGGCAGAAAAAAAAGAGCAAGCCGCGGAGGAGGTTGACCAGGAAATTGCGCACGCAATTTTAGGGAAATTCCTGGGGGGGGATCTCGATACCGTTCTCGATTTGTTTGATGAAGTGAAAGACCCGGTTGTTGCGGCGGCCGTTGCCGTCCGGGTTTGTTACGAGCTCGATCCGGACCAGATTGCCGAATTCCTGGCCGCGCTCGAGGACGAAGAGGAGGAGGAGGGCCCGGAGGCGGAGGAGGATCCGCGGCCGCCGGCGAAAGGGTAGGGCCTCGAGGGGCCCCCTCGAGCTCCCCGACCAGGGCGGCCGCCGGCGGATCCGGCTCGAGCTCGCCGCCCCAGGATCCCGACCGGGACGGAGCCGCGGCCGCCTCGAGGCGATTTTGGGCCATTTTTCGGCCGGTTTGAGCTCAATTCTCTAGATGGGGCCCACGCGAAGGCCTCGCCCCGGGCAAATCTCCGGGGGGGCCGCTACCCTTATACCCCCTAGAAGATCCTGGGGCAAAGGAATCGATCGGGGACCAATTGTAAAAAAAGCACGATCGTTTTTTACAATTGCCGGCAATCGTGCAAAATGCGGCCGCAAGATCCTGTCCCCTACCCTACTCGATCGATTAGACCAGGGCCCCGGCCGCGGGCCCCTTGGGGCCTCGAGCATTCCACCGCTCGAGGCCCCGGGGCACATTCGAGACAATCCCGCCGGCAGAGCCGGCGCGGTTTGCTCGAGAATCGGTTATTTCGCCGGCGCGTCCGGCGGCGGCGTTGCGGTGTCTGTTAGTATTGCGTGCCCAACCTGGACAATCGCCCCGAGGGCGATCCCGACCCAGGCCGGAACGTGCGAGACGGCCGTTAACTGAGGGAGGACACCTTGGGCGATCCCTGCGGCCGTAATGATTTCGACAATAACCTTAACTGTTTTTGGATTATTCATAAAAGGTCGTTTTGTGGGGTTAGTTAGAGCTCCCCTTAATGATCGTGTAATTAAAAACGGGAGTGTCTGAGGCGGTCCCTCCCGTAGTAAAGAAAGTGCAATTGAAACTTACACCATTTGAAATCGCCGTTGTAAAAATCTCATAGAGATTTGTTCCGCTCGCCTCCGTCCAAACAATAACGTCCGTTGAAGCAACGGCGGTGCAATTCACGGTAAATGTTGCCGCCGTTGCGCTCCCGGTCGTTGTGAAAAGCGTAATTGCCCCGGTACTTGTATTAGACGTTACGGCCGTTGTCCTCGAGGTTGTTTGCGTTACGGCCGTCCCCGCCCCGCCTCCGGTTGCGTAGCCAACGGCCGCGCTCGAGCCGGTTGCCTTTACACTCCCGGTTGCGAGGAGATTGCCTCCAAAGGTTCCGGTTCCGCCGGCATTAATGTTGCCGCCGCCTATGCCCACGGAGGTTCCCGCGGTCCCCAGGGTCGTTGCGACAACCAAACCGCCCGTTATCGAGGAGGAGGCGGACGTTGAATCCACAATGCCGAAAGTGTGTTCCCGCGTGAAAATGGCATTCGATCCAGCAATGGGCGGCGTCATGTATCCGGTAAAAACGTCCGTAAACGTTTGGGAGGCGCTTGCGCTCGCATAGGTTGGGCCGGCCCAAAAGTTTTCCCGTTGGAGGGCGACGGTCCCGGTTGTTGCCCAAGTCCGGGTTGCCGTCGCCGTCTTAAATCCAGGGCCCTCCGTTGCGGCCGTAATGCCGGTATCCGCCGGAATGTTTATGAGAGCATACGGCAAAACGCCGGCGGTCCGGGCGGTTTGCGAAACGGTTAGAGCGGTCGTTGCGTTGGTTCCGTCCAAAATTGCGGGCCCCGTAAAGGTAGTGGTTCCCGTTCCGATCGTGACGGCCCCAATTGACGTTTTGAACGCTCCGGATGATCCGGAAAAATCGTTAGCCGTCGCCCCGGATGCGGTAACGCCGGCGGCAAACGTAGCAAGTCCGTTGAAGATGCTCGTTCCGGCCGCAACGTCTAAGGAATACGCGTTTGTTATCGTTACATTTGTGCCGGCCGCCGGAGCTCCCGACACATAAAGCGTTGCGGCGGTCCCAAAGGTTTGAGTTGCGCTCGTTGTCGCCAAAGTAGGGGCAAAAAGTGAAACTGCGCATCCCGTCCCATCTGACGCCGGCATTGTGATTGTTTGGCCGGCGCTATTGGTTCCAATTTGCAATTCTAATCCCGTTTTGCTCGCCGGAGTGGTAGGGAAGGAATAAGCATTGTTTGAAAGCAACGCGGATCCCGTCTCGAGGTATAACGACCACGGCGCGGTAATGCTTGCATTGGTCCCTTGGATTGGGGGCCCGCTAATGTCCAAGGTGGAAGCATTCGTGAAGGTCTGAGAGGCGCTTGCGCTGGCATAGGTGGGCGCAACTAGGTGGTATTCGTATTGGTCCGCAACCGTTCCCGTTGTGGCCCAAGTCCGGGTTGCCGACACCGTTTGAAATCCGGGGGCCGTTGTGCTCGCCGTCAATCCGGTATCGGCCGATTGTGAAATTTGGAAATAGGGAACAACTCCGGAAGTCCTGGCCCCGCTCGCAAAAAATCCGGCTCCCGAAACTCCCAGGCCGCCGCTATCGATCACATTGCCGGTTGTGGCGCTCGTTGAATTTGTTGTTCCTGAAAAGGTCGTTGCCCCGGCTAGGGTATTGGCGTAGCTGTCACTCTGATAAATGCCATTATTTCCGGCCGGGGCGCCTCCGGTTCCAATAAAAAGATCATCGTTTGTTCCCGTTCCGCTCGATTGGGTTTGAATTGCTAGTCCAACCGCTCCCGCTCCGCTCGTTCCCGTTATTGAAGGGTTGAAGATTTGGAGTCCTACGCCAACCAAACCCGTAAAGCCGCCGTTAGTTGTTGCGAATGTCGGGCTTATTTCCTCGCCATACATACCTTGCGAATTGCCCGTTGCGGTTATCGTTGGGGCGATGATAATACCGGCTGAGGATCCACTTTCGGCGGACGTAATATCGAGGCCCACGGTTCCGATCGAGGCCCCCCCGATCCCGACATTGCCAGTTAGGGCGGAGGTAGAGCTAGCCGCTAACGTTGTGAAAGATCCCGTTCCGCCCGTTATCGAGGTTGTTCCCGTCAGGGTCGTAAATTTTCCGGTATTCGCCGTAGTGTTACCTATTGCCGGCGGAGTAGCCCAAGTCTGATTGACCGCCCCTAACCATTGGGCATCCAGGTTTGAAACGAGCGTTGTTGAAGCAATCGTTAACGGGGCCGTCCCGGTCGCAACAGTTGAAACGATCGGATTGGGGAAGGTGAGAGTTCCAATTAATTGATTCGTTCCGTTTTTCTGGACGTTGTAATTTTGGCCGAAAGCAAACGGGGAGGAGAGGAGGAGGGCTAACAGTGTCTTTTTCATGGCTTAGTTGGTTGCGGGGATTTGGTAGCTTTGGGCCACCCAGGCGTTAGCCGCGTAGCCGGTTGCAATGGTTCCGTAAACGAAATCAAATCGAGCGGTGTTGTTGCCGGTTCCGTCCGCGAAAGTGGCGAGCAACGTTCCGCCGGAGGTTGCGTTTGTGACTTCGACAACGATTCCTCCGCCGTCAGTCTTTTGAATGAAGAGGGAAATAACGTCCCCGGCAACCGGCGGGGCCGCCGTACTGAGAATAACAATCTGCGTCCCCGCGGATCCGGTAAACAAAATTTTCTCCGTCCAATAGTGGGCGGCCGGCGTCACCGTAGTATTGCCGGCCGCATTGGTTGTTTGGGCGGTCCCATTCGGGGCCGTAACCATTCCCGCGGCCGCCAATTCATCTAGAGCGGCCTGGACGGTTGCCGGCACTATCGGCCAATTGCCCGGAGTTGTTGGAGTGTATCCCTCGCCGGTTGCATCCGAAAAGTAGGTTATTGCCGCTCCCCCGACTAATGTAACGTTCCCTTTTGTCGGGATCGAGATTGCGTCCGCGCTCGTTGTCAACGTTCCGGATCCCGATTGCGTTAGGCTCAGACTTAGCAGTTTCGAGGCCGCAAGAATTGCGGTGCAAGCATTGTTAGCCGCCGTTATGGCGAGGCTCGCCCCCGTCCCTAAAAAGACGCTGTGAAAACCAATTGCCAGAGCTAGCGCGGCGGTATCCGTCGCCGTTATGGGAGCGGCGGAAACAACGTTGTCCCATTGGTGCGTACCCCCCGAAAGAGAGATTGAATTCGAGGAGGCCCCATCCTGGAAAAATTGACTCAGGCGAAAAACGTCCGCCGTCCCGGATGCGTCTAGGAGAATCGCCGTTAGGCTCGTTCTAACATTTATTAGATCCACAACCCGGGAGGGATTGCCCGAAATTGGGGCCGGCATTACTAAATCTAGTCGGGGGGATCCTGTTGACGGCCGTAGGATCAAATTGGCAAATCCGCCTCGAGCGGCCGCGTTTGCCCAACTCGGATGCAACGTAATATCGCCGGTAACGTCGATTTCCGTTGCACTCCCGGTTTCCGCGTCCGCACTTCCGCAAATCCAAACCCAGGGCGGGAGCTCGAAAGCGGCCTCTGTCAAAACCCCGGGGCCTATGGCAATCGTCCAAGGGTTAGTTGCGCTCGGAGGATTCGCAACGCCGGCGAGCGCGGTAAGAGCCGCCCCTAGGCTTTTGTAAGACCAGGGGGCCCCAATGGCATTGTAACCCGGATCGTCTGTCCCAACGTAATTGACATAAAACGCATTCCGGGCGGCAAGATTCGGGGGCATAGGCTTTAGGAGGTTGAAACCAGCTAGCCCCGGCCCGCCAGAAAATCGACAAAAAAAGCCGGGCCCTCGAGGGCCCGGCTCCCCTACCCTGCCGGCGATCCTACCAACCGCGGCAATACGGATAGTAGGCAACCCGCGGCGTATAACACCGCGGAGCCGCTAGGCCGGTCCCCAGGGTAAAGAGGCTTAGGGGCCGGGAATAGGCGACATAGGGCCGGCAGTAAACAACCGGGGACCGGCCGTAACTGAGGCCCCGGGCGCTAGCGGAGGGAACAATGGCGATCGAAAAGACCGCGAGGGCGAGGAGGCTAACGAGTTTTAATGTTTTCATTGGTTTAATCCGGCGGAATTGCCGGTTACTCAGTGAGACGCCGGCGGCCGCCGGAGGTTTCACAAAATGCCTCTTTTGTGAAGATTCTTAAACCTGCCCCAACGTCCTCGAGCTCGCCGGCGATTTCCACCAACGGCCAACCTCTTCGACACGCTCCGGGGCCGGCAAAAACTCTTTCGGCATTTTCTTAACCTCAAAAAGCAAGTCAGGATCGGAGAGCGTCAGACAATCATGGACCGATTGAATGTTAGGGACTAGAGCTCCCGAATAGCGGCCGCCGTTGGCATTTATGGCGGACCGCAATTGCCTCAGAATTTGGAGGGCTAGCGCGGTCCTATACTCCGGAGTGATTTTGTCGGGGATCATGCTAGCGGCGGGAAAGGAATAGAAAAACCAACCCCCCGGCGTTAACCACGGCAAAGCCTAGGGCAATCGATCCAAAAGAGAAAGAGGGGGCAAATCGTATAAAGGCCCCGGCGGATATTGCTCCCCAGGCGATCGAAAAAACAACTAGCGGAGTGTTTTTCATAATACGAAGGGTTTAGAGAATCGATCTAGAGGAGTCGCAAACCGAATAATGCAGTTGTTCCCATCCCCCAGGGATTGCCGGATTCTTCCGCTCATAGAATTTGACCAACCGAAAGGCCCGCGGATAAAGGCCAACTAAGGACTCCCGGAATGTAATCCGAATCGTCCTCGAGCGGCGATAAGTCCTAATTTGCGTTGGAGCGGGCAATTTCATTGAGCGAAGGGTTAGCTTTGGGATTTTTTGCGGTCCGATAGGTGAGCGGTAAAGCCGCTAGATCCCTGCGGGGATTTAAGAAAACCGTGAAGATAGCTAGCAAAGGAATCCAACTCTCTCCGTGTTGTGTCCACCGCGAAACATTCGTTTCCGCGAGTAATTGTAACGGCGATCCGATCCGCCCCGAAATCTTTAACATCGATTGAAATAGTTCGGTCCATAAAGGGACGTGTTAAGAAATTCCAGCGATTCGGAGGCAAGCCGGGCAAATGATCCAACCGGCTTTGAAAGAGACTTTCGCGTCCCTGGGGCGCATATCCCGATCCGTCATTGCCCCGCCGCAAAGCGTTTTGGTTTCTTTGCTGCCCTTGTAAAAGGGCCGGCCGCTCCGGGAGACAACGACTCGAATATGCGGGATGGGATCCATGTAGGAGCGTTTAGAATGTGAAGGGGCGGCCGTTGTGGTCTGTTAACCGAACGTCAAAAGCGCATTCGACCCATACCCCGGTATAAGCGTCCCTCAGATGCCAAGCGCCGCCCTCATGCTTTGCATCGTTAAAACGGCGGCCGTCCATCGAATAGAGTCCGAGGCTAGCGGCGGCCCGGACCCGAGAAAGATTCTTTTGCCGTTTGGTTTCGTCCATTTTCTGCGAATGTGTTGGATTCATAACCGGTAAGACGCCAATCGCCGGCTAAGGTTTCACAAAACGGTTACTTTGTGAAGGGGAGATTTCCCGGGGGCCGATTTCGCTTTTACAGGGGGCCCCTTTTTTGACGGCCCGTTTATGATATTCCAGACAAAGGCCCGGGAGGTTTTCGTAATGCGGGCTATTTCGTCCAAACTCATTTGCCGGCCGTTGCGTGCCGGCTTGCGCAATTCCAGGATCTTAGCCCGGATAGCATCCGAAAACCGCGGCCGGCCTAGTTTCTTGCCTCGCCGGCGGGCGCTCGCCAATCCGGCGGCCGTCCGCTCTTGGATTAGCTCCCTTTCAAATTCAGCCATTGCCCCCAGGACACTTAATTGCAGGTTAGCCGCCGCCCCTCCCCCGGTTGTGTCTATCCCCTGACTCGAGCAAACAATTGAAATTTGCAGGCCGGCGAGCTCCCGGCAGATTTGGAGCAAATGGGAAAGGGACCGCCCCAGGCGATCCATTTTGTAAACGGCAACAATATCGATCCGGCCGGCTCGAGCATCCTTCATTAACCGATCGAGCTCCGTCCTCGAGGCTTTCGCTCCGGACACTTTCTCCCGGTAAATTAGAAACGGCCGTTTCCATCCCCGCCGTTTACAGTAGGCTAGCAACTCCGATTCCTGGGAATCAAACTTTTGGTCTGTCCGGGAAACCCGGATGTAAAGAGCAACGCGGGAGGCTTTCATAATTAGTTTTCGATTTCCCAACGGGAATAAAAGCGTTTCCCGGCTTCGCTTAAAGCGGCCCATTGCCGGGCTATTGCCAACGCTTCATTAGCCCGATCGGGATTCATGGAGTCTGCCGCTTCCTGATTCCAAAGAATTTCATTAGCCCGCCAACTGTCGGCAATCCCTATTAAGATTGCGTTGCGCTCCGAATAGTCCCCGGGCCGATAGTCAACCCTACGCCGTTCCGGGGCCGGATCCGGGACGTTTGCCGCAAGGGAATTCAATTTGCGGGCCTGCCAACGAGCGGCCCAACGCATAAGAAAACGGCCTAGAATGTTCCGGAGATTCATAAAACGGGAAAGCCTCCCATGTATCCGCGGCCCGGATCCCCGGCTAATCGCCTTTCCCGCTTCTTTAGCCGCCTCGAGTAACGCCGGCGGATCTTGCGGTTACGGCGAGTCCGATAATGAGAATCATTCATAAAACGGAAATCAAAAGAGCTCTCGAGGTTGGGCGAGCTCCCGGTTTAGGCGCTCAATCTCCCGTTGCCGGCAATCAATTTCGGCCTGCATTTCTTGGCGGGCCCGGTTTACCTCCTCCTCGATCAAAAGGCCGCATCCGATAATAACGCAATTCCCAAACCGGCGAAGATCCGCGGGGTTTTGCCTAGCCCGCTCGAATGCCCGGGCGAAAAATATAGCAGATAACTCCGCCCTCTTTTCTGGAATGGGACTAACGCCGGCCCGTTTAAGCCTATCAATGGCCGAATCTAATTCGGAGGTGTCCGGGGTAAAACTCATTAGTGGGGCCTGGGAATGAAACCGGCTTTCTTGGCGTCCTCGAGGGCCTTTGCCTTGTCGAAAACGAAACAACGAACGCTTTTCATAAATCAGGATCCTCGAGAAACATTGTTTGCCCGCAGCAAACCGGCCAACCGGATCGGAGGCAATGGGCCCCGTCAACGTCCTGCCGGCGGCCGCATTTTCGACACTTCACGGCCCGAAACTTTTTAGCAACCTTGTCAATTGCGTTCCGGGCCTCGATACCGCGGCCGATAAAATCTAGCAATCGGTTAGAATTCATAAAACGGGGATTAGTTGCGGTCGTTGGGATCGGTCAAATAGCCCTTATTTTTCATTGTCTCGATTGCCGTAACGTTGGGCATTGTCGTTTGCGCGGGATTCCAATTGACCGGGAGCGTTGCGGAAAAACTCATTTCGATTCGCTTAGTTGAAACCGGGTTTGCCCCAGGGTTGGAACCGGAGTCCAAGTAAGTAAATGTCAATCCCTGGACTCCCCGCATTAGAGTTAGAGGGCTATCCGGAAAGCCGAATTCCTGAGTGGGCCAATTGCTATTGACTAGGAGGGCCCGGAAAATCGGCGTCCTATGGACTACGGTTAAAGTCTGACTAACCGGATCGTAAGAATAAACGGCGACTCCCAGGACCGTTGCGCCCGGCGTTTGATCGTTGCGGGCTAAAATAACGTCAACGGCGAAAGTGGATCCCGTTGGCGAGCTCGAGGGATCGAGGCCCGTTGCGGCCGGAACGTCATTGCGAAAATAAGTCAGGGCCCTCCGGGTTTGAACCTGCAAATCCGTTTCGTAGCTTTGCCGAATTTGGGTACTAGCTAGGAAAAGAAAAGCGGAGAGAACGGCCGTCATTAGAAAACCGGAGACGCAAGTTACAACGATAACCTCTAGCAACGTGTAACCCTTCGCCGCTTGCGCGGCTTTCAAATCCCGAATCACTTTCTCCGCTTTCGAGCGGTAGGCTTTCCAATTCCCCTTTGCCGCTAAAAATATTCTATGGAGTTGGATCCGATCCGGCGGCGGGATTTTCCAAAAACAGTTTTCGCAAACGACAATCTTGCCCACCATTGGACAAGTGCAAACCGGGCAATTCGCGGTCCGGAAAGGGTTGCGCTCCCGCGGCCGCTTCATGGCATTGACGGGCCTATCCCCTGCAATTCGTCCGCGAGCCGGCGGAATTCATGGGCGGCCCCAACGGTGTCGCCGTAGGCAAGGGAGAAAGCGGCGGTGTAAAAACGGCGGCTCCATGCCGGGACGGCATAGGCTTTCATTCGGCCGGAAAGGTAGTGGTTTAACTGCCCGATCGAGATTCCCAGGGAGGCGGCTAGTTGCCGCTTGGGTACGCGGGGCATTGCGATCCGGGCCGCTTTGGCGACCTCCGCCCGTTTGGCAACCTCTTCAATCCGCCGTGTCATTTTTCGGACTCTGCCCATTCGGCAAAGGTAACGGGATCCGTTTTTGTTTTCGCGGCAATGCGGCAAATCAAAAGAGTTGTGGCAATCGCCCCGCCCCGGTACGCGGTGTAAATTGCCGCGTCCTCTTTCCGCTCCACAAATTTGAGTCCGTGTAAATGGTTAGACCCTAGCGGATCCTCCGTCCAAACGTAGCGGTCCGGCGTCCCCTGCCCGACAACGACAACCCGGGCAAACGGATAGTCTGAGGGATTGACCGCCGGCGGCGGATAGGCCGCGGCGGAGGTTGGATCCGGGCCGCCCTTCATAGCGCAAGGGACGGTTGGCGGACCTTGCCGCGGCTCTCTTTGGCAAGATCCCGCAATTTCCCGATCAATTCAACGGAGGAATGATCCTCCGCGGCCGGCCGTTTGAGGTTATGGGCAAACATTCGGCGTTCCGCCATCCGGACCACTCGAGCGAAAAAAGCCTCCGTCTTATCTAGACGGCGCTCGATAGTGGGCCGGTATAGTTTCGGGGCCCGGACCGGGGCCGGCTTGGCTTTGGCCCGGATCCTCTTTTTGCGCGGCGGCATGGCGGGGACTAGGCTTGCCGCGGTTGCCTCGAGGCCCGGAGCGTCCGGAGCTCCCGGAGGAGCACAATGCCAACCGTCCCGACCAATAGCGCAATCAAGATCCACTTAATAGGGATCCGGAGGAGGTAGAGAATCCCAAGGAATATGGGCCCAAGGACAAAAACTAACGGGATTATGCAGGACATAGTTTTTAATGGTTCAACCGAAACAGACGTTTACAAAAACGCAAAGTTTCACAAAAGCGAGATTATTTGAATTATCGCTAATTGTAAAAAGGCAATTAATCCGGCCTCGAGGCGGGGAGCGGAAGGGTAGGGGAGCGGCCGCGGATCCGGGGCCCGACCCCCTCCCCTAGAAACTATCAGCCCGACCCGGTTTCCCGGATCGGGCTTGCAAGGTGCGGAGATTTTTGCTCTCAGAGTCTTAGTGACCGTCGAAGTCCAAGCCTCTGTCCCTCCCGCCCTTAGCCGGTTTTTAAGCCGTCCAAGGCACCTAAGCTATGGACAATGATCCACAGCAAAGGCCCTCCGTCAAGCGGTTTTCGGGGGCAGGATTAGAGCTCGATCAATGGGGAATGGAGAGGGTCCGGCTCTCCGAAATGTGCCTCCGGATTAACGGTTACTTGAACGGTTGTTTTGCCCGCGGGGCCCGTTTCATAATTTGGGACAAACACCGTTTTTGCCGGGCGATCCGGGGAGCCAAGCCGCGCAAGGTATCCCATATTGAACAAGCAATGACGGCGTTTCGCAAAACGTCCTCTAATTGGATCTTTCAAGAAATTTACTACCGCGGGCCCGGGCAGACCAGGACACACAGGCGAATTAAGATCCTGCCGGCCGGCCGGGGCCTGGGGCCTACGCAACTCGAGACAACAACCCGGTTTCTCGCCTATGTAACGCGGGCCGTCAAATTGAACGGATCGGTTAAAGTGGATCGGGCCTTTTTGGTGCAATTCTGGCAAACGACCGGACTCCCGGAGGAGTGGATTCGGATAGCATGGCAACGAATGATTAAACTCCGCGGCTACCGCGTGAAATGGCGGGGCCGCGGCAACGGGCGAAAGGCGGTTGTTTCAATGCCGTATTTTCCGAGACGATCTAGCTCCCCTTACGGGGAGAAGATAAAAAACAGGGGGGCGCGTTGCGCCCCGGATTTCCTCCAAGGCAATGCGTCCGGGCCTATCGGCCCGACCGGAGGAGAACCGAACCAGGACGGCGCGGCTATCGCCGCACCCGATGGAGGATCCCCCACGCCCCTTCCCCCGCCCCCAGGGGCGGGGAACCCTCCCGCAACGCGGCGGACGGCCTGGGGGCCGCCCTCCGGGGCCGCGGAGGACCGCGGCTCCCCGCGTTGCTACGCCAACGGCGTAGGCCCGCCGCCTTTGTTCCTCGCCGGCCGTTGGATTTCCACAAAAAGGACAAAACGCAAGGCGGCTTGGCTCGCCGTTTGTCGCCTCCGGCCGTTGCATGACGGTTTCCGCGTCCGTTGGCGTTTTGCGCATTCGTGCAATTTTGCGCTCCGGGCGCTCCGGGACGGCTACCGCGAAGAGACGATCGTTGCGGCCTGGGGAGACGCCATTGCCCGGAGCCATGAGGACGCTTGCGACCATGATTTGCGCGAGCGGCCCGACCCTGAAAAGCCGCATCCTCTCCGCGAGCCTAGCGCGGCCGTTGTCTATGCCTGGGGGATCCTCCGTGTTGACAAACGCTCGCCCGCGGAACGTTGGGCGGAGATTTTCGCGGCGGATCCTCGACCGGCCCGGGCCGCTTACCCCAACCGGAGCTCGAGGCCGGCCCCCAAGCCGCGGCGGAGCAAACCCGCCCCCAATCCTCCCCCCGCGGACGGATCGGGACCATTGAAGGGGGCCGCCGCCGTCCTGGGATCGGAGAAACTAGCGGAGCAACGATCGATCGAGGCCCATTTATCGGCCGCGGGCCTCACCCTGGCCCAACTGCTCAAAATGGGAAGGCCGGAGCAAGCCGCATTCGTCCGGGCGGCATTCGAGGCTCAAAAAAAGAGGATTTGACAAAGTTGTTAACGTTAACATTTAGGCTAACCCAACATGAAATTACAACCCCTCTCGAGCGGGCCGGGACTCTTAACCGAAAGTGAAGAGGCCGGGGAGCGTTGCGAATTATGCCGATTTTGGAGACAAGCCGCGGCGGAAACGCAACCCAAGCAACCGGGCGCGTCCGATCCGATCGTTTTCGGAATTTGTTGCCGCTATCCTCCGTTTATGTCCTCGAAACCCTCGGTTCACCCGATTTCCGGGCAACCCCAAAAGGACGCCGCCGGACAAATTATAGTTTCCCCGTTTCCCATGTGGCCCATTACGGGGAACGTTGAATGGTGCGGCGAATTCAAATCGGAAACGGCCGTTCCCGCCTCCCGCCAATGACCAGGGCGACGGCCTATTTCCTAACGCAGTTGCGCGAATACCTCGAGGCGAATACCTCGAGCAAACGGCGGGAGCTCCAAAAATTGCATGAGAGGCTAGCGGACGGGAAAAAATTGCACAAAGTTTCAATTTCCCGGCATACCAACTTGAAGGTAACGCCGAACCTGGACACCGGAATTGTTTACCTCCATTTTGCGCAGCTAAACGGCATTATCGAATCCGCCCCTCCGTCCGTTGGGCTATTTCGCTACGTTAACAAGGATGCTCCGCGTACCGGAGGCAAAACAAAGGGGGGAAAATGGCAACGATCCCGGTAGAATACCGCCTAATGAGCCTCGAATTCCGCAACGGACTTGCGGACAACGAGCGGCGTTTAGGCTTTCGGTCCGCCGTCCTCCTCCATGATCCCGGGCAAAACGCGGTCGTTATCGAGGGCATTTCAACTCCGGAGCCAATGCGGAGCCGGTTACTCGCTAACCTTTCGCCGTTTGAAATCGAGTCCATCCGTTATGAGATTCGGGCCGGCGGCTACCCTCCCATACCGTTTTGCCATCCGTTCCCCAGGGGCACGGACGTTAGATTGTCGGCGCTCGAGGGGAATCCCGACCAACTCTATTTGAGCCGGCGCAAGGGCCGCCGGTTTTTCTCGGATAACTTCACGCTCCGCGGAGTCACCAACGGCCGCATAAATTCCGGACAAAACGTTTACCAATTCCATGAGTAACAGACGATCCAAGCTAGCCGCCTCGATAACGAATCCTCCCGGCAGTTTCAAAGGGCCCGCGGCCGCGGATCCGGCCGAATCCTCGAGCGTTTCAGAGCTCGAGGCCCGGGACGTTGAAATGCGGATCCATGAAATTCTAACGAGCGAAGTAGGGAAAGGCGGTTACGTTCGCCTCTACCGCCGGCGGCCGATGGAAGCAGAATACAAGCAACTAACCGGGGCCCTATCCCTGGAAAACTTTTCGGTCGATTGGGTTTTGAACACCTACGGCGGAGGCGAATACCGCGTCCGGGCATTCAGCGATAAAAATCTCTTAATTAAACAACTCAATTGGGCCGTTGACCCTTCAATCCCAATGAAAACTCCGGAGGCAACACCGCCCGGGCCCGCGGCCCCCCAGGATCTTGCGGCCCTTATACGGGCCTCGAAAGAGGGCGGGGAGCGGGGAGCCGCCGGCGACGGCGGGAGCTCCAACCTCCTCATTGCGGAATTGATGCGCCAAAATACCGCGCTCGTTACGGCAATCGCAACGCGTCCGGCCGCCGGCGGAGAAGATTCCGCACTTTTGAAAATCTTGCTCCCGCGGTTACTCGACAAACGGGAAACAACCCCGATCGATGACATGATGAAATTTGCCTCTTTCCTCGAGCGGGCCAAGAAAGGCGGCGACCTCGAGGAGAAAGAGGAAAAATCCCCGCTCGAGGCGATCGTTGAAAGAGTCCTAGGGGCGGTCGTTCCGATTTTGGAAAAACGCTTTGTCAACAACGGGGCCCCGGCCGTCCCTGCCATTCCGGCCGGGGCCTCGCCCGCCAAACCTCCGGCAAAGCCGGCTCAGACCGCGCAACCTCCAACCTCCGAAAACGCTGAAATGCAAATCTTACTCAATCGCTTTCGCTCCGCCGTCCTCCATGCCGCGGCGGAAAATAAGGATCCTTACCAGTGGGCCGAATCAATGTTTGCATTCGTCCCAACGGACTATCACACGCAAATTTTTGCGTTCGCCAATTCGGACGATTGGTTTGCCCAACTGTTTTCAACGGCCAACGGCGAGGCGGCAAAACATATCGAATACTTGCAAGCGGTCCGCGGATCGATCCTCGCCATTGGGTTTACCAATGCGACGATCCAGGCGAAAAGCAAAACGCCGCCGGCGACTCCGGAGGAATGGGCCAAAGAGTTTGTTAACTGGACTTGCCCAAGCTACCGCAAGGAATTCTCGGAATTGGTCCGGGACGATCCGGAATTCTTCCCCGATATTTTCGGAGAGCAATACGAACCAAACCGGATATGGCTCGAGAAACTTAAAGCGGCGATCGTTGACGCAACTAAGCCGGCCGCCCCCGCGCAGGGTTGACACCGCCGCTAGGTTTTGGGAGGGGAGGGAATGGGCCCCTCCTCATGGACTCCGATTGCGGAAGGATTAGCCGGGATCCGGCAAATTGTTGCCAACCTAAACGCGGCGAAAGATTATTACGGATCCCTCCCGGCTATCCGGGCCGCGGCCCTCGCCATAGCAACCCCTACCGTTGACGACGACGACCGGGGCAACGTTAACAAAATCGCCGCGTTTGTCCGCTCGAGTGTCGTTTACGTAAAAGATCCGATTAACTCGGAGCTAACCCAAACTCCGGACGTTTTGTTGTTGGCGATCCACAACGCCGGGACGGCCCGAGGAGATTGCGACGACCACGTTTTGTTATTCGCCTCCCTGGTCGAATCCCTGGGAATCTTTTGCTCAATTGTTGGCGTGAAAACTCCGGACTCCGAAACGTTCAATCATGTAATTGCGCTAGCCTACCCGGACGGAGAAGAGGAGCAAGTTGACCTTTGCGCCAAAACGGGACAACAACCGTTTTACCCGGACACCCTCACGTAATGGGAAACGTAGCGGACAACCTAGCGAAAGCCTCCGCGGCCGCGGCCTCCGTATCCGAATTGTTGAAACAAAGCGGCGTGCATTCGATTTACCTTTTCAATCGGAGGGCGGTCGGGACAGACGGCCCCGGGGCATCCTGGGATTTTATGATCGATTTAACCCGGCCGATTACGCCGCGGGAACAATCGGTTATTGTTTCCTCCCTGCAAACGGCGATTCGGGACCAAGACAATCCGGCGGCGAAAATTTACACCACTAGCCCGCAATACGACCGGCCTAGTTTCACCGCTTGGGCCCAAAAATCGGCGCGGCTAATCTTCCCCGTTTCTTAAAATGTGCGATTGGCTAACCCAATTTCAAAACGAGCAACACGGAACAACCGCGGCCGCCGGCGGAGGCGATAGCGGAGGGGACGGCGGCGACGATGGGGGAGGGGATGGGGGCGGCGACGGCGGCGAGTCCGGGGGATCCGGCTCGAGCTCCGGCGGAGTCGGGATCGATACTCCGGTTACAACGGCCCAAACCGATGAGGGCAACGGCCCGTTTATCCCGACCGCAACAGACCAGGAAACCGCCGATCAGGCCGCGCAACAACAGGCGGAAGAGGATGCCCAAGCCGCGGAGCAAACCCAGGAGGCGCAAGAAGAGGCGGCAACTCAGGCGGCGGAGGCCGCGGAGCAAGCCGCGGAGACTGCCGCGGCGACGGCCGCCGCTAACGCGGCATTGACGGCGGCCGCAAACGCCGCGGACGCGGCAAGGGAGGCAACTAACCCCACTTACCAACCGCAAACGGATTTGGGATCGGATACCGGATCCGGAGACGAAGCAACGTCCGGGGCGGATACCCTATCGGGCGCGGCCGCGGCCCCGCCAATAACTTTGCCCGCGTTCTCGAGCGGCCCGGACGATAGCGGCCCGGGCGATACTTCAAACCCGGACCTTGCGGACGAATCGGAGTCAACCGATTCGGGAAACCCGCCGTCTAATGCCGGGCAAACGAGCGGGAGCGGAACCGCGGACGATCCAATTGTTTTGCCCCCGTTCACCGTTACAGATTCCAAAATTCCGCCCGTTACGGTTCCGCCTCCGGATACAACCGTCCCGGATCTTACACCGCCGCCGGTTGGGCCGATTGTGATTCCGCCATTTTCTCCCAATCCGCCAAACAATCCGGCATTCAATCCGCCAATTGCGAAATCAAAACCCGTCGCCCCTCCAAAAATCGGGAAAGAGCATATCCCGTTAACGCTCCCTCCGCCGCAGGCGAAAACAAAAACGCCGATTAAATTGCCGCCGTTCTCGAGCTCGCCGGCCCCGGCAACTCCGCCCGTTACGAAGGGAATAACGGTTAGCTCGAAAAAACCGATCGTCTCAAACCCGCTTGTTGTAACGGCCGGATCCGGCTCGAGCTCGCCGGCGGGATCCTCCGGCGGTTCCTCATGGATCCTATTGGCCCTCATTGCCGGCGGCCTCTTTCTTGCCTCCCAGGACCGGAAACATTGACCGGGCCTCGAGCTAGCCGGCCTCCGAAAAGGTTTGACGGCCCGGGCCCAAATGGGATCAAACCGCAATATCTAATTCGGCCGAATCTCTAAAACATGGACGACGACGGCAGCGACGGCAGCGATTACATTGACACTTCCGGCGACGGTAGCGGCGATTACGTTGACGACTCCGGAGGCGATTCGGTTGACACTTCCGGCGACGGTAGCGGCCTGGACTCGAGCGGCCCGGTTGACACCGGGCAAACCGATTCGGAAGGGGATGCCATTTACGCCAACGCGGACGGGACATATTCCGCGGTCGATTCCGGAGGCAACGTTGTCGCAACCTATGACGCCAACGGGGACCAAATCACAGGCGACACTTCCGGGGACACCGCAACGGCAACGGCGACGGATACAACAACCCCGGGCACCTACACGGACGCCAACGGGAACACGGTTGAAGTTACCCAGGACGCGAGCGGCGATCTAATTTATACGACCGTTGACCCGGCCGGCAACGTGCTCAGTGAAACGGATTCGCAAGGCAATTCCGTTTCGTTGACTCCGGACACAACCGGGGCGCTCGCTACCTATTCGGACGGCCTGGGGAATACCGTTGCCGTTTCTACGGACGCCAACGGAAATTTGATTTACACAACGACCGATCCGGCCGGCAACCTGATTTCCGAAACGGACGCTAACGGGAATTCCCTTATTGGCGGGACCAATACAACCGCGGCGGACGTTGGAACGGGAACGGCGGGAGGCTCGAGGGCCGGCGGCGGATCCCCGGGAGGCGGATCGGGAGGCGGATCCACTCCCGGGGGCGGTTCCTCGAGTAGCGGGACCAATTCCCAATTGCAGGCCCTTCAAAATCAGTTGCAGGCCCTAGCCAACGCACTAGCCGCGGCCCAACAAGAGAAAATGCCGATTCAAACAATCCAGGCCCTCCAAACCCGGGCCGGACTCGTTAACGGCCAAATTGCAACGATCGGGGGGACGCCAAGTAATTTGTTCCCCACTACGGGTTACACCTCTTCCGGGATCGGATCCATTTTCCCCGCCGGCTCGAGCTCAACAACCGGGATCCTCATTGTTGGGGGCATAATCCTGGGGGCCTTTCTTTTGACGGGGAGACAACAACCCAAAGCCGCATGACTCCCCAAATTCCACTCTTCCGGATCGAAGTCCGCCCGCGGGGCGAGGGCGATCAATTCCCCTGGACGGCGTTTAGCATCGCCGCATCCGAAACGCAGAAGAAACAAAAACTGGACGGCTACGGCGCAACCTATCCGGAATTTGAATTCCAGGCGGTCCCTAACGAGTGGGCCGAACCAACGGACCCGACCGCGGAGGCGGAAGAGCTCGAGGAATTGCGGCAGTTCAAGAAATCGATAGTCGAAAATTTCGGGACGGACGATGTTGCTTACCTCATGGGCGAGCGGAAAGAGGCCGCGGAGACAATCAAACGACTCGCCACCGCGGAGCGGAAAATTTCCCGGCTCGAGCAAGATTTGCTCCGCACGAAAGGGACGGAGCCGGAGCCGTCGCCGGCTTTCGAGTATCCGTTTGAAGTGGGCGACTCATTGCGGGATGTTCACACGGACGTTATTGTTACCGTTACGGCGATCGGTCCGGACGCGAGCGGCGGCGACGGTTTTGATTTCGAGGGCCCGGGCGGAGTCCCCGGCTACTGCCCGCGGGCTAGCCTCGAGTGTTACGAGCCGGCCAAGAACGGAGAAACCGCCGGGAAAAAGAAAAGCCGCCCGAAATCTTGACAACGGCCGCGGCCGCAAAATTAACCTTAACTCGAAATCGCCATGCCATTCCCAGGACAATCCGGAACCGCAATGCAAGTCCCCCTCCAAATGGCCCGCCCCAGGGTTAGCCCTTTCCCTTTCGGCGTAGTCTATCCCTCGAGGGGCCGCGGCGTGCAAGCGTTCCGCCGCGGACCGATGTTTCGCCGCCCGGGATTCCGTTTCGGAGTGGGCGACAACGGCGACGGCTCGACGGATCTTAGCTCTTTTGATTCCGGATCCGGCTCGACGGATTTTAGCTCGATCGGATCGGACCTAACGGACGGGACCGGATCCCTCGACACTTCCGGGGATCTTACGAGCGTCCCGACCGTAACGGATCCGTCAACCGGCGTCCTCACAACCTACAATGTCGATCAGTTGCCGGCGGTCGATCAAACGTCCCTTAGCAACTATCTTTCGGACGCGTCAACGTCCTCGGCTCCGTCAACGGGGAGTCTAACGAGCCTCCTAACGGGATCCGGTTTGAACCTGGGGCAAGTGGTTTCCGTTTTGGGCCAATACTTGAACGGCCCGAACGTTACCGCGCAACAGGCCCAATATCTCCAAGCGGAGTTAGCTTTCGCGCAGCAACAGGCGCAAGTTCAGTTGTTGACCGCTCAGACGGCGGCGAGCTCGAGCACAAAAAACTCCCTCATTTGGGTTTTGGGCGCGGGCCTAGTCGTTTGGGCAATCGCCTCGAGAAAGTGACAAAGCAAGATTTCAGACGCGAGGGGGCCGGTTGTGGCCCGGCCGGCAACGGATCGGATTCCCAGGCGATCGAGCCGGAGGTTTTGCCGCCGGAGGCTCCGCCCCAGGCCCGGCAATCCTACGCTTTAGCCCTTGGGCAAAACGGGACGGTCGATTGCCGTCTGTTTTATTTCGTCTTGGGAATCGCCCTAGTTGAAGGGGCGATCATTTATTGCAATTCGAGGCATAACAAATGAATTGGGGAATTCCAGGCCCGGGCGATTCCTCCCTCTTTTCCTCGAGGGTCGTTGCCCCTCCCCCGCCGCGGCCGGCCCCTCCCCTGCCGTTAACCGGGCACTTGGGCGCTCCGTCTTTGCCCATTGTTTATTTGCCGCTCCCCGTCATTCCTCCTCCGGTACACTTCCCCCTTCCCGTTATTCCGCCGGCCCCTAGTCCAATCCTCCGGCCGATTGCCCCGCCGCCTCCGATTACGATTCCCGTTAGGCCGCCGGCCGTTCCAGTCCGCGTTTACCCAATGGGGCCCGGAGTTGGGCGCTATTTCAGACGCCGGGGAATGGGCGACAATGGCGACGATTCCGGCGCAACCGATACGAGCGTTAGCGACACCCAAAACGCGGCAAATTTGGCGAGCGCGGAAAACCTCACTCAAATAAATTTGGGCCTCGACCAAATCCCGCAATCGCAATGGACCCAACCGCAAATGATTTCCTATTTGCAGGGCCTTAGCTCGACAATTCAGAGCAACCCCAACGCATTCAACGCGGCAACTCTTTCGAGTGCCAACGCGGTTGCCGGCTCGAATTTGAACAATCTCCAATTGCAGGATCCGTCTTTTTCATGGAGCGATTTCGGGACGCAGGTTGAAAACAATGC
>Ga0326727_10008286_pt1 | contig 26534 bp, 20 predicted proteins | sample MB2enrmetagenome_FD_207643 | JGI IMG/M metagenome (GOLD analysis project Ga0326727, IMG submission 207643) | Lab enriched peat soil microbial communities from McLean, Ithaca, NY, United States - MB29MY | ecosystem: Environmental > Terrestrial > Soil > Wetlands > Peat | place: USA: New York...
GGGAAACTTTTTTAAAAAAAAGTTTCCCCCGAACCCCCTTCAAAAAACTTTCACCGGCCGGATGGCGCTCTTGGCTTCGCCAAGAGCGCCATCCGGCCGAAAACGTTTTGTGAACGGGTCGTGGGGGAGACCGGGTCGGGACGGTCAAACAAGGGAGTTGAATATAATTCCGCGCGCCTTAAAGCGGGGGCCCCCTGGAAAAAGATTAATGGTTCTGGTTTTGGATTTCGCCCTGTCGCCGACCGGGGGCGACAGCCCCCAAAATAACGAAATCGGTGCTTGAGTCGGGACGATTCATGAATCGCCCTTCTTCTGTCCCCTCAACATCACGTTTTCACCGTCGAAGCCGGAAAGCGCGGGACCTCGGTCTCCCAGGACTGCGTCACCGTACGTCCCCGCTTGTAGCGGAAATCGCACAGGGGATCGCCCTGGGCGAGGGTGTGGACCCGGCGCAGGCCCGTGCCCTCGTAACGCGAGAAGAGAAAATCGTTCAGGCAGAAATACCGGATCACGTCCGCTTCGCCGTGCGCCCGGCCGAGCAGCACCGCCCCGCACTGCGCGTAGTCGTGGCCCACGTCGAAATCCTCGCCGTTGCCGAAAACCGCCGTGGCCACCCAGTCGCCGGGATAGCGGCGCTTCTGGGTTTCTTCGGCCCAGGCGCGCAGCGAAGCGTAGCTTTCCGGGGAGAAATAGGCGGCGCCGCGCGTAAGCAGGTCCTTCTCCGGAGTGGCGGCCAGTTCGCGCTCGCACAAATCGTACAGGATGCGTCCGGCGTCGGCGGCGGCCAGCCCCCCCGCCTTGACCGCCTTGGACATGGCGATCAGCCAGGCGGCCTGGATCAGATTCTCCTGGTTGCGGTTGGCCGTCCCTCCGATAAAAGGCAGACTCGGCAAAAGCTCCTCGAACCTGGCCGCACAATCCATTGCCGCATCGCGGGCCGCGTCCTTTCCGAGCCGGGGAACGAGACACTGCTCGATCCCGCCGCACATGGAGCGGAATTCGGCGACGCGCCGGGCCTGTTCCGCCGGGTCCATGGCCGGAGCGGCCAGGGCTATCCCCGGAAAATACAGACCGCAGCCGACCACCAAACCGGCCTGAAGAAACCGGCGTCTGGACAGAAAATGTTCGCCGCGCATCCGTCTTCTCCTTTTTGCCTCAATCATCTTACTCTAATCTAGCACATTAAAAATCCCAAAACAAAACACCGACCGATCCACCCACCCCCCTTACCGAGGGGGTCCGGGGGGCATCATGCCCCCCGGCGGGGATTCCAAAGGGGCGGAGCCCCTTTGGCCCCCGGCGGGAGTGCAGGGGGCAGCGCTCCTGATTCATTTGAACGTCGCCGCCAGGGCCTCGGCCAGGCGGGAGCCGGTGAACAGGTCGCGCAGCACCAGCGGCGTGGTGGCGTTTTGCCCTTTGGGGAAGAGCGCCGTGACCGGGATGCTTTGGCTTTTGAGAGCCTTAAGCAGAGCCATGGCCTCGGGATTGTCGGAGGTGAGGTCGGCCTTGAGGAACCTGAGATTGTAGGTTCGTTTCCAGGCGGCCCGGTTTTTCGGCGTCAGGGCGGTTTTTTCCACCAGTTTGCAGTTCGGGCACCAGTCGGCGGTAAAGTCGATGAGGATGTTTTCCCTGCCCAGCAGTTCTTGGAAGGTTTGCGGCGTGAAGGGCTCCCAGGTGGCCTCGGCCGGAGGTTTGGCGGCAAAGGCGAAATATCCGGCGGCCAGGACCAGGGCCAGGGCGGCGGACCGGATCAGGCGGCGTTTGAGCGCGGTTTGGGAGAGGTTGGTCCACTTGCCCCACATCCAGGCCGCGAAGGCGATGGCGAGCAGGGTGAAGAGCGAGGGGAAGACCAAATGCGCCGGCAAAATGCTCAGGAAATAGAGGCTGGTGGCGAGCAGGACGAAGCCTACGCCCTTTTCCAGGTATTCGAGCCAGGGCCCGGGTTTGGGGAAGAGGTGGATCAGATCCGGCCGCAGCGCGAAGACCAGGTAGGGTCCGGACATGCCCAGGCCGATGCAGACGAACACCGTGGAGATGACCCAGACCGGCTGCAGCATGGTCCAGGCCAAAACCCCGCCCAGGAACGGACCGCTGCACGGCGTGGCCATGAGCGTGGCGAGGATGCCGGTGGCGAAGGCGGCGGCCCGGGTGTTGACGTGTCCGGCCGCCTTGGGCGCGCGTTTGAGATCGATGACCGGCAGGTTGTAGAGTCCGAACAGGGACAGCGACAGGGCGAAGACGCCCGCGGCCATGCCCAGGATGAAGCCCGTGCTCTGGAAGAGTTGTCCCCAGGCCATTCCGGCCAGGCCGAGAACGACGCTTAAGATCAGAAAATAGGTCAGGATGCCCAGGGCGAAAAACACGTTGTATTGGCGCAGGTCTTTGAAGCGTTTGTGCGGGTCTTCGGCGGAGGCCGCCAAAAAACCGCTGAATTTGAGGCTGGCCACCGGCAAAACGCAGGGCATGACGTTTAATATCAGTCCGGCAAGCAGGGCGAACAGGGCGGCCTTGCCCAGGTCGGCCACTTCCATGGAACTCGCGGCGAACCGGGGGGCAAGCTGGGAGTAACCGGCCACGGGCGGGGTTTCGGGTTGGGGCGCCTGGGCCGGGACAGACACCGTCTCCGGCGCGCCCGTGACTGCCTGGGCCGCCCGGGCGAATTCGGGATACCAGGGCTGGCTTTCGGCGCGGGGCAGGCCGGAGACCGCCGCGGAGGAAATGTGGGACACGGCCCGGACGGTTTCCTGACGGCAGCTTGTATTGGAGCACAACACCGCCTGCACCGTGCCCGAGAGAGCGATCTCCCCGGACAGTCCCGGTGGCGGGAGGGCCACGACCGGGGTCGGGCCGTCGTGGATGAAGACCGCTTTGTCCGGTTCGAAGGCGTCGGGCACGGCGCGGCCCACGGGGTAGACCACCGCCGCGGCCGGTTTGCCCGGACCGAAATCGACGCTGGCGGAAAGCGGCGCGCCGGCTTCGCCGTTGATATGGGCGTAGGTGTGCCAGCCCGGGTCCGGGGTGATCCAGAGCACGGCCAGAAGCGCATTTTCGCCTTGCCCCCGGTCTTGCTGGAACAGTTCGAAGCGGGCGCTGACCGGGGCGCTGTCCGCGACAAGGGCCGGGCCCGGATCTTGTTGGGCCGAGACCGGACGCGCGAGCCAGGGGACCAGGCACAAGGCCAAGAACGGGACGGTCCGAAACAGGGCCACGAGGCGGGAGAGCATTTTCATGGCATAGGCCGTGAGTGCGGTGCGATCTTGAGAGTCCCGGGGCCGCGCTCGCCGCCGCCCCGGAATCTCCGGATTACGCCGTCAGCTTGGCTGCCAACGCCGCGCCGACCTTGCGGCCGAGTTCGACGCAGGCCGCCAGAGTGTCCTGCTTGGGCACGAACTGGCATTTGACCCCGGGAATGGTTTCAAAGCCCATGTCTTCGAGCGCTTCGCCGATGATCTTGGTGGATTCGCCGCTCCAGCCGTAGGAGCCGAAGGCCGCGCCGATCTTGTTTTTGGGTTTGAGGCCTTTCATGTAGGTCAGCATGGCCGCGACCGGGGGCAGGATGCCGTTGTTGTGGGTCGGCGAGCCGATCAGGACCGCCCCGGCGTTCAGGACCTCCTCCATGACGTCGCTGCGGTGGTTGGCCTTGAGCGCCATGATGCGCACGGCCATGCCCGCGTCGTCGAGTCCCGAGGCCACGGCCTGGGCCATGGCTTCGGTCGATTTCCACATGGTGTCGTAGACGATCACGGCCTTGTTCGTGGGCTTTTGCAGGGCGAATTCCTTGTACCAGGTGATGATCTTGGCCACGTCGGACGCGCCGCGCCAGAGAACCCCGTGGTCCGGGGCGATCATGTCGATATCCAGGTCCATTTTTTCGATGCCCTCGATGGCTTTGAGCGTCACCGGCGAATAGGGCAGCACGATGTTGGCGTAGTACCGGGCGGCCTGGCTGCGCAGGAGCCCCTCGTCGATCTCGTCGGCGAAGCGCTGCGCGCAGGCGATGTTCTGGCCAAAGGCGTCCTGGGAGATCAGGAGCTTGTCCTCGGGAATGTAACTGACCATGGAATCCGGCCAGTGCAGCATCCTGGTCTCGACGAAGTGGACGTGGCGAGCGCCCAGGCTCAGCGGCGCTTTGAGATCGACGACCGTGAGCGGCCAGTTTGCGACGTCGTAGTGCGCGGCCAGGGATTTCGCGGCCATGGGCGAACAAAAAACCTTCTCGGGCCTTATGCGGTCGACCAGTTCGGGCAGGGCGCCGGAATGGTCCATTTCGCCGTGGTTGGCCACGATGTAGTCGATGGACTTCGGGTCGCAGACCTGGGCGATGCGGCACAGAAGTTCGCCGGCAAAGGCCGCCGGCGCGGTGTCGAACAGGGTGATTTTTTCGTCCTTGACCAGATAGGCGTTGTAGGTCGTGCCGTGGGGCGAGATGGTGTAGCCGTGGAAATCGCGACGCTGCCAATCGATGGCGCCGACCCAATAGATATCGTCTTTGATTGCAATCGCTTTCATCGCGTATCCTCGCTTTGTCCCAATGTTCGGCGAATTCGGCGGTCCGGCCGGAGCCGCGCTTGCCTTTTGACAGGATACTTCTTTTTGGACTACAATCCAACCCCTTTACAGCCGCCCTTGCCGGGCGGCACTTTTTCGGAGGTCCCATGAATCTCGATCCGACCCAAACCGGCGCGGGGCCGTCGCGCCCGGAAACACCCCTGACGCCGGTCGCCGTGAGCGCCCCGGCGTTCATGCAGAAGCTGTTGGACAATTGGAAGCCCCTGACCGCGGGCGTCGTCGTGGTCCTGATCCTGGCCGTCGGCTACGGCCTGTTCCGCAGCTACCGGGAAAAGGCCGCTGCGCAGGCGGAGAACGAACTCGGCCAGATCCTGATCCAGAAGGAAGGCGCCGACCGGTTGGTGGCCCTGGAGAATTTCCTGGCCAAGGCGCCAGGCTCGGTCAAACCGGCGGTATTGCTTGAGCTGGCCAAGGCTTCGACCGAGCAGGGCCAGTTCAAAAAGGCCGCCGAAGCCTGGGGCACGCTGGCCCGCGTCGCCACTCCCGCCATGGGCGGCGTGGCCGTGCTCGGCCAGGCCGCGGCCCTGGCCCAGGCCGGCGACAACGCCCAGGCCGAAGCCGTGCTCGTGGCCGCCAAGGACAAAATGCCCAAGTCCTTCGAGGTCGCGCTCAACCGCCAGTTGGCGCTCTACGCCGAACAGGCCGGGGACTATCCCAGGGCGCTTTCGGCCTACGAAACCCTGCGCGATTTGGGCCAGCACGCCACCTCGGCCTACTTCAACGCCAAGATCAACGAAATCAAGGCCAAGCAGGGCGAAGCCGCGGCCAAGCCCGCGTCGTAAACCGCGCCGGCCGGCCCTCCGGGAGCCGGCCGCGCGAGTTCGGGCAAAACCCTCATTTGCGCGCGCCACGCGCCGTAAGCCCGTTGAGGGTTTGCGGCCGGGGCGCGTCGTTCCCACGGAGGCTCACCCATGGCTTTTCCGCTGCTTGAGGCTAGGGCCGGCGAAACCATGCTGCTGCTCGGCAACGAGGCCATCGTCCGGGGCGCGCTGGAAGGCGGCGTGGCGGTCGTCACCTGCTATCCCGGCACGCCCTCCTCGGAGGTCCCGGACGCTTTTTTTCGCATGCGCGGGGCCGGCAACTACTATTTCGAATACTCGGTCAACGAGAAGGTGGCCCTGGAGGTCGCCGGCGGCGCGGCCCTGGGCGGCCTGCCCGCGCTTGCGACCATGAAGCACGTGGGCGTCAACGTGGCCGCCGATCCGCTGATGACCCTGTGCCAGGTCACGGTTCCGGGCGGACTCGTGCTGCTCTCGGCCGACGACCCGGGCTGCCATTCCAGCCAGAACGAACAGGACAACCGCTACTATGCCCGCCTGGCCGGCATGCCCTGCCTGGAGCCGGCCACCGCCCAGGAGGCCAAGGACATGGCCACCTTCGCCCTTTTGCTTTCGCACGAGACCGCGCATCCGGTCATGCTGCGCACCACCACCCGGGTCAACCACCTGCGCGGCCAGGTCACTTTGGGTGAAATTCCGGCCAAGCTCAGACGCCGAGGCAGCGTCAAGAACCCGCGCCAGTTCGTGCCCCTGCCGGCCCACGCCAGGCAGCACCACCCGGCCTTGCTGGACCGGATGGAAGCCATCCGGGAAAAGGCCGAAAGCTCGCCCTTCAACCGTGTTTCCGGGCTTGGCCCCGTCGGCGTCATCGCCACGGGCATCAGCCGCGCCTACGCCCGTGACGTGCTCCTCGAAGATCCGGGCCTGGCCGAAAAAGTGAGTCTTTTCGAACTCGGATTCACTTACCCCCTGCCTGAGGCGGCGCTCCTGGATTTCATCAAGGGCCGCGACACGGTCGTCGTCCTGGAGGAACTCGAACCGATCCTGGAGAACGAGCTGCGCGTTCTGATCCAGAAAAACGGCCTGAAAACCGCCGTGGTCGGCAAGGGTGAGTGCCTGCCGCGCCATGGCGAATATACCACGGCGATCGTGCGCAACGCCCTGCGCCAGGTGCTGTCGCTGGCGCCCGTAAGCGTCCGCCACGCCACGCCCACCCCCGACCTGCCCCAGCGCCCGCCCAACATGTGCGCCGGTTGCCCGCACCGGGCCTCGTTTTTGGCCGTGCGCCAGGTCTTCGGCGACGAAGCGTATTATTCCTCGGACATCGGCTGCTATACGCTGGGCATTCTGCCGCCGTACCGCGCCGCCGATTTCACCTTGTGCATGGGGTCGAGCATCTCGGCCGGCTCGGGTTTCGCCCTGGCCGCGGACAAGCCGGTGGTGGCCTTCATCGGCGATTCCACCTTCTTCCACTCCGGGATCACCGGCCTGGTGAACGCGGTGTTCAACGGGCACAACCTGCTCTTGGTCATCCTCGACAACCACACCACCGGCATGACCGGGCACCAGCCCAATCCCGGGGTGGACGCCACCATCCACGGCGAAAACGCGACCCGGGTGGACATCATGACCCTGGTGACAGCCTGCGGCGTGACCCAGGTCAAGAAGGTCAACCCGGTCAACAACAAGGCCGCGGTGGCGGCCATTACGGAACTGGCGGCGGCCTCCGGCGTGCGCGTGCTCATCGCCGAGGAGCCCTGCCCGATCCACGCGAGACGGGTGAAGAAATCGGCCAAGGCGGTCACGGCGCACGTCGCCGGGGACCCGGCGGGCTGCCGGGACGTCATGGAGACCGTGGCCTGCCCGGCCTTTTATATCGAGAACGGGCGCTTCGCCATCAACGAAAGCCAGTGCACGGGCTGCATGCTCTGCGCGCAGATCTGCCGCGAGATCAAGGCCAAGTCCAAGGAGGCCGGGAAATGAACCCCAACATGGTTCGGATGCGCATTTTTCTGACCGGCGTCGGCGGCCAGGGAACGCTCACGGCCACCACCCTGCTGGCCAAGGCCGCCCTGGACGCGGGTTTTACCGTCACCGCGGGCGAAATCCACGGCATGGCCCAGCGCGGCGGCGTGGTCGAATCGGCGGTGCTCCTCGGCGGCTTCCTCAGCCCCAAGGTCGGCTTCGGCGAGGCCGACCTGCTGCTCGGTTTCGAACCCCTGGAAACCCTGCGGGCGCTGCCTTACCTCGTCCAGGGCGGGGTGGTGGTGAGCAACACCCAGGCCGTCCCCCCCTTGCGCGTGAGCCTCGGACAAGATACGTACCCAAAACAGGATGTTATCGAGGCCAAGGTCGGACAGTGGGCCGCCCGGGCCGTGTTCGTCCCCTGCCAGGATCTGGGGACGCGGGCAGGCAGCGCCCAGAGCGCCAACATGGTCCTGCTCGGCGCGGCCGCCGGGGCCGGAGCCTTGCCCTTCGGACTTGACGCCCTGGAAAAGGCCGTGAGCGCCTATTTGAAGCCCGCCCTGGCGGGGGTCAACCTGGCCGCCTTGCGGCTCGGCGCCGAAGCGGCGGCCTGAAAACGCAACGGGCGCTTCGACCGGAGCGTTCGCCAACGCATGGCAGGAATATGAACGAATACGCCGTCGACACCGCTTGGCCCGGCTTTCAGGCCGCCTTGCGGGCGATCATCGACAGCTTAAGCGCCTTCACCCCTCTGCGCTCCGGACTCGACAGCCTGCTTTCCATCCTGATCAAGGACCTGGGCTACGCCCGGGCCCACCTGATGATCTTCGGCGAAACCCACCAAAGCGTGCGTATTTCCATGTCCAAAAGCCGCGAATCCGGCTTCGGGCACCTCTACGGCCCTGGCTCCCTGCTCATCGGCCAGGTGGCCGTGACCAAACGCGGCGTGATCGTGGACAATCTGGACGGGCACCCGGATTTCGCGGGACGTCCGCCGCTGGAACTGGAGACCCTTTCCTGCATCTGCGCCCCGATCCCGCATCCCAAGCGCCACGGCCCGGTCGACCGGGGGAGCGCGCCCAAGGCCGCAATTTTGGGTTTGGTGTGCGTGGACCTGCCCAAGGCGCCGACGGTCTTTCTGGAGAATCACCGGGGATTTCTGGAACTCATCGCGGCCATCGTCGGCCTGCGCGCCGACCGTTTCGAGGCCGAACTGGCCAAGCCGTCCAAATTGCGCAAGGAAGAACCCGACGAGATCAAGCCGGAAGCCGAGGCCCAGTCCAAGCCCTTGGCCGCCTCCAAGGCCTTGCGCCTGGTCCTGCGTCAGGTGGCCCAGGCCGCGGCCTCAAGCGCCCCGGTGCTGATCCGGGGCGAGGAAGGCACGGGCAAGGAATTCATGGCCGAAACCATCCACGCCCAAAGCGCCCGGGCGTCCAAGCCATTGGTGCGCTTTTCCGGCCAGGAGGCGGGCGCGGAACAGGCCGCCGCGATCCTGTTCGGCGTCCAAAAGGGCAAGGCCCCGGGGGCCACGCAGACCCGCAAGGGCGCCTTCGAACTGGCCGACGGCGGCACCCTGTTCATCAGCGACGTGGAGGAATTGCCCCCGTCCGTCCAAGCGCAGTTGCTTTCCGCCGTGGAACACCATGAAATCACACGAAAAGGCGCGGACAAGCCCACAAGAGTCAACGTCCGGCTGATCTGCGCCGCGACCAAGGCGCTCGAGGAACTGGTCAACCAGGGCGCACTGCTCGAAGATCTGCTTTACGCCATCAATGTCTTTCCCATCTTCATCCCGGCCCTGCGCGATCGCCCGGGCGACGTCTTGCCCCTGGCCGAACATTTCCTGGCCGAATTTTCCAAACGCGCGGGCAAGGAAGTCAAACGCATTTCCACCCCGGCCATCGACCTGCTCAGCCAATACCACTGGCCGGGCAACGTGCGGGAACTGCGTGGCTGCATGGAAAAGGCGGTGGCGATCTGCAACGAGGGGGTCATCCGCTCCTACCACCTGCCGCCCACCCTGCAGACCGCGGAGAGTTCGGCCACGGACAGCAGGTTGTCCTTTGGCGAGGCCGTGGCCGGTTTCGAGCGCGAACTTCTGGTCGAAGCGCTCAAAAAGGCAGGCGGCAACATGTTCAAGGCCGCCAGGGACCTGCGCGAGAGCTATCGCATCATCAATTACAAGGTAAAAAAATACGGCCTGGACCCCAAACGCTTCATTTCCATGAAGCGCGGCTGAACGCGCCGCGCGAGGCTTTCCATTCCCCCGGGCCCACCCGGCTCAAAAAAACAAGCCATACCAGCTAGTTATATGGCCGACCTCGGGACACCCCGGTTTATCGCGGCCGCTTTCTTGCGCACCGGTCCCCCAGGGGGCCCCAATCCCCGGTGATCATTGCGAAACGTTTTTTTTCGTGGTAAATTTTTTCTGTTGTTTTTGGCCGGAGCGATCCGCTGGTCTTTCTGTCCTCAGGCCCCGAGAAGTTCATGGAGCAGTCCCCGAACGACGAGTTGCTGTTTTCCGACGAAAACGGGAAAGAATCGTGTGCCACGGCGCGCGCCGTCACGGCTTCCGACAATCTGGAGCCCTGGAAGATCCTCATCGTGGACGACGAGGCCGAGGTCCACAACGTCACCCGGCTGGTGTTGTCCGAGTTCAGTTACCGCCGCAAAAAACTCCAGTTCATCAGCGCCTACACCGGCAGCGAGGCGAGAAGCGCCATCCTCGCCAATCCCGACGTGGCCATCATCCTGCTCGACGTGGTCATGGAGGAAAGCGACACCGGCCTGACCCTGGTCAAGTTCATCCGCGAGGAGGCGGGCAACAAATTCGCGCGCATCATCCTGCGCACCGGCCAGCCCGGCCAAGCCCCGGAAGAACGGGTGGTCATCGAATACGACATCAACGACTACAAGGAAAAAACCGAGCTCACCTCCCAGAAGCTCGTGACCACCATAGTTTCCGCCCTGCGCACCTACCGCGACATCCTGACCATCGAGTCCAATCGCCACGGCCTGGAAAAGATCATCGAAGCCTCGCGCGACATCTTCCAGCGCAAGAGCTTGCAAAAATTCACCATCGGCGTGCTCACCCAGCTCACCTCCCTGCTCGACCTCAAACGCGACGCCATCTACTGCCATTCCAGCTTCGCCGCCACGCAACAGGAACAAGGCTTCGTCATCAAGGCCGCCACCGGGAAATACCAGAAAATCGTCAATAAAAACCTGGAAGAAGCCCTGTGCCCGGAGGTCTACGAATTTCTACGCCAGGCCATCGAATCCGAAACGCCCAACATCGTGGACCAGAACCGCCACGTCGGCTTCTTCAAGAGCAAAACCGGCTCGAAAAACATCATCTATTTCGAGGGCCACGACACCCTCTCGGAACTCGACTGCCACCTGGTCAACATCTTCTTCTCCAACGTCTCCATTGCTTTCGACAACATCTACCTGAACAAGGAATTCGAGGACACCCAGCGGGAAATCATCTTCACCCTGGGCGAAACCATCGAATGCCGTTCGCCCGAAGCCGGCAACCACGTGCGCCGGGTTTCTGAATACATGCATCTTTTGGCCCTGAAATACGGCCTGCCGGAAAGCGAGTCCGAAATCCTGCGCCTGGCCTCGCCCCTGCACGACCTGGGCAAATTGGCCATCCCGGACACCATCCTGCACAAGCCCGAAGAGCTCACCACCGCCGAATTCGAAACCATCAAAAAACATCCCGGGGCCGGCTACGACCTGCTCAAGGCCTCGCGCCGGGAAGTGTTCATGGCCGCGGCCATCATCGCCCACCAACACCATGAGCGTTACGACGGACTGGGCTATCCGCTCGGCCTGAAGGGCAAGCAGATCCATCTCTACGGGAGACTGGCGGCGGTGGTGGACGTCTTCGACTCGCTCATCAGCGACCGCGTCTACCGCAAGGCCTGGGACGTCTCCGCCGTGGTTGAACATATGCGCGCTCAGCGCGGCAAGCACTTCGACCCGGACATCGTCGATATCCTGCTCGCCAACCTGGACGCGTTCTTGGCCTTGCGCGACAAGCACCTCGACGGGCACGCGTCCGGCGCGGCGGAACACGACGGATCGCCGCAAACCTGACGCCGCCGGCTCACCCCATGACGCATTCCAACGACCCGTTGCTGTTCGCCGACGACACGCCGGAAACCGCCCAGGGACAATCCGCTTGCTCGGCCGGCGACGGCGCGCCCTGGAAAGTGGTCGTGGTCGACGACGAGGCCGAAGTCCACAACGTCACCAAACTGGTCCTGTCTTCCTTCAAATACCGCGGCCGGGGGCTGACCTTCCTCTCCGCCTTCTCCGGCGAGGAAGCCAAACGCGTCATCGCCGCCAACCCGGACGCGGCCGTCATCCTGCTCGACGTGGTCATGGAAGAAAACGACACCGGCCTGACTCTCGTCAAATACATCCGGGAAGCCATGGGCAACCCTTTCGTGCGCATCATCCTGCGCACCGGCCAACCCGGATACGCCCCGGAAGGAAAAGTCATCGTCGAATACGACATCAACGACTACAAGGAAAAGACCGAACTCACGGCGCAAAAGCTGACCACCACCATCCTGGCGGCCCTGCGCACCTATTGCGACATCCTGACCATCGAGGCCAACCGCAAAGGCCTGGAGCACGTCATCGACGCCTCCAAGGCGATCTTCGAGCGTAAAAGCCTGGAGAAATTCTCCTCCTCCGTGCTCGACCAACTCCAGGTCCTGACCTGCCTGGACGAGTGCGCCGCCAGCCCTTCCGGATTCGCCGCCTACGCCACCAACGGCGGCGGCATGAGCATCCTGGCCGCGCGCGGGGGCTTCGAGCAATACCTGGGCCGGATCCTGGAACAAGACCTGCCCGAAGACGTGCGCTCCTTCGCCCTGCGCGCCACCCGGGCGGAAAAATCGCACCACATCGAAGGCAATCGTTTCACCGGTTTCGTGCGCAGCAAAACCGGACTGAAGAAACTCTTCTATTTCGAAGGCTGCGGCGCCTTAAGCGAGCTCGACCGCAAACTGGTCGGCATCTTCTTCGCCAACGTGGCCATCGCCTTCGACAATATCTGCCTGAACCGGGAGATCGAAGACACCCAACGCGAAATCATCTTCACCCTGGGCGAAACCATCGAGTGCCGCTCCAAGGAAACCGGCAACCATGTCCGGCGCGTCTCGGAATACATGCGGATCCTGGCGCTCAAATACGGCCTGCCCGAAGAAGAGGCGGACATGCTGCGCCTGGCCACGCCGCTGCACGACGTGGGCAAACTGGCCATCCCGGATGCCATCCTCAACAAACCAGGCCGGCTCACCGAAGAAGAATTCGAAGAGGTCAAACGGCATTCCGGCCTGGGCTACGAACTGCTCAAGCCCTCGCGGCGCATCATCCTCCAAACCGCGGCCATCATCGCCAACCAACACCACGAACGCTACGACGGCTCAGGCTACCCGCACCGGCTCTCGGGAAAGCTCATCCACATTTACGGCCGCCTGGCGGCCGTGGTCGACGTCTTCGACGCTCTGGCCAGCGACCGCGTCTACCGAGAGGCATGGGAAATGGAGAGAATAGTCCAATATATGCGCGACCAGCGCGGGCTGCATTTCGATCCGCGCATCGTCGACATCCTGCTCGCCAACCTGGACGACTTTTTGGCCATCCGCGCCCAGTTCGCCGACGCCCCGCCGGAAGGCGGGGAGTAAGGGGAACCCGGCAATCACGAGAGACGCGGGGCCGGGGCTTGGCGCGCGGACAGCGTCTTTTTCGGGCTGATGCCCCCTGAATTATCAACCAGCATAAGCCGCCGCCGTGAACTGTATCCCATCGGCATAGGAAGTGGGCTGGAAATTGAACGCCTGGGTGAATTTGGTTGAATCAAAAAGGTATTCCGAATCGTTTTGATAGAGCATTTCGTAAATCTCGCGGATATTCGAATCGAACAGGCCGGCAATCCGGACAAGCGTTCGGCCGAGAACTCGATGCTTCGGCTTGCCCCCGAACGCCTTCGCCGCCATCTGAATAAATTCCGCCCCGGTCGGCGGGCTCGACTCCGTGGGCACATGCCAGGTCTGATTCCAGGCGGATTCGGCATTTGCCAACAATGCCAAACTCCTCGCCGCATCCGGTGTATATGTATAGGAATGCCTGACAGAATCGTTGACCAGCCATAAAGCCGTGGATCGCTTCGATAATTTGTCAAACACCAAGACGTTAGCCAAGCTATTTTTTACATACGGTCCGTAAAAATCAGCCGAGCGCGCAATTATTGCATTTATCTTCCCCGCGTTGACTTCATCAAGCAGCGTGGTTGCTATTTGCGCACGTATTTCACCTTTTTTGCTGCAGGGATTGAACTGAGTCTCCTCGGTCATAAGTCCGCTGACTTTGCCATACATATATACGTTATCAAAAAAAATCAATTTCGCATTTGACCGTTTGCAAGCCTCGATCACGTTGCTCATGATGCGCGGCCACTGGTCACGCCAGACTTTCCCGTCGTATTTCAAGCCGATGAGCAGGTACACCACTGTCGACCCGGAAACGGCCCGGATAGCCTGGCCTGGGTCCAAGATGTCGGCTGCAACGGTTTCTGCCGCGCCTTGGACCATTTTGGGGGTACGGCTGACCAGACGCACGGACTGTCCCGTTTTGGCTAGCTCCTTCACCAGTTCCATCGAAATCGCCCCGCCGGCGCCCAGGATTGTTTGCACTCGATCACCTCCGGTTTCAATTCATTATTTCGTATTTTGATTTTCAATATGATGGGGGTGCGAGGGAAAACCTCTTTTGTTCATCCAGGGAAAGCAAAAAATGTCTTCATTTTCGTGCTCTCCCTGGCGAACAAGAAAGCACGTGGTGCTCTCGAAGTGCAAAAGGGGGTTCCTCCCGCGATTGACCACCACCGCATTTTCCCTGAAGACGCCGGAGCGCCTACCCTTTCGCTTCGCCGTCGCTTTTGTCTTTGCACGCGTACTGGCTGAAGGATTTTTCCCCGGCCTCTTTCCACCAGACGTCGTATTCCTTCCAGGGCGGCGTCCCTTCGCCGCGTCCGGGATGCCAATGCCTGCCTCTGCCGTGCCCGAGGCCGCCGGTGAGGATGCGCGCCAGCAGGAGCAGCCCGACGCCTTGCCAGTAGGTTACCGGGTGGACCGAGAAGAGGCCTGGCATCAGGCTGTTCCACAGGAGCATGAAGACATATCCGAAAGCCAGAGCCAGAGTGCCGGCGATGAGCACTCCGAAGACGATATGCACGGTGACGAGGTAGAACCGGCTGTGTTCGCGATGGTTACGATGAAATATGCACATGGCCTCTCCTTTATTGCGGGTTATAGTCTTTGAGTAGTTCCCGAAGACGGACGTTGGTCCGGCTCTTGCGGGACAACAGCGTGCCAAGAGGCTCTCCCCACTCCTCGGCGAGATCCCGAAAGCTCCGGCCTTCGATTTCGGTGGCGATCCAAAGCGCGCGCTCCTTTGCGGACAGCGTCCCGATGGCCCAAAGCAGCCGGTCCCGCATTTCCAGGCGGGCCGCGCCGCGTTCGGGCGTATCCGTGTTGGCGACAAGGCTGCTTTCGAGGGCTTCGCCGTTTTCCTCGTCGTCGAGCGACACCGTCTCACGGGCGTTGCGCCGGAAATCGATGATTTTATTTTCCAGCGACCGGTAAGCATAGGCCAGGATATTTTCTATCTCCCCGAAGACGTCCGCCCGTTTGAGCATCCCATGGGTCACGTCGGCCACGATATCTTCGACATCCATGGCGGATATTCTGGACAGGCGGGTTCGGACGAAACGAAAAAATTTCGTTCTCTCCCGTTCCATGGCTTGGGCGAAAAGAGTTGCCGCGGACTTCATTCACTCGATCCTTTGCCAGTTCCCCCGGCGATTCTAAAAACGGCGGTGCTCGCCCTCAATGGATAAGACTCCACGGCGAACGGAATATTGCATGGAGGAAAGGACGAAGCGACACAAGGCAAAAACGCCGCGCGCGGCTCAATACGGGGTGGCCGGGGGGGGAATTGCAGGGGCAAACCGGCCGGATCGGAGAGGATACATTGTCAACCAGTGAAGCGATCTTTGGGACCGGTCGCAATTCCCGCGTATCCTGGCCCATTTGCCCGCAAAAAGAGCTTCCCTCCGCGCTTCACGCCAGCCAGACCACGGCCTGCACCAGCGCGGCGAACAGGAGGCCGCTGATGGGCACGAGCAGGCGCAGTCTGGCCAAGCGGGTTTCGTCCCAGGGAAGCCCCGCCGGGCCGAGCAACGGTTTCTGGGTCGGCGCGCCAAAGTAGCGGTCTTGTCCGCCCATGGAAGCACCGCACAGCCAGGCGGCCGCGGCCATGGGCCAGCCGGCGTTGGGGCTGGCGGATTTGGCGGCGTCGCGGCGCAGATTGGCGAAGGCGGCGCGGACATCGAGTTTAAGGAGCAGTCCGGCCAGGAGCATGGTCAAGGCGCAGAGTCTGGCCGGGATAAAAGCCAGCACGTCGTCGGACCTGGCGGCGGCCCAGCCCAGGGCGCGGAAGCGGTCGGTCTTGTAGCCCCACATGGAGTCGGCGGTGCTGACCGCTTTGTAGGCCCACAGAAGCCCCGGACCGCCGAGAGCGAGATAGAAAAGCGGCGCGGCAAAGCCGTCGCAGAGATTCTCGCTGAGGGTTTCGGCCAGAGCCCGGCGCAGGCCGGCGGCATCAAGATGCGCGGTGTCGCGGCTGACCAGCAGGCCGACGGCCAGCCGGGCGGCGGGCAGATCGCCCCCGGCGATGAGTTTCACGGCCTTTTCGCCCTCGCGGACCAAGCAGCCCAGGGCCAGCCCGGAGAACCCGAGGTACACGGCGATAAACGCCCCGAGCATGGGCGTTTGGGGCAAAACGTACGCCAGGCCCCCGCACAGCCCGGCCAAAAGGGCGAGGCCGGCGAGGCCGTAGAGCCGGCGGGCGGTTTCGCCTTGTGGCGCATACTGTTCCAAGCGATCCAGGCTGATTCCGATCCCACGCACCGGATGGGGCAGGAAGGGCGGGTCGCCAAAAGCCAAATCCAAGGCCGTGGCCGCGAACGGAAGCCAGTTTAAGAGCATGGGGAGTCTTTTTTTCGCGCTTTTGCGGCGCGGGGTCAGGTTGCCATCGGGACCAGCACGTCGATCGGTTCGACGAGGCTTTGGTTCCGGGCGAGCTGGTGCAGCCGGGTGATGACGAAATCGGTGAGTTCGTAGCCTTTGGCCAGGATGAGCACGCCCGCCTTCGAACGCAGATCCGCCGCCAGGATCATGCCTGGATGCAGATCGGCCGTGGCCACCTTTCGCGGCAGATACCCCTCGGCCCGGAAAACGATCCGCTCGAAAGCCGCGAAGGCTTCCTCTCCGTATGCGGCGCGCGCCGGCCGCAGGGAGAGTACCGCTTCTTCCTTGCTCAGGCCTTTTTGCATGGCGTCGTCAAAATCCCCGGCCAAGCGCAACAACCTGGCCCCGAGCGGCGCGCCGGGCAGCGCCGTCAGCGCATCGGCCTGATGCGAGATGATATCAATGATGTCTTCCAGGCGTGGGATGTTCGCCAAGAGCCCGACGGCCACGCTGACGTGCATGCCGTAGATTTGATTTTCCTCCGCGGGCAAATCCTCGCCGGAGTATCTTTTGACCAGGATCTCCTCGGGCACGGAAATGCAGCCGATCTGGGAGAGCATGGCCGCGAGTTCGAATTTCCAGGCCCCGCGCGCGGCGAGTTCCTTGGCCGTATCCATGACCAGGCGTTTTAAGCGCTCGGCCCGGCCGAAGGCCACGGGATTGACCAGGGAGAGGATCTCCGTGAGGACCTTGACGCTGCCGCGCAGAGTGCCCCGGAGCAGCTCTTTTTCGGCTGTGACCAGTCGGTATTGCTCCAGGGCGGCTTCCAGGGTGCGGATCAAGGTCTCCGTGGCGCAGGGCTTGGTCAGGAAGCGGAAGACGTGGCCCTCGTTGACCGCGGCCATGGCCGCATCGAGATCGGCGTGGCCGGTGAGCATCACCCTGGTTGTGTTCGGGCTTAACTCCTGGATTTTGCCGAGCAGCCTGATGCCGTCCATGCCCGGCATTTTCAGGTCCGAAACGACCACGGCGTAGGGACCGCCCGCGGCCACCGCCTCCAGGGCCTTTTCCGGCCCAAGGGCGGTATCGAGATGGAACCGGCGGCTTAAATTGCGCCTGAACGTATCCAGGATATTGGCTTCGTCATCAACGAACAGAATTTTCGTGTCCACCGGGCCCCTCCTCCGGAAGCGCCGCAGCGCAGGCTTCGCGCCAGGCGGCGATTTTTTCCAAGCAGCCGACGGCTCCGAGATACGCCGCATCCAAGGAATGGCTGGCGAAGCCGGCATGGATGACGACCTGTTCATGGGCCAGGACATTGGCCGCATGCACCGCGGTCAGGGGCGAAAAGCCTCCGGCCGGCGCGTTCGCTGGTTCGTGATGGTGGAGCACGGCCGTGACCACCTGGTCGGAAAGTCCCCACAACCCGAGCAGATAGGCCCCGACTTCGGCGTGGCTGGCCTTGAGCAGCTGTCTTTCCATTTCCCACACGGTCCGGTTTTCCTCCCGGCAACGCGCCAGGACCTGGACGTACTGCTTTTCGAAATTAACGGCCAGGACGAGTTTGCCCACATCATGCAGCAGCCCGGCGATGTGGCATTCATCGGTCAGGCTGTCGGGAGCGCCCTCGGCCACGGCGATGGTCCGCGCGAAAAGCCCGGTGGTCAGGCTGTGGCCCCAGAGCATCTCCAAGTCGAAATCCGGGAAGGCGGCCTTGTTGAACTTAGTGAAGAAATCAAGATAGATAATCAACGACTTGATGATTTCCGTTCCCAGCAGGGTGACGGCGTGGACGATGCTGGAAATGTGTTCGCGTTGGCCGAAGAAGGAGGAATTGACCAGCTTGAGAATGCCCGCGGACATGCCCACGTCCTGGGAAATAAGATCGGCCACGGAGTTGGCCGAGCAGGTGTCCTTGGCCAGTTCTCCGAGAAGCTCCAGGTAGATGCGCGGCGCCGAAGGCAGGCTGTCGATCTTGGAGATGACGGACTTGGCCGCGTCGTCCAAAAAAATGCTTTTGAGCCTGACGGCGCGGCGGATAAGGCGCTTGAGTTCTTCGGCCTGGACCGGCTTGTGCAAAAACTGATGCGCCGGCTTGACCGTCTGCATGATCATCTCCTGGTCCGAGTGCCCGGACAGGATGATCCTGACGGTTTGAGGATAGAACCCGCGCACTTCGGCCAAAAGCGCCGCCCCGTCCATGCCCGGCATGCGCATGTCCGAAACGACCACGTCGAAGGGCCGTTCGGCCATCAGGGCCAGCGCTTCCCGGCCGCCCAGAGCGAAGGCCATGTCCCATTCACCGCGCATGTCGTGGAACATCCGGCGCAGGGCGTCCAGGATATTTTGTTCGTCGTCGACAAAGAGCACGCGGCTTTTCACTGGTCGTTCTCCCGTTACGCCGGCTTGCCGAAAGGAATGCGGATGGTGAAGGTCGTCCCGACGCCGACTTCGCTCTGAAAGTCGATGGTCCCGCCGTGCTTTTCCACGATGATCTGGTGGGCGATGGCCAGGCCTTGCCCGGTGCCCTTGCCGACCTCCTTGGTGGTGAAGAACGGGTCGAAGATCTTGCTCCGGTGCTCCTCGGGAATGCCGGTGCCGGTGTCGGCGATGTCGAGCTTGAGATAGCCGTCGTCCCGGCTCGTGCTCACCCGGATGCGGCCTTTGTCCTCGGTGCCCTTGACCTTGGCGGCCACGGCGTGGGCGGCGTTGACCAGCACGTTGAGCACGACTTGGTTGAAATCGCCGGGCAGGCAATACACCGGCGAAAGTTCACGGTCCAGGTCGGTTTCCATCTCGGCCACGTATTTCCATTCATTGCGGGCCACGGTGATCGTCGTTTCCACGGCCTCGTTGATATCCACGGCGGATTTTTCCCCGGTTCCGGGATGGGAGAATTTCTTCATGGCCTTGACAATCACGCTCACCCGCTCCACCCCTTCCCGGGATTGGGATAAGGCCTTAGGCACCTCTTGCCCCAGAAACTCGAGGTCGATCGCCTCCCGGGTGGCGCGGTAATCCTCAAGCGCTGCTTGCCGGTCGGCCGACCCGGCTGCGGCCTCAGCCAAACGGTCGGCCTGGCCGCCAAGCCGCGCGAGATCGTCGAAGGCGCCTTGGAGAAAATGCAGGTTGTCGCCGATGTATTGGATGGGCGTATTGATTTCGTGGGCGATCCCGGCGGCCAGCAGGCCGATGGATTCAAGCTTCTGGGCCGTGTTCAGTTGGCGCTCCAGGGCCTTGCGTTCGGAAATGTCGATGATGATCTCGAAAACCAGAAACTTTCCACCCCGGTACCCGTTGACCTGGGTCTTGACGACCGGCACGACCTTGCCGTCGGGGTGTTTCACCAGCAGTTCCCTTTCGAGCCAATTCCTGTTGTCCAGGACGCACGTGTCCCCGACGACGCATCCGCTCGCTTCGCGCCAATCGATCGCGCGCCAGGGCTTGCCCACCAGGTCCCCCCGGCCGACGCCGATGATCTCCTCGGCCACGGCATTGACCTCCATGATGGTAAAGTCGGCCGGGTCGATGACGATGATCCCGGCCCGGATGCCGAGCAGGATCTTGTGCAGGATCTCCTCGTTCTCCTTGACCGCGTCATGGGCCTTTTCCAGTTGCTCCACCTTGTCGCGCAACTCCTCGGCGGTCCGGGCGCGCTCCACCCCGTGAACCTCGGTCAGGGCCAGCGTTTTGAGGCCCTTGCGCAGATACAAGCCAAGGAGCAAAGACATGGTCAGCCCCGAAGCCAAAAGCATCCAGGGGAACACGGTAAGGCGGCCTTCGGTGAAGGATTTGTCCACGGTGAACCGAATGACCCACGTGCGGGAGGGGACGGAAACCGGGATGTCCATGTGGAACGAGGCCTCCAGGGAGGCCGGGCCGCCCGGGGCGTTGAACCGCGCCGGACGGTAATACAACTCTTCCCCGCCCGGGGCCGCCGAGGCGTCGAGGAGCCGCATGTTCAGGGGAGAGAGCGGATCTTGTTGGCAGGCGGCCTCGACCAGCTCACTGATCCTGAATACGCCCACCACGAACCCCGTGAGGGCCGCCCGACGATTTTCGAGGTTGACCGGAGTCTGGTGGCCATAGAGTGGCTTGAAGATGAGCACGCCGAACTGGCGGGAGGTCTTCTGCACCAAGACGACCCTGCCGGTGGCGGTCATGGCGGCGTTGTCCCTGGCCTGGCGCAGAATCTCGCCACTCGCAGGGTCGGAGGCCAAGTCGAAACCCAAGGCCGCCTCGTTGCCCCTGAGGGGCGCGATGAAATACACCGGAACATATTCCGGCCGCCGCTGCGCCGGGCGCATCCCCTCCGGGGTGCGTTCGGTGATGCTGAAACCTACGAACTCCTCGCGGCGCGCCGCGGCCTCGAAATCCGCCCGCTGCCCGTCGGTAATCCGTGGGGCGAACTCCACCGCCTGGATGCCGTTTAAGCCGGCAACGGCGTTCCGGACAAAAGAGGTAAAGCTCTCCCGGGAGAGCGGCTCCACGGCGTCGCACAGCCCGGCGGCGATACCAAGGATATCCAAATAGCGGTTGATGATCTGCTGCACGGCGTTGGCGCGGTTTTCCGCCAGCGACCGGCATTCGGCAGCGATCCTGGCCTGTTCGTATCCACGCGCCTGAATGAAGACGAACAGGCTCAGACAGACCGCCAAAACCACGGCGGCGACGGCCGGAAGCGCACGGCGCCAGGGCAAGCCGGGATAGAGCTGCGTCATCATGCGGCTGCTCGCCTTTGTCGTTGCGCCGTTGCGGCGGCCAAATGGTCGACCGCGTAAGACCGCCGGCGGTTTAAGCCGAAAGCCCCCTGGGCATGGGTAAAGGCGCCAGGGCCTGGGACAAGACTTGGGCCGTTCCCAGGATGACCTCTTCGCCGAAGGCCGGACCGAACAGTTGCAGGCCCACGGGCAGGCGGCTGTCGCGGCCGAGCCCCACGGGCAGGGACAGGCCCGGCAGGCCGGCCAAATTGAGTGAAATGGTGAAAATGTCGCTCAAATACATCTGCAACGGATCGTCTTTTTTCTCCATAAGCCCAAAGGCGGTGAACGGCGCGGCCGGGCCGCACAAGACGTCGCAACGCTCGAAAGCCGTGAGGAAATCCCGGCGCAACAGCGCGCGCACCTGGGCGGCCTTGCGGTAATAGGCGTCGTAGTATCCGGCCGAGAGCACGTAGGTGCCGAGCACGATGCGCCGCTTGACCTCGTCGCCGAAGCCGGCGCCGCGCGATTTTTCGTACAGGTCGATGAGTTCGGTGGCCGACGGATCGCGGTAGCCGTACCGCACGCCGTCGAAGCGCGCCAGGTTGGAGCTGGCCTCGGCCATGGCCACGATGTAGTAGGTGGCCACGGCGTAAGAGGTGTGCGGCAAGGACACCTCGACCACGTCCGCCCCGAGCTTTACGGCCGCGTCCACGGCGGCGCGGCAGGCGTCCCTGACTTCCGCGTCCACGCCCTCGCCCCAGAATTCCCTGGGCAGCCCCAGGCGCAGGCCGCGCAGATCGGCCCGCTCGGACCGGGCGGCCACGCAGGCCTCGTAATCCGGCACTGCCTCCCGCGCCGAGGTGGAATCGGCCGGATCGTGTCCGGCGATGACCGAGAGCAGGGCCGCGCAGTCCAGCGGGGTGCGGGCCATGGGGCCGATCTGGTCCAGGCTCGAACCATAGGCCACCAGCCCGAAGCGCGACACCCGGCCATAGGTGGGCTTGAGCCCGACCACGCCGCAAAACGAGGCCGGCTGGCGGATCGAGCCGCCGGTGTCGGTGCCGAGCGCCCCAAAACATTGGCGGGCGGCCACCGAAGCCGCCGAACCGCCGCTTGAACCGCCCGGGACCCGGGCCAGGTCCCAGGGATTGGCCGTGGGCCCGTAAGCCGAGTTCTCGGTGCTCGAACCCATGGCGAATTCGTCCATGTTGGACTTGGCCAGGATGATCGCCCCGGCCTCACGCAGCCTGGCCACGGCGAAGGCGTCGTAAAACGGAACAAAATTTTCCAGGATGCGCGAGGCGCAGGTGGTCGGCGCGTGCTTGGCGCAGATGGCGTCTTTGACCACGATGGGCACGCCCCACAACGGTTTTCCCGGATCCGGGCCGGAGGCGTCCAGGGAAGCGGCCTGGTTGCGGGCCTGCTCGCCTTGGACGGACAGCAGGGCGGAGATCTTGGGTTCCGTGGCCTCTATTTGCCCGAGGCAGGCGCCGACCGCCTCGCTTGCCGTGATCTCGCCCCGGGACAATAAGTCGCGGACCTGGGTCAGGCTGAGTTGGTGAATTTCGGACATCGAATGGGTCCTTTGCCTTGCGATATGTCGAAGTTCTATACGATCCGGGGCACGATGAAGAATTCGCCGTCGGTCTGCGGCGCGTTGGCGAGCGTCTCGGTCCTGGTGTTTACCTGGCGCGCCACGTCTTCCCTGGTCACGCCGGCCAGGCCCGACGGGCTGTAGAGCGGCTCTATCCCCGCGGTGTCCACGGAATTGAGCGTATCCATATAGGCGAGAATGTCGCCGATCTGGGCGGCGAAGCGCTCAAGCTCCTCGGCCGTGAACGTCAACCTGGCGAGCCTGGCCACTTCGGCCACCCGGGCGGGGGTGATCTTCACTGCTTTTCTCCCTGCGCCGGGGCCTTGGGCGCCTGTTCGCCCCGGATGGTGTTGAGCCGCTCGCGGAAACCTTCCTTGTCCACGGCCACCAGCCCCTGGACGCTCGGCCGAAATAAAAAGAGCGCCTGCTTGGCTTGGCCGGACTCATCCCAGGACAGCGGGGCCACGCTCCAGTCCATGTCCTTGGCCCCGGCCAGGCGGTGGTTGATCTCTTCCGGCGTAAAGCCCGGGGCCACCGCGCCGAACTTGGCGGCGAAACGGATGAAATCATATCCCAGGGCGGTCCAGAAATCGGCCGGCTCCTGGGAGGCGTCGAGCAAGGCCTGACGCAGGGCTTGGGCCGCCGGAGCGGGATTGTCCGGCCACCAGGCTCCGGGGCAGACCGCCAGGCGGTAATAGGTGGCATTGAGCCGCATCTGCCGGGAGGAAGGCTGGCTTAAGGTCTCACTCCACAACTGCGGGCCCAGGATCAGAAGCGAATTCATATCGTTGTAGAACAGGTAGGGGATCACCCCGTCGGCCCGGCCGAAATCGTCCGGGATGAAGACCGCCTCGAACTGGGGCTTGCCGTCCACGAGCATGCTCTTGACCACCTCGTCCCATTTGGAGGCGTCCTTGGGCGGATAGGCGGCGGTCGCCATCACCTTGCCGCCCGCAATTGCCGCCTCGGCGCTGAACAGTTCGGTCATGCGCGCGCCGAAGTGGTCCTGCGGGGCGAGCACGGCCATGTTCTTGAGGCCGTACTCCTGGGCGAATCCGGCCAGGGCGCTCACCTCGTCGCGCGGGCCGCTGAAGAAACGCCAGGCCGTGAGCCCCTCCTGCGCCTCGCCCAGGCTCGGCAGGAAAGTGAAAAAGGCGCGCGTGGAAGTGGCTCCGGACTCCTGGATGCGCTTGAAAATCTCGATCTGCATCGGGCCGCCGACCAGGGCGACCTGCGGCGGCAGGGCGGAGAGCGCGTCAAACCAGCCCGGATCGGAGGAATCGATGTAACGCACATCGAGGGCGACGCCCTGCTTGGCCAGAAGCTCGCTGGCGAGTTGCGCGCCCCGGGCGACCTTGTCGCCGACACTTTTGAGCGCCCCGCCACGGGGCAGCACCATGGCCACGGCCAGAGTCCCGGGCTTGATCTCGGGCGCGGGCGCGGCCGCGGGCGCGGCCGGCGCCGTCCCGCGCCATTCGGCCAAAAGACGCCCAAGAAGGCCTTTGTCCGCGAATTCGCCCTGGCTGGACAGCTCCCCGGCCAACCGCTCGAGCTCAAGAAATTTTTCCGGCCGCCCCTGCGCCTCGCGCAAGGCGCGCTCGAAGACGATCAGGTTGTAGGGGAAACGCAGGCGATTGGACGCCTCCACCCGAGCGGCGAGCTTGTCGAAGGCGGGCCGAGGCAGCCCGGAGAAGATGCGGGCCGCGCGCTCCTCGAAACTGGCCCGCTCCCGGCCGTCCGGCGAACGGTCGTAGATGTCGCGGATCACGCCCACGGCGCGCGTGGTCTCGCCGCGCGCGGCGTAACGCCGCGCCAGTTCGAGCCCGGCCTGGGAGGAGACCTCCCAGGGAACGCCGGGGCGCAGCATCAGCCCGGCCAGGTATTCCCCTGCCTTGGCTTCGCCGCTTTGCTTGGTCAGAACCTGGACGTACAGATAATGCCACAGCCAGTTGTTCTTGGCTTCGGGCAAACGCTTGGCCCAGGTCGCCAAGGCCTGGTCCGCGAGCCGGAAGTCCCCGGCGTAGACCGCGCCCTTGGCGGCTCGTTCCAAGGCTTCGGCCAAAAATTTCGGCGAAAGCCCCGGGATCTCCGCGGCACGCTGATAGAGTTCCGCGCTTTGGGTGTAGCGCCCCGTGTCCCAGGCGGCGCGCGCCTCCTGGATCTCCTTGGGCGCGACCTCGGCGGCCGGGGCCGGCGGGCCACCGAAAAGCCCGGCGCAGCCCGAGGCGGACAAAAGGACAAGCAAAATGCCGAAAACAACGAATCGGCGCGCGGACGGTCTCAGGACGCAAAAAGGATGGCGGTTGGTCATGGCGTTTCGGGGCGGCCGGTTATGGCGCTGCGCGCCGGGCCGGGATTGGCCCCAAAAGCCGCGTTCCCCGAGGGTGCATTGTCTACACCACTTGCCCGGGCCTGTCAAAAAGCGTTCCCGCCCGGACCTTCGGTGTCGCGCTCCCCGGAGGCTTGACATCCAGCGACGTTGGCTTTTAGTTTACCCTCGTTCGCGGCATTGCGGGGGAAGGCGGACAGGAACAGGGGGGCACCCCGGTTCCATGCGGCCCCCCGGGAGAGGACAACCCGGGATGGCGACACTCGGGCGCAACCGCGCCTGGGCGTTACGTTACCACGATGCGCCGGGGAGCACCCCGGCCAAGCATGGGGGTTGACCATGATCTACCCGGGAATGGCGCTTTCGCTCTGCATCATCCTGTTTGGAGCCGTTGCCGCCATGGCCGGATCCGTGCCGCTTGGCCCAAGCGCCTGGCTCGGCAGAGGCACGCTTACGGCCGGCGCCGATCACGGCGCCCAGACCATCCTGCGCCAAACGCAGTCCATGAACTGCAATCAACGCTACAACACAAAATGCTCCCAGGAAAAACGCGTGCTGCCCGATTGCAGGGACAACCGCAACGCCCTGCTGATCCAGTGCTGTAACATCGCCAACACGATCCAAAATTGATCCGGTAACGGGCATGCCCCAGGCTTTTACGCGTCCTGCCGCCGCTTCCGCGGCCCGCGGCCGCCGGGATTGTCCGCGTGACGCCTGGCCGCGCCGCGCGGCGTAACGGCCGGCGCCAGGGGGAATGTCTCTTGCAAATCGCGCGAGCCGTGGCGAACGACTCAGGCCGCCGCCCGCGCCGCGAAATGAGGCAGGCCCGAAAAAACGGGCCTTACAAAAAATGAACTCAAACCCATCCGGATAGCCTATGCCTTCAAAATGGATTCATATCTTGCTCGCGCTTATGCTCACTCTCGGATCCAGCGTTGCCCTCGCCGCCAAGGATGACGACGCCAAAACCACGTCAAAGGACGTTAAAACTCACAAAAGCACCAAGGATTCCAAATCGTCCAAGTCAGAGTCCCCGAAAAAGGAAGACAAGTCCAAGACCAAGGGAAAAGACGAAAAAGCCAAAAGCAAAGACGGCAAATCGTCTTCGAAATCCCACGGTAAGGAGAAAAGCTCCAAGGAAGCCAAGGGCAAGTCATCCAAGAAGGAAAAGGGGAAGGAAAAAGAGAAAGAAAAGGAGAAAGAGAAACCCTCGCACTCCAAATCCTCCGAGCACCCTGGGGCCGAAAGCAAGCAGGACCATGAGGAAATCCAGGAGCCGTCGCCCAAAACCGCCCCGCCCACCCTGGCCCCGCCCACCAGGGAGCAACGCCCGGAATCGTCCCAAAACGCCGAGGCCTTCTTCAACAAAGGCGTGGATGACGGGAAAAATCACCAATACCAGCAGGCCATCGCCCAATTCGACCAGGCCATCAAGCTCGATCCGAACAACGCCGAATACCATACCGACCGGGGACACGCCTTCTACTACATGAAGCTCTACGGCCGGGCCATCGAAGACTATACCGCCGCCATCAAACTCGCCCC
>Ga0326727_10008287_pt1 | contig 26533 bp, 28 predicted proteins | sample MB2enrmetagenome_FD_207643 | JGI IMG/M metagenome (GOLD analysis project Ga0326727, IMG submission 207643) | Lab enriched peat soil microbial communities from McLean, Ithaca, NY, United States - MB29MY | ecosystem: Environmental > Terrestrial > Soil > Wetlands > Peat | place: USA: New York...
CCAAAACGAAAGCAAAGGCCAAACCCAAACACAAGGAGGCGGCCTGACGGCCGCATCACTTTGTTTCACAAAGCGGACAGATCACGTATTCTCAGAACCGGACAACTTGACTTGTTACCGACAGGGGGGCACACAAGGAAATCTCTCCCGGTCCAGCGTGGCAACTACGATCCGAGATATGCCTGCATAGCAGTGGACCAGGCCCTCGCCCAACAAAGGTGCGCCACATCACGGGCGACGGCGGCGCGGCGAAGCCCGGGAACTTTTTGCCGGCTGGCGGCATTACAGTGGTTGAGAGCCACCGCCATGGATAGTGACGAAGCCCTGATCGCGGAGTTCCGGCGCGGATCGCGCGAGGCCTTCGAGGAATTGTTCGCCCGCTATCGCGAGCCGCTGTACGGTTTCTTCCGCCGCCGTCTGGAGAGCCGCGAGCGCGCCGAGGACCTGACCCAGGAGACCTTCCTGGCGGTGATTCGCGGCGCGCCCCGTTGGGAGCCGCGGGCGCTGGTGCGGACCTGGCTCTATGGAATCGCGCTCAAGCTGCTGTATGCCGAGCGCCGCCGGCTGCTGCGCAACGCGCCGTCTGCGGATCCCGTGGTGAGCGAAGCGACCGAGACGAAGCTGTGGCTTCGCCAGGCGCTCGCGAAGCTGGACGCCACCGAGCGGGAGATCCTGATGCTGCGGGAATACGAGCAGTTGAGCTACGCCGAGATCGGCGAGTTGCTGCGGGTTCCCGTCAACACGGTGCGATCGAGGCTGTTTCGGGCGCGCATGGCGCTGCGGGACTGTTTGAAAGGTGAGGTCTGACATGTGCAATCGGGAAGAGTTGATGGCGTATCTGGATGGCGAGGCGTCCGCGGACGTGGCGGCGCACTTGGAAGGATGCCGCGATTGCCAGGCTCTGGCGGCCGAGCTGCGGGGCGTGTCCGAGCGGCTATTGGAGTGGGAAGTGGAGCCGGCGGATAGGGGACTGGACCGGTGGGTTCGTGCCGCGCTGGTGCCGGAAAAGAAGGTGGCCGTGCGCCGGTGGTGGCCGTGGGCGTGGGCGCTGGGCACGGCGGGGGTGTGCGTGGTCGCGCTGGTGGCGGTGGCCATCCGTCCGAGTCCGCGGTATGAATCGGCCGCACCGGCGACGATGGCTTTGCCCAGCCCGGCCCCCGGTTCGGCCGTCATCCGGGCCGCCGTCCCGGGCTCGCCCATGATCGCGCGCACCGCGCAGATCGCCTTCACCACCATGGAGTTCGACAAAGCGCGCGGCGCGCTGGATGACATCCTCCGGCGCCACCAGGGCTACTTCGGCAGCGTGAACCTCCACGCTCCCGACGGCGCGGGCCGCACCCTGGAGGCGACCCTGCGCGTTCCCGCCAGTCAGCTCGACGCCGCCCTCGCGGAAGTTCGCAAGCTCGGCCGCGTGGAATTGGAATCGCAGTCCGGCGAGGAAGTGACCGCCCAGTACGTGGACCTTGAAGCCCGCCTTGCCAACGCGCGGCACACCGAACAGCGTCTCACCGATCTGCTGCGCCAGCGCACCGGCAATCTGGCCGACGTGCTCGCGGTGGAAAAGGAGTTGGACAACACCCGCGGCGAGATCGAACGAATGGAAGCCGAGGAGAAGGCTCTGACCAGCCGCGTGGCATTCGCCGATCTGACCGTGACCATGACAGAAGGCGCGACCGCCCGGTTCGACGCCTCCACCTTCGGCCGCTTCCGGCGCGCGGCAACCGAGGGTTACCAGAGCCTGGCGGGAGGCGTCGTGGGCGTGGCCATCTTCCTGCTCGCCTGGGGACCCAGCATCGTGATCTGGGGTGGGCTCCTGTACCTGGCGTACCGGGGAGTGCGCAGGCTCATCAGAATCAGAACAAGGCCCTGACCGCATCGTATTCCTGCTCGAAGGCGCCGCTCACCTGGCCGGCCGCGCGCCCCACCTGTTCCAAGAAACGCTCCGGCGGGCAGCTTTGTTGAACATCGTTGTGTAGGTGTCAAGGTGTGGCGAGCATGCGCGACGTGAAAGCCGCGGTTGCCCTTGCTGCCCTACCTGTGAATGATCGCGCGGCGACGCGGGACCAGGAACCACAACATTGTGCGGTGAGTGACGCATGCTGCAGGCTAACGGCCAGCCGGATGAACCGGTCAGTCCGATCCAGGTGCGCCTGAACGTCTTCCTCAGCCAGGATCAGCTCAATCTGGTAATCGCCGGCATTGCGAGCGTCTTGCTTCGATGATCCCGTGATGGAATCCCCGAAGTGTTTCGTCGTCCCCGGCAAATTCCTGCCCAAATGCTGCAATGACGGCAGAGTGCTTTGAAAAGCGCAGTCCCCGGCCCAGCAGGAAAGCTTGCGCGATGTAGAACATGGCATAGTACGCGCGGGATACAGCAAAGTCGAGATCTCCGTCCGCAGCAAGGCGCCGGGCGGCGGCCAGACTCCGGCGAGCTTTGGTGAGCAAGCCTTGTTGATTTGCGTTCACAGGGCCACACCCTCGGAGCGGATGTTCTGAAGCAGCGGGCTGTCGGCAGCCTGGGCCTCTTCCGCCGAGATGTAGACGCAAGTAATCAAGACGTTGTGGCGGAGACAAAGATCACCGCGGAACCGGCTGATGCGGCTGGCTTCCCTGAGAGGATTAACCTGCCCATGGAGCATGACCATCACGTCGATGTCGGAATCCGGAAGCGCATCGCCCCGGGCCTGGGATCCGAACAGGCGCAGGCCAGCCAGACGAGGACCGTAGATTCCCTCCAAACCCAGTCGAAACTCCTGCAAGATCTGTTGCAGCATTGGCCCCATGAGCAAGCCACCCTTCCCAGTTTCCCACGTCCTCCTCGTCGCGTCGTGCGTGGACCTGCGGAGCGGTAAGGCGAAGCGCTGAGGCTCAACAAACCCGTCATCGATCTTTTTCTGTTACCCAGGTAGAATGCAAGCGCACTCGAATCAATTCGCCTTGCAGCACCGCTCAACAAGCCGGAGGCTCTTGCGGAACTCGGAGGAACCGGCTTGCTAAAGTATGAATATTAAATCATACTGTCTAAGTATGAAAATCGGCGAGCGAGGTCAGGTTACGATCCCGAAGGAGATTCGAGACCGGTTCGGACTCGGACCGGCAGTCGAGGTCGAGTTCCGGGTCGAGAATGGGTCCGTTGTCCTGAGAAAGGCTCCCAGGAAACTGGACATCGAACGCTGGAAGGGACGTTGTAAGGCCAGCCTCGCGGATCTCGGCTGTGCCTCCGTTGACGAGTTCATCGAAGACGTCCGCGGGCGATGATCACCGCTATTGATACGAACGTGCTGCTGGATGTTCTTCTGCCCAACGACGATTTCTGCGACGCCGCCGTGGCGGCTCTTGAAGATTCCGTGAGGGCGGGCTCGCTGGTAGTCTGCGATCTGGTGTATGCCGAACTCTGCGTCCATTTCCCGGCTCAGCAGGAGTGCGATGGCTTTCTGGCGGCAAACCAGATTCGCGTCGAGCCGCTGACCCGTGCGGCACACTTCGCAGCCAGTCGCGTCTGGCGGGAGTACCGCCGGCGGGGCGGCTCGCGCGCCCGGATTCAGGCCGACTTCCTGGTCGGCGCTCACGCGCAGCATCAGGCGACCCGCCTGCTTTCGCGGGATCGCGGTTTCTACAGAAAGCTGTTCCCTTCGTTGAAGCTGATCGATCCGAGCAGGCGCGCACAGAAGTGATCCGCGATGTCTGTGTTCGAGCGCGCGGCCACTGGTATCGGAGGCCACCCTTGCGCGAGCCTTCGAGCACCGCAAGAAACGCTGTTAGGGGAGACCGGCCGGGACCGAGGCCCTAAGAGTTGCTTTCTTCTTCTTCGAGTGGCACCCAAACCCACGCCTCCACGTACGCTCCACCGCCGTCCCCGTGAGAGATGATCGCGTTGTGGTCTATCTCGATCTCACCATCCTCGTGATATAGTTCCCTCGCTTGGGCGCGAAACCAGTCATCGCTCTTGCCGCACTTATCGCTATCCATGTTGTCCCCTATCGCCGCGCGCTTGTTAAGAGGCGTTTCATAGTGCCAGGTGAAACTGTTCGTCGAGCACAACCCTCGATAGCCTAAAACCGTCGACAAGCGCTATTGGGTTCTTGCCGTTCTCGCTGGCCTCATTGATCGCCGCCTTTGAGAAATGACTAGTCGTCACGACGGCGCCACGGGCGAATGGCTGCAAGCTTCCACGAAGTTCAGCGACCTCTTTTCGCCCGACGGAATGTAGCCAGCGCTTCGCCTGTACCTGGACTAATGTGTTTTCGAAGATCCATATCCGCCCACCAGTTCTGGCGTTCACGTCAACGCCGCCATCGGCGCTGAATCTTGTGACACAGACGTCCGAAAAGCCGCAATGCACAAGCAAATCCTTAATAAAAACCTCAAAGCTGTTCGGCGCCATTGCCAGTAACTTGCTCCGAACGCGCTCGATCCGTTCAACATCTTCGGTCTGCCGATCATCACTCTCATCGACGATATCGTTATCGTCAGCAGTGTCAGAAGCCAGGAGCCTCGACCTGGTAAGCAATTGGCTCGCAATCACCCCTTCGAGGCCCAGCGGCAAGACTTCTTGTTCCTGGTGAATCCTGAATTCAAAAAGCCAGACCGTTCGAACCTTGCCATCTGCGTCGAGCTGCTTATCCGGGTAGTGCCGGAGGTATTCGAGCAGCCCAGGTACTTCCAGCGCTTCGGTCCGACCGACTTGTCTCTTCTGCTGGCAATCAAAACAAATCCGTGTATGGGGAAGGCCAACGTCCTTTGCTCGAGTAGTCGATTGTTTACACCCGCGAGCGTCTGCTGGCCGAGCTTTCCTGCCGCCGTATAGGTCAGGATGCCGCCCTCCAGACGGTCGTGGTAAGGATTCTCACCAGCTCCATGAAGATCTTGCACCGAGGTCATGATGGCTGCCCTGAGAACGGCTTTGTCCCGTAGCGAAAAGCGAATACCACCAGCATTCGACACTTTGAGAGACTTGAAGATATCCTCGTTTGAATAAAGCTCTCCGACGACCAGCGCTTCAATCATCGAGGCCCCCCCTGCGTGGGGGTCTGAGCGTCATGAATCGTCGAGCGCCAGGGCACCCAGGGACATCCATGCACGAAAATGATTTTACCGCGACTCGGAAAGACCATGTCCGGGCTTCCCGGCAGACTGCGGTCGTGCAACCGGTATCGAAATCCCATCCGATGAACAAGGGTCCGGACCAGCATCTCCGGTCTCGTGTTCTTCGACCGAACCCGGCTCATCCGCTCGCTTCGCTCGGCGGGGGTCAGGGTGTCCATCTGGATCCTTTCCTGACACTGTACTACGTATCGGCAGAAGCGGCAGCGGTTGGTGGATTCTTTTTTGGCACCCAGTCCGCGCAGGATGCTGGGAGCATCACGAAATATGCCGGCATGGTACGGCGGTCCCGACTCACAAGGACTCGTCCGGAAGCCGCCGAGATCCGCAGGACGTCAGCATCGCTCAATCCACCAAGTCCCGCGTCGAATGCCGTTCGAGTGTCGATTTCTGGCGCGGTACGGCGCAGACCTCGCAGGATACGCCCGTCCAGATCGGCGTCAGCCTGGAATCTGACTCGCGTGGCGCGCCCGCCGCAGCTTGGCTATCAATTTGGCGTTGGTCTGTTTCGACCGCTCGTGTTGCGACTCTGCCGCATGCTGCTCTTCCGCAAGGTAGGCGTCGATCTGTTTCTGGTTCCCCAGGCAGAACGCAAGCGCGCCGTGCACCTGCTCCAGGGTCAGTGCCGCGCAACACTCAGCCATGCCCTCCGCGAGAGAGACTCGAGTGTCTCCCACTCGGTATGCACCTTCGAAGGTTCTTACGTATTCCGTCTGCATCCGAGCGCCCAGCGGCTGTCAGGTGGTGCGCCCGAGGTGATTCGAACACCTGACCTTCTGGTTCGTAGCCAGACGCTCTATCCAGCTGAGCTACGGGCGCAACGGGTGCTCCACAGGGTTTCCCCGGGAGCTTATTCTGATGGTACCATTGCGCGGCGCGCGGACACGGCATGGGCATCCTCATATCGGACCAAACAAATCCGATATAATGGAACCGACATGCCCAGAGTCACCATTGACGGCAAGACGGTCGAGTACGAATCCGGCAAGCTGCCCTACCACGAGCATGGCAAACCCGAGTCGCTTCTCGACGTCTGCCTGAACTTCGGCATCCAACTGGAGCACGCCTGCGGAGGCAATTGCGCCTGCACCACGTGTCACGTGGTGGTGAAGAACGGGGAAGAGAACCTCAGCGAGATGGATGACGACGAGGCCGACCGGCTGGACCTGGCCGCCGGGCTCACCATTCATTCGCGCCTCGGCTGCCAGTGCGTCGTGCAGGGCGACGTGGAGGTGGAGATCCCCACGTGGAACCGCAACTATGTGAGTGAAGGCGGCGGCTCCATGAACCTGGGCGACGCCATCCCGCCCGCGCGCGTGACCGCCACCGTGGGCGCCGACAAAAGCTGATGCGCGGCCTTTTTACGCGCAGCGCCGGTTTCAGAGCAGGCCGTTATCCTGGAGAAACTGCCGGACGAAAGGTCCTACCTTCATAAACTCTCCGTAAGTAACCGGCTTACGGAAATAGCTGACGCCGAGCCTGGCCGCCTCGCTTCGGTCGGCCGACGAGTCCGAGGAAGTGACGATGAGAACCGGAAGGTTCTTCCATCTGTCACTGGCTCGAATCCTTCGGAGCACTTCGAACCCATCGACCTTCGGAAGATTGAGGTCCAGCAGCAGAACGTGCGGGCATGGCGCGTCCGGATCTTCCTCCGCCCGGGCAATGAAATCGAGCGCCTGCTCGCCGTCCGGCGCAACGTGAACTTCCAGCGGCAGATCCTCCGCTTTGATCGCCTCCCGCAGAAACAGAGCGTCAGGCAGATTGTCTTCAGCCAGCAGAAGACTGAGCGGCCGTGGAAAAGGCTTGTCCGGCGTGTTTGGGGACGGTGAAGAAGAAGGTGGCTCCTTTCCCCGGTGTGGATTCGACCCAGATTCGTCCGCCGTAGCGCTCAACCACGCGTTGGCAAATTGCCAGTCCGATACCGGTGCCGCTGTATTTGTCGTCACGATGGAGGCGTTTGAAAACACCGAATATTTTCTCCTTGTACCGGGCATCGATGCCGATGCCGTTGTCCTGCACGGAAAAGCGCCAGGCGGTGCCCTGAGGGACCGCGGAAACGTGAATTTGAGGCGGGTCTTCGTTTCGATATTTGAGTGCGTTGCCGATGAGATTCTGAAAAACCTGTTGCAGATGCGCCTCGCCCATGCGCACCTCCGGCAGCCGGTCGAAGGTCACGGTCGCATTGCTTTCCCGGATCGCTACGGCCAGGCTGGAAACAGCGTGCCGCAAGACAGCCGATGAATCCGCCGTGGTCATATGACCCTCAATCACGCCCGCCCGGGTGTACGCGAGCAGGTCGTTGATGAGCGTCGCCAAACGGCGGCCCCCTTCCGTCAGGAACCCAAGGAACTGCCGTCCGTCGGCGTCCAACAGGCCATTGTATCGCTTCGCCACGATTTCGCTGTACACCGCAACATTGCGGATCGGCTCCTGCAGATCGTGACTGGCGAAATAGGCGAACTGCTGGAGGTCCTCATTGGCCCTCCGCAGTTCCTCCTCCTTCTCCTTCTGTTCGTGAATGTCGGTGGTGGACCCGATCCACATGGAAATGTTCCCCCGTGCGTCCCGCATGGCGAGAGCCCGGCTCAGATGCCACCGGTACGCTCCATCGGCGCGGCGAACGCGGTGCTGCAGATGGAACGGCTCGCCGGATTCGATGGATTGCCGCCAGGCCTGGACGTTAGTCTCGAGGTCGTCGGGGTGAACGAACTGGGTCCAACTCCAGTTCTCATTCCGCTCAAAAGACAGCCCGGTGAACTCGGCCCATTGCCGGTTGAAGTAGTCGACATCGCCGCTGGGCGTGGCCGTGAAGATTTTCTGGGGCATCGACTCGGCCATGAAGCGAAACCGTTCCCGCGCTTTTTCGGCGTCCTGAAGGGCCTCCTCCCGGTCGTGAAGCGCTTTCCTGAGGTTTTCGTCCCGCGACTGGATGCCGGTCAGCATCTGATTGAATCCATCGACCAGCACGCCGAGTTCGTCGCCGGTGAGTTTCTGCGCGCGAATGCTGTAATCGCTGGTCTCGGATACGGACGTGGTGGCGCGGACAAGCTGCGAAATCGGGTTCGCGATGGCCGCGCGCAGCCTCGATGAGAGCAGAAAAGCAATCAGACCCGAAACCAGCAGAACAACGAGTACGGTGCCGCCGTATAACCTCGTGCGCTCGGAGATTTCACCGAGATCATAGCGCAGCACGAGCGTGCCAATGCGCCGGCCGCTCAGGAGAATAGGGTGTGAGACGGTCAGGTCCCTGCTGCCGAATCGAACTTCGTCCTGCCCGACGGCCGGTGGACATGCGGAAGGCGCGCCCGGGCGCGAGTACCTGGCGAGCGTCGTTCCGTCCAGCCGATCGATACAGGCCGTGACCAGGTGAGGCCTGGCCCGCAACGCGGCCAGGGTCTCAGTGGCCGCTTGGGGATCGTCAAACGCTAATGCCGCGGTGCTGTTGTCGGCAATGATCCGGGCCAGGGCAGAGAGGTCGCGCTCCAGGTACTGGCGGAAAAGGAGCGAGTCGGAACCGACGATGCCAAGGCCAGCCAGCAGCAGCGCCGCGGCGTTGGTCACCATGATGATGACCATCAGCTTTTGGCTTATCGGTATGTCGCGAAAACTACGCATGACCGGCAGTTGCACCGTCCTTCTATTTTCCGACAGATCTCGCGACATTCAGCAGCTTGGAGCTGAGCTTGAGCCCGGCGTTTTCAGCCGCCGTTTGATTGATGTCGAACCGCACCCGGCGGTTTTCGATGACGAAGGCGATCGTGCCGCCGTCGCGAACAAAATCTTCGCCTGCGCCGACGGTCAGAACTCCCGGCCCCAAACCGGGAGGGATTCTGGAGCCGTCTTTTCCCGAGTTGCCGACGAACAGCACCTGGCAGGATTTCGGCGTTGGCGCGCGCTTGATTCGCTGGACCACTATTCTCCGGCCGTTCACAACCTCTCCCGCCACAATCTGATCCAGCGTGCTCCCGAAAGGGTCATCTCCCAGAATGCAGATGGCCATCGGCGAATCCGCCGCGCCGAATGCCGACGCCGGCCATTCGATGAATTTCGTGAAGTTCAGCAGGAATGCCGCTTTCACCGAATACTCGAGGGACTCGTCCGCCGCCCGCGAGGACAACGGCCGGACCAGGCCGACACCAATGACCAGGCACATAAGAATAGCGGGGTTGCGCAGCAGCTTGCCAGTCCTGTGCTCCCATTGCTGGAAGCTGTTGCGGGTCACCTGCCCCATGTCAGCCGTGCGTACACGCTTCTCCTGATGCCGACGAGCGGACCGGGATCACCCCCGTACTCAAAATGCGAAGCCTGCAGGAGGTTCTGCCCGGCCAGCGACAGTTCAAATTGCCGGCTGAATCGCCAGCCGAGGCGGGCATCGCCGGTGGAATAAGCGGGCACCAGTTGGCCCGGCAGCGCACTCACGTATCGATACGTGAGATCCAACTGAAGCGTTTTCGAGAGGTCGAAAGCGGATTGAACCGTCGCCTCGTGCTGAGGACTGGACCCCTCGATTCCGGGCGCGGTGCCCACGTCGCCGGAGTGCGGCGACTTGTACACGTCCATGTGCAGATACGAATACGAGCCGCGCAGCCGCCAGTAAGCAGTGGGCCGCCATTCGGGAGCGATTTCCCCACCTTTTGTGGTGGCGAGAAGTCCGTTGCGGAACTGGGCCGGAAGCAGGAGATAAGTCAGGGGCGGGGTGGTGACAAGGTAAGGCTCCCCGGTTATGTCCTCGCTAAACAGATCGTGGTAGTGGTTATAGAATCCGGCGACATCGACATAGAGCTTCCGGCCCAACAGCCGGCGGTAGCCGAGTTCAGAGCCATTGAGCTGTTCCGGCGCGAAATTGGGGTTGGCGTTGAATCGCGCGAAAAACGGCGTCCCGTTCGCCGTTGTGCCGACGTACCCGGAAAGATAAAAGTTCTCCTCGGAGTCGGACGGAGTGCGCAGGGCGTGCGTGAAAGCCGCCCATACGCTTTGGTTTTCGGTGGGGGTCCAGAGAAGCCGCGCGCTCGGCTCCGGGTTGACCCCATTGCTGGTGAAATTGGTACGCAGCAACTTCGTCCCGAGAGTCAGCGAAAGGCGGTGATCCACCACCGCGATTTCATCCTGCACGAAGGCGGTCAGCAGATAATCGGTTCGCTTGTTCGGAACGAAGGTCAGTCCCGATACCACCTCGATGTCGTCCACCGGGTCGACACGCGCCCCCAGACCCCACGTAATCTGCTGCCGCGCAGGCAATCGAACGCGCTGCAGAAAATCGATGTCGAAGGTATTTCGAATCTCACCGAAGTTCACCTCGTGGCGATTGGTCCGGTCGTAGTAAATCTGTACCTGGATGTCATTGCCGTCGCTGACAATTCTTTTCCAGCGGGCCATGATATTCCCGCCGGAAAGCAGCGCGTTGGCGTTTATGATCTGTGAATACGGTTGCGTGTAGCTGATGGCCTGAACGCTCTCGCCCGCTTCCTCGTCGTACGCGTCCCCCTGCAGAGTAAAGGTGTCGCGATGGCCCTCGTTCCAATCCATCCGAAAGCCGCCCTGGACGGATCGCCAGTCGTCGAAGTTCTGATCGTTCGAGTGATCTTCAGGGCCGCGGGTGAAACCTTTGCCGTAGAAACGATAGTTGAAGTCCTGGCCGTTGCCTCCCCCGTACCGAAAATCGGCGAAGCCTTGTTCCACGTTTCCCCCGCCCGCGGACGCGAGCATTCCCTTGGTGTCTTTAGCGTCTTTGGTGATGATATTGATTACGCCATTCACCGCATTCGGTCCCCAGATCGTGCCGCCCGGTCCGCGAATCACCTCGATCCGGTCGATGTCCTCCATCATGGTGTCCTGGACGTTCCAGTACGTGCCATCAAAAAGGGGAGTGTAAACCGTGCGGCCGTCGATCAGCACGAGGACGGATCGCGTCAGGTTGCTTCCGAATCCGCGAATTCCAATCGCCCACGTGTCCGAGTCGATGCGAGCCACCTCCACCCCGGGCGCCAGCCGGAGCGCCTCCGGTATGCAGGTGGCGCCCGAACGCCGGATATCGTCGCCGGTAATGACGTAAACGGCGGCCGGCGTCCGAAAAGCCTTCACCGGCTCTTTGGAGGGTGTGGTCACTTCGATTTGCGACAGCTCTTCGAGGCTCAGCTTGCTTAGCGCCTCCGGACTGAACTGGCCGGAGGCGTCCTGCGGGGGCGTATCGCCGTTGACGATCGGCACGAGCAAGAGAAGCAGCCACAGCGCGGTCCTGCCAGGGATGATCCTCCAGATCATTCTCTGTGTCCTCCTCCCTCTGCAGACCGTTGACAGAGGTATAGTCTGCTATTGTAAACGCAACGGTGCGGTTGTCAACTTGATTTGGGCCACTTCGATACGTTCCTTTGGCCGCCCTGCACAGCCAAAGGATCCCCAGCGTTTCGATCTGCTCGCGGTGGCCCCGGCTGGAGCGGAGCCCGGCGCCGCAAACGCGGCTTTTCGCGGTCCTTGTGGCAGCTTCCTGAATGGAGTCGTGAGTGGGCGTTCCGGCAGAGGATTGGGTGGGTCGGCGGCCTCGCGTGACCCGCTCAGCTCCGCGTAAATGTCAGCGCCGCGAAACTCACCACGCTCTGTTCGTCGATATTCCACTGCTGGTAGCGCGCAAGTTGCCCGCGCACGCCGGGAACGGCGCGCAGAAACGTGTACAGCGGCGACGACCCGCACCACTTCAGATCGTCGTGATTCTCCTGCACCAATGACCAGAAGCCCTCGGCGTCGGCATTGACGACGCGGTCGATACGCGCGTGGTCGCGCCGCGCCACTTCGGTCATCTGGTCCTGGTCCGCCCGCGCCACCCGAGGGTCGCCGTAGCGCCGGCCCATGTGCGCCATATCGATGCCCAGCACCCAGAACAGACCATCGCGCTCGCGCTCGGCCATCTCGCCCAGCTCGCCGAGGAAGCGCTGCACCGCTTCGTTCTGCTCGGGCCGTCCGCCCTGGTAGATGCTGCGCGCGTACGCCCCGCACAGAATCGGCAGGATGCGGATGTGGGGACCGTAGAGGTACTGCAGAAAGAGCACCTGGAACTCGATGGAATGTTCGATGGCGTGGCAGTAGTCTTCCATGGTGACGGCGGCGCCGGCTTTCTGTTCGAGGCGATTCACCAGCTCCGTCTCGGTGACGGCCTCGCCCAGCGGGGTCACGAACGGTTTCCGGGTGAGGCCGAACTTGTCCGGCTCGCCATAATGCGAAGTTCCCAGGATGACGAACACGCGCTCGGCAAGATCGGGCGCCAGCTTGTTGTAGGCGTCGCGGTACGACTCCCAGCCGCCGAAGGGACTCACGTGTGGCGCGGCAATGCCCAGCAGCCCGTCGGCCGCCGCCGAAAGCGCCGCGGAGCCCATGTACACGGCCAGTTGCCGGCGCGCTTCCTCCGGCTGATCGGGATAGCCGGCGCCGGCGTGGAGGGCGTTGCGCCGCTCCGCCTGCGCGAACTGTTTCATCGCCGCGTCGCGCATCGCCAGGAACCGCTCGTCCACCAGGAAGCCGGCCTCGCTCAGCCGGTCCAGCAGGTGCTTCTCCAGATCGCCCACCTGGATTTCGCCGGTGGCCCGCACCAGACTCGCCCGCAGGTCCAGCTCGGTCTGCTCGCCGTCGAAGCAGGCCAGACTGGCCACCAGCGGCGGAGGAACCAGCAGCATCGCGTCGCTGAAGTGATACGGATCGCGAATGTAGAGTCCCGGCCGCTGCGGGTCGGGAGAAGGCGTGAAATCCAGCTCCATGCGCAACCGCGGCAACTGCTGAGGCATTATCATCAATATCGCATGGTGATTCTGGTGACTGGCGCAACGGGCGGGCTGGGGCCTGCGGTAGTAAAGACGTTTCTCGACAGCGGAGCAGCCGCCGTCTTCGGGGTGGCGCGTTCGTGGGACGGACGCAGCCTGCCGGAGGGAAACTTCCATCCGATTGAGGCGGACCTGACCACGGTGGAAGGTAGCCGTCGCGCGGCCGCGCGCGCGCGGCCGGTGGATGCGCTGGTCCATGTCATGGGCGGGTTCGCCGGCGGTGCACCGGTCGGCGAGACGACCGACGAGGTCTGGAATCGGATGATGGACCTGAACCTGCGCTCCGCGTTCTACATGATCCGCGAGGTGCTGCCGCCGATGCTGGAAGCGGGCAGCGGACGGATCATCGCCGTGGGATCGCGCACCGGGGTGGAGCCGGCCGCCAACCTCAGCGCCTATGCCGTCTCCAAGGCGGCGCTGCACACGCTCATCCGGACCGTCGCTCTGGAAGTGGCAGGCAGCGGCGTAACGGCCAACGCGGTGCTGCCGGGCACTATCGACACCGCGGCCAACCGCAGGGCCATGCCGCGCGCCGATCACACCGAATGGGTGAAGCCGGAGGCCATCGCCGAGGTGCTCGTCTGGCTGGCATCCAGCGAAGCCGCCGAGGTAAACGGCGCGCTCATTCCGGTGTACGGACGGTCGTGAGTTCGTATTGCTGAAGCAGAGCGCGGGCGATCCTTACGCGAATCGTGGGGTGGATTGCGGGTTCTGCCGTTCCATGCAGGCGCGGCGAGCCGCGGGGCTGGAAGTGGGGCGGCATCGGCGCCGCGCGCAGCTCCAGTCGGCCGGCGCGGGCAGAGGGAGGAAAACGGGCGCAGACCGCGCATCGGCGCTTGTTCCGACGCTGGCCAGCGTCCGGCAATCGGTGGTTGGTCTTTGGGAAGATCCTCTTGCCGAAGTAACGCATGACGTCAGAGCTGGCGGCCGGCCAGCCCGTCTCTGGAATGGTCATTCCATGACAGCGTCTGATGGCTCGCGCGGACGGGCGGGTCAGGCCCGCGCCGCCTTTTCCTCTTCCGGCGCCATGAAACGTGCGCGCACGCTCTGCCAGGCGTATCGGATGGCCCTGCTGGCCTGTTCCCACGTGCGCGGATTGCGCTGCTCCCAGTCCCTGCGAACCGCCCGCTCGATGTCTTCCCACTCACGCCGGCCGAAGCGCTGGCTCACGGCGAGTTCGGCTCCGTAGCGATACGCCGGCCAGAGCTGTTCGTAGTGGTATCCCGAATCCTGAAAGGTCTCCCGGAAGCCGCGGCGCCATTCCGCTTCAAGATCTTCGAACCCGGCGGCGCTCGCTACCGTATCCTCGCAATGATAAACCCGCGCGCCGGTGCGCGACGGCGCCGAAGTGCGTGGCCGCGCTCCATTCCGCAGGTGCGCCGCCTGAATGCCCGGTTCATCGGCGGCTCCGGCAAAATCCAGGGGAAGGGCGTTGGAACGGCTGTTCAGGGCGGCCGTCTGTTCGAACACGGCAAGAGCGCGTTCGGCCGATTCGCGATCGTCTGTCTGAACAACGAGGACCGCCGAGCCTTCTTCGATGGCCCTGGTGTAATCGTGAGCGTCGTCCTCCGGAACGTGCATGCCAATGAGCGTCTGCGCCGCCTGCGATTCGTCCCACGGCTCTCCCGGGCCCACCAGACTGATCTCGCCGCGGGTAAACCCGGCCTTCTCAAGTTCGCGGATGGCCTGCTCGGCGTTAAGAACCAGACTAAAGCGCCCGACTACGGTGGATGGCATGAATCGGTACCCCTCGGCGCGTAAATAGTGTATGAATCCGAGGCGCCTGACTCGGTTCGCAGCCCGGAAACTCATGGACGCCGTACCCGAGGATGAAGTGTCACCTGTTTCCGCTCACACCCACCGTCATGTCCGGTGGACGCGGACCCACGGCAATAAGTGGCGGCAAAGCGAATAGAATCTCAGAGAAAACCCGAAGAGACTAATTCCAGTGCTTCAGACGCGGCCAAAGCTCCGGAAGCGGCGGTTGCACTCCCCGGCAGACGTAGATTCGGAATCGCTCCCAGGACATGGCCAGGGGATGTCCTACCCAGGGCCCATCGGTGACCGTGGCGCAGTGCTGTTCCAGGGACTTACGGTCCTCGTTCAGCACGATCAGAACGTCCCCGGTGTAGTGCCGCGGGCCCCAATAGAAGTACGTCTGGTGCGCCGAGATCGCATTTGGCAGGCCGAGACGAGGACCGAAGAAATCCACTGCGCCGGCCTCGCCGTAGTTCTCGGTGTAGATTCCCGCCCGGGCGCGGTCCTCCGGGGGCAGAGACCAATACACCCTGGCGACTGCCTGCACCATCTCCGGCCACCCGAATTCGTCGCTGAAATACTGTGGCAGGAGGCTCTGCATTCCGGCCTCGGTGCGCGGAGGGTTCAGGCCGATAAAACTCTGGTATGCCAGGACTCTGTCGGGCGGCAGGACAGGTAACGCTACCGGTAACATCGGCAGAGCGAGGACGACAACGGTGGCCGGCAGCGCGACACGGACCCATCGCCAGCGCGCTTGCGTGATCGCCTCCCAAAAGACACCGCCGGCGGCGAACAGCATCGGGTAGATGGGCGCCAGGTAGTAGTCCTTGGCGTGCAGCGCCATCATCACGGCGAGAAGGACGAGGTATGTGAATCCCAGAAACCGATGACGGCCGCGAAGCAGAAACCACAGCCCCGGCGCCCAGATCAGAAGGTTTACCGGGCTCATCATCAGCACCTGCTCGCCCAGGAAGGGGAGCGGCGGCAGTTCGACGTTCTTATGCATCCGGCGGACGCTGGCGAGGTCTTCCAGCGTGGGCCAGTGATGCCGGATCTGCCAGATCAGGTTTGGCGCAAAGAGCGCCAGCGCCACCGCACCCGCAACCCACATCCATGGATTCCAAAGGAGGCGGCGGTTGCGGCTGAGAAGCAGTCCGGCCACGATGGCGAACCCGAAGAACATTACGGAATGCTTGGTCTCCAGGCCGAGACCGGCGATTGCGCCGAACCACAACAGCAGCCGGGGATCGTTCCGCCGCACCGCCACCAGCAGGACCAGCACGCAGCCCATCCACACCAGCGGCTCGAAGGTGTTCATGGCGAACTGGTTATCGATGATCAGGTAGACGGGCGCCAGCAACACTCCCAGGCACGCCAGCAGGATGCCGAAGCGCCTTCCGCCAAGCTCCCGCGCGATGAGGCCCGTCAGCAGCACCTTCGCGCCGGCCGACAGCGCCGGGAGAAGCCCCATGGCGTGCAACGACGTGCCGATGACATGGATCTGCAGCCACGCCAGCCAGCCGATCAGCGGCGCATGGTCGACATAACCCCAGTCGACGTGCCGCCCGCAGGCCAGGAAGTACAGCTCGTCGCGGAAGTAACCGTATCGGCCGTTGGTGAGAACATGAACGAGTACCGCGGCGACGCTCAGGCCGAGTAACAACCGCCAGGGGGCTGGCCGGAGCTCATGGGCAGGAAGAGAAGGGGACACTTAGACAAGATATCCCATGCGGCGCACCACCGTGCGTAGCGGTATGCTCGGACGGTCGAACGGAATCAACCACATCCGCTGCTGCTCCACTCTCTTGTCGCACGAACTCCCGAGACGACACCCTCGAAAACACACCGTAGGGCTGTCCGGCCCTGTGGGGCAGGCCCTCGGCCTGCGCGGGGCTCTCAGCCCCGCCTTCCCCGGTGGCCGAAGCGGCCATGCCCAACACGCGGCTGGGCGGCTGCAAAGGAATCGATTCCGGGGCCAGTCGCTCGCTTGCATAGCATAACGGAAAGCCGTTGCCACGTTTGGACGACTTACATAACGGGTGCGACGACGCGGCGCTCTCCGTTGCGGAGTGATGACATGCAGGTGCGGTCGTCGGGGACCGATCCGCACCGTTGGGACCACCTGGGTCCGCAACGCGCTACTCGCAGAAGCCGCGGCAACATCCTGTTAAACCAATAACTTCCGTGATTCGCCCTTTGGCCTGTCCCGGCGGCCGACCCCGCAGCCGCAGCCGATGGGGCTTTTCATGCACCCCGGTGTGGCGGAGCCGCTATGAGACATTGACAACAACCAAACCCACCAAACCACCCGCATAACCAACCACTTCCACCCCCCAATCCCCAGGCCTCCCGCTCACCCCGTGCTACCGTCAATGCGTCACGCCAACAGACACTCAACCGAAATGGCCCAGTCGCGCTGGCGTCTCGCCCGCATCCACCCGTCTCGAAGCCGCCGTGGTCGAGCAAATGGTCGGCCTCGGCGACCCTGCCGATTCCGGCGTCGTCCTCGCTACTGCACCGATCAACAACGCCGCAGCCGCCGAGCGAACCGGCTATCGGGCCCTGAAACAGCTCCAGACAATGCGCCGACTGGAGGCCCAGGCCGCCCGCGATCCCGCACGACGAAACGAAACCGCCCATGAGCGGGACCGTTCATCCCCGGCCATGAAAATGCTGCGGCATCGCCTTTGTCCGGGCCGATCAAAGGAGACCACGCAAGTGATTGAAAACAGGCTACGCGCATTGCATTTCCGGAAGAACCCAATTCCCGGCCGCCGCAAACACCCTACAACAAAACGAACCCAATTTGGGCCTGAGCCTGAACGCCAACTGGAAGACACGCAACGAACTTCCCCACCAGGAGCCAATGAAAGCAATCCGCCGAACCTGGCGCGCCGGGCCGCCGAAAACCCCCGCACGACAAAACGAACCCAATTCCGCCCCGGCCGCCCCAAACGCCCCACAACGAAACGAGATCGGCCCACAACGTCCCTTTCGCGAAGCGGCAGAATGGAACTGTGAGCCAGGGGCCGTTCATTCAACTCCTGCTGGGGAATGCTCTTCGGCACCACCAGGCCGGGCGGCTGGCCGAGGCTGAGCGGATTTATCGGCAGATCCTGGCAATGGACGCCCATCATGCGGACAGCCTGCATTTGCTCGGGATGATCGAATATCAGGCCGGACGCCACGAACTCGCCGTCGAGATGATTCGCAAGGCCATCGCGATCGACGAAAAGCAGGCTCCCTGGCATTCCAACCTCGGCACCGTCCTGCAGGCGCAAGGCACGCTGGACCAAGCTGCAGCATGTTATCGGCAAGCGCTGGCTCTCAAACCGGATTTAGCCGAGGTCCACATCAACCTAGGTAACGTCCTTTTGGCCCAGGGGAAGCCGGATGAAGCTGTGGCGCGTTATGAGCGGGCGCTGGCTCTCCAGCCGGAGTCCGCCGAAGCCTTCTACAACCTCGGCAACGCCCGCCGGGCACAGGACAACCTGGACGAGGCTGTGACATGTTATGAGCGGGCGCTGGCCCTCCAGCCGGACTCCGCCGCCGCCCGCAACAATCTGGGCCTCGCGCTGGTAGAGCAAGGCAGAATTGCGGACGCCATCACCCACTACGAACACCTCCTCCGCCTTGACCCTGACCATGCCGATGGTCACAACAATCTGGGCCTCGCGCTGGTAGAGCAAGGCAGGATTGCGGACGCCATCACCCACTACGAATGCGCCCTCGGCCTTAACCCTGACCATGCTGGCGTCCACAACAATCTGGGCATCGCGCTGCTGGCGCAAGGCAGGATTGCGGACGCCATTACCCATTACGAACGCGCTCTCCAGCTTAACCCTGACCATGCTAATGCCCACAACAATCTGGGCATCGCCCTTAAGGATCAGGGCAAAGTCGATGACGCCATGGCGCATTATGAGCGGGCGCTCGCCATCAACCCCGATCACCCCGAGGTTCTTAACAATCTGGGCAACATCTTCAAGGAACACGGTGAGTTCGACAACGCAATGGCGCACTATGGACGGGCCATCGCCATCAGGCCGGACTACGCCGAGGCGCACTTCAATCGCGCGGAAATCAAGTCTTTCCATCGTGGGGACGCCGATCTGGCGGCGCTGGAAGCACTGGCCGGCAGGGACGATTTATCCGCAAACAAGGCCCTGTATGCCCATTTTGCCCTGGCGAAAGCCCTCGAAGACTGTGGAGATTACATCCGCGCCTTTGAACATCTGCGCAAAGGGAATGCTCTGAAACGCCGGCAAATCGATTACGACGAACCGGCTGTCCTCGGCCTCTTCCAGCGTATTCCCTCTGTATTCGACAGGAGCCTGTTCGATCGCTTCCAGGGAGCGGGCGATCCCTCGTCAGTTCCGGTGTTCGTGCTGGGCATGCCGCGTTCCGGCAGCACTCTGATCGAGCAAATACTTGCCAGCCATCCGCAAATTCATGGGGCCGGCGAACTGACCGGTCTTAACATAGCGGCCAGCAGTGTGCTGAATGCCGGCGGCCGGCAGGCGCCCTATCCGGAGTGTGTTCCCGCTCTCGATGGCGTCACCTTGCGGGGGCTCGGCCAGCACTATCTTGCCGGCCTGCCGGCTGTTGCGGATGGTAAAACCCGCATCGTCGATAAGTTGCCGGAGAACTTCCTCAGCATCGGCCTGATACGCCTGGTCCTGCCAAACGCGAGGATCATCCATACTGTGCGCCACCCGATCGATACCTGCGTGTCATGCTATTCCAAACTATTCTTGAACGGCCTTAACTTTACCTATGATCTGGCGGAATTAGGCCGCTATTACCGCTGCTACAGAGAACTGATGACGCACTGGCAATCCGTTCTTCCGCCAGGCGCTATACTCGACGTCTCTTACGAGGACGTGGTTGACGATCTCGAAGGTCAGGCCCGGCGGTTGCTCGATTATTGCGGCCTGCCCTGGGACGATCGCTGCATCAGCTTCCATAGAACCAGCCGGCCGGTCAAAACCGCCAGCGCCGTGCAGGTCCGTCAGCCGCTGTTCCGCGGCTCGCTGCAGCGCTGGCGCAACTACGAAGCCGATATCGCCCCGTTGCTGCGCGAGTTAGGGGAGGTCACACCCGGTGGCAGTCCCCGCCCGCTTACCAGGTACAGAGCGAAGCTCCCCAGCCAGTGCCCGCCCTCGTAGTGCTCGCTGCGGATGCTCTCCAGTCCGGCCTGCCGGAGCCTGCCGGCCAGCGCGGTCAGAAGCGCGCGCCGGGCGTCGTCGGCGGGGAGTCCGGACACGATCCCTTCCAGCATCCACGCACGGCTGAGGTTGAGGCCGGCCAGGTGGTAGAGCCTGCCGTCGGTCACGTCGGTGACGCGGGTCGGTTCCAGATCCACCCCCGGAAGGAACGCGGCGAACCAGCGGGCGAACCCGGTGGGCGGCAGGATCCGGCGCATCACATCGGCTTCGGCGAGGCAGGGCGAGAGGAAACCCTCTCCGGAAGGCTCGTAGGCGAGCGGGCACCCGGTGTCCTTGAGGTAGTAATCCCGCGCGCGCGATTCCAGCAGCCCGGCGAACTCCGCGTTGCCGGCGCCGCGGGCGTAATCCAGCATCACGCCGAGCCCGAACGCGGTGTTGTTGTGCTCGCCGGCGCGGATGGGCCAGGCGAGTTTTGGCAGCCAGGCGGAGACGCGAGCGACTGCCGCCTGCTCCAGCGGGCGCAGCGTGGCGGACCACCGGCGCATTTCCGGGTCATCGCTTTCGGCCAGCTCGGCGGCCAGTTGCAGCAGCCAGGCCAGGCCGTAGGGACGCTCGAAGGTGTTGCGGCCGGCGTCGTCGAGATACTTCACTTCCTGGGCGATGTGGGCCTCGGTGAGGCTCTGGGCCACCGCCCGCCGCGCTTCCAGCGCGAACGGGGCCTGCGGAAACAGGCGGATCAGGCGCACCAGCAGCCAGTGCCCGTGAACCGAAGAGTGCCAGTCGTAACAGCCGTAGAACGCCGGGGTGAGCTCGCGGGGAGGCTTCGCGTCGGCGTCGGAGTTCAGCGAGTGCGCGATCTTGTTGGGGTATTCCTTGTGGACGCAGTCGAGGGCGAGCCGCGCGAAGCGGGCCGCCTGGGCCTGGTCGAAATCGGAGTCAGCCATGAGGCTCGCGCACAGGAGAAGGCCGAGCAGGAGCGGCCGGGTCATCCTCTGTTAAAAGGGCCAGCGGCTGGCGCGGCGATCCTTCTGGCTGGGACCGGGTCCGGGGCCGTTGCCCACGCCGGACGCGCCCGAATACGCCTTGCTGAAATCCAGCTCGCTCTCCCGAAACCCGATGGGACGGTCCAGCACCATTTCCAGCGTGGTGCCCCTTGCCAGCACCGCATCGGGTCCCCGCGTCACCAGCACGCCAATGAGACCTGCAGTGGCGCCCGCCGCCGCGCCGATCCCGGCGCCCATACCAGGACGGCCCGCGGCCACCCCTCCGGCCACTGCGCCAATGGAAGCGCCGCTGGCCGCGGTTTCCGCCACCGTGCGGACATCGCCGGATTTGTTGCCTTCGCTCTTGATGGACCCTTCTTTCCGGTCGAGGTCCTCGCTGGCGCGTCCATCCAGGCTGCCGATGGTGGCCCGAAAATCGCGCGTTACGCCGTTCGGCAGGGTCAGGGAATCGAAGCGGATGTAAAACTCGCCGCGCCCTTTCACGCGGCCCGGCCGCGTTACCTTCGTTACCGTTCCGGCCACGTAGCTGCCCACCGGGATGACCATCCTGCCACGCAGCACAATCGGGAACACGGTTTCGAGGTAGACGCGATCCCCTTCGGTGGAGTTCTTCGTGCTGACGCTGTTGATGAGACTCAGCGGGATTTTGGTGCCCGGGTCCACCACGTAGTCCGGTTTGGAGCCTTCCACCGGCGCCGGCGGAGCGGGCTTCGCGGGCGTGGCGGCGTCCGGAGCGGCGGCCTCAGCCGGCGGGGCGGGCTTCGCGGGAGCGGCAGTGTCCGGAGCGGCGGCCTCAGCCGGCGGGGCGGGCTTCGCGGGAGCGGGAGCGGCGGCGGCGTCCGACGCCGGAGCGGCGGCCTGCTCCTGCGCGAACAACCCGCAGACCGCGAGCGCGAATACTCCGATAAAACGGCGAATCATAACCCATATCTCCCGAGAACGCGCGGGCTCGAAAACACACCTGTCTCCCGCACCCTCGTTTCTTTCAGTGTACCTTCTATCTATTAAACGCGGCGCGATGGCGCGTGGTTGCGCGACATTCCCGGGGGTGCCGGCGCCCCCGCCCGGCAGCCTGCTCCTTCACGGTCGCGGCTCGGAACCGGGCGTCGCGGTACGCCCGGACGCGATCGCGCCGTGCCGGGCGTCGTGGTCCCCTGGGGCCGTCGGCGAGCGGTTGCTCTCAGGGCTGAACCGTCAGGCGAATCTGCGGCGGGCTGATCTGGCCGGTGCAGGCGATGCGAATCTCCGGGTTCAGTCCGGTTCCGGCGGGCAGGCGCAGGTTGATCTGATACAGCCCGGCGAACAACGGTGCAACGCCGGCGTACAGCACGTTTTCCCCCGTTACGGGCTGGCCATCCAGCAGAGCCTGGAAATCGCTGCCGTTCACGAGGGGCGCGGCCGTGGTGGGAATCTGCCCCGGTTCGACGGGCGGAGTTGTCTGACCCAGTCCGGTGGCCCACAGGATCACGATTTCTCCGGGAACGGCCGGTTTCGTGGTGGTTACGACGGAGCCATCGACGTGCGTGGCCGCCACGGTTTGCGCGTCCAGCAGGAACAGGGCCGGCGCGGCCGGCAGCAGTTCGAGCGCCAGCAGCGGACCCGCGCGGCCCTCGCTCACCACCGTGAACGTCGTCCTTCCGGGCAGATAGTTCGGCGGAATCAGAAAGTTGATCTGGGTGGGCGAGATGTAATACGGAACGGCTTCCATGCCGCCCACCAGGACGTGCGTATCGGTTCCCGGCAGTCGGGTGGGCAACGTCCCGCTGGCGGAGAGATCGGCGGCGGTGAGCGCGACCGTGATTGTGGACAGGTTGTGCCCGTACACCGAGGCGATGGTGTTCGGAGCCAGCGCGCCGGGCAGACTGGAGGCGGAGTTCAGCACGGTGGCGGCGCAGTAGGCTGGGAAACCCGCAGGCGGACTCGGAGGCGGGCACTGGGCCAGCGCCGCGACCCCGCACCAGAACGTTAGCAGCGCCATTGCCCGTGAAGTGCGGTGGGGCGGCCCCGCTGCGGAGAACCGTCCCGCATATGGCCACACCAGGAAGAGTCTCATCGCGCCAGCTCCTTTCCGGGGCGGGCGCGACGGCTTACCGCGCGGGCGCCAGCCCGGCCAGCACGAGCGCTTTGCGCGCCATGGTGCTCAGGGGAAGAGAAGCGAGGGATGCGAGCGGGGTCCATTTGCACACCCGGTCCACGGCCCTCGATCCGAGAGAGGCCAGCAACACGCGGCAGCGGTGATTCGTGCTAACGATGGTGTGCCGGAATTCGCCGATTTCTCTCAGTGCGCGCGCGCGGGGAACATGCTCCGGTTCGGGCAGTTCCCAGAAGCCCGCGAGACGCGGACTATCGGCCGCCAGATGTCGCAGGAGTACGGCCCCGTTCCCCCGCCCCTTCCCCAGGATGACGAGCAGCCGGCGCACCACCTCCGCGGGCCGTGGCCGCGACAGCTTCACGGGCAGTTGGTCCTGGAGACCGAGGGCACGCGCTTCGCACCAGCCCGCCACCGGGCATGCGGGGCAGCGCGGGTTGCGAGGAAGGCAGACGGTGGCGCCCAGTTCCATCAGGGCCTGATTGAAATCGCCCGGCCGCCGCGCGTGCAGCAGCGCCTGTGCGGCCGCCTCCAGACGGGCGCGCGTTTGGCTGGCGCGGAGGTCCGCCTTCTCCGCGGTCACGCGCGCCAGCACTCGCAGAACGTTGCCGTCCACCGCCGCGCGCGCCTCGCCGAAGGCGATACTGGCGATGGCCGCGGCCGTGTAAGCGCCTGCGCCGGGCAGCGCGCGGATGGCATCGTAGTCCTGCGGGTACACGCCCGCCTGGGTAATCCGCACCGCGGCCGCCTGCAGGTTGCGGGCGCGCGAGTAGTAACCGAGCCCCGCCCAACAGGCCAGCACAGCGCTGTCGGGCGCGCGCGCGAACGCCCGCGGCGACGAATATCGCGCCATGAAGCGCTCGTAGTATGGCAGCACCGCGGCAACCCTCGTCTGTTGCAGCATGATCTCGGAGACGTGAATCGCCCACGGGTCGCGCGTGCGCCTCCATGGCAAATCGCGTTTGTTCCGGTCGTACCAGGCGAGTAACTCTCGCCGGAACTTCGCCGGTGAAAACTTCGCCTGGATGATCCGGGGCATGCGGCAGTTCGCATGGTAGCGCACCTTGCCGTGCGGCTGAGCGTCAGAACGCCGGTGGTGGCGCCCCGATCGCGCCGCTGCTGGCGCCGGCGTCGGCCCCCCCCAGTAATGATGCCGATCGCGCCGGACTGGCAGCCCGACGCGCCCGATGCTGTAATTGAGCCCCTGCCCACCGCGGCCCGCCTCATGACTGCCTGCGCCGACTGCCTGCGCTGATGTTGCGCGGGGGGCCGGGGCCACGTTATAGTTTGGCAACCGCCCAGGGAACCTGGGAAGAGGAGGAAACCACTCATGAAGCAGTTTCGCCATCTGTGTGTCGTTCTGTCTCTGGTCGTGCTGCCCCTTGCGGGCGACCCTCTCTCCTACGTTGCATTGGCCGGCCCACCGAGCACGGTTACTCTCACGCGCTACACATCCCTGGGGGGCTCGGCGACAATGATCGCCAGCGTACCCGACGGTATCGCTGTGGCGAAGGACACCTTTGGGAACTACATGGTCGTAACGGGATCCGCCCTTGTCCAGGTCATGCCGACGGGCGCCGTAACCTCCAAAGCCCTCGCGCCGGCCAGTGGGCCCTCTCCCTCAAACTGGGTTGCGATTGCCTCCGACTCGCTCGGGAATGTCATCGTCGCGGACAACCATGCGCATGAGGTTTGGCGCATCACGCCAGGATCGCTGTTTAGCCTGGAGAAAGAAGTCGCGAGCTACCCGGTGTTCAGCCCCTCCCAGTCGGAGGATGCCGCGGTTGCCGTGGACCCCTCCGGCAATTACCTGGTGCTGGAAGACAACGGTGGGTCTCTGCATCTGTACTCCATCACGCCTGCTGGCACGGTCACCCCGATTGCCCTCAGCGGCGCGACTGCGACATCCTTTAACACCAGTCTTATTCCCGATGGCGCCGGGAACTACGTGTTCGCGTCCTCGGTGGCGAACGCCCTGTTCCGCGTGACGCCCGCGGGAGTCGTCACCCAGATTGCCGGCCATATCACCGTGACTGGCGGTCTCACCAGCGTGACGCAAAACCCGGACACCGGCGACTTCTACGTGACTGACGTTGCCGACGACGTCCTGCAGATCAGTGCGGATGGAAGCTCCATCAGCCAGGTCGCCAACGTCCCGGGATTAGTGCGGGACATGATTGCGGAGACGTACGGCGATCTGCCGCATCTCGCGGCAGGGGATGTCTGGACCACTGGTTTCTACATCCTGAACACGGGTGATCGATCCGCCAGTTATTGGATTGGGTTCTTCGACGACGCCGGCAACCCGGTGTCGCTGCCCTTACCGAGTGGAAGCTCCGAAAGCTTGCAGGGCACCCTGCCGGCCAGAGGCATGACGTACGTGGAGGCCGCCAACCCGACGGCCGCGCTGATGGTGGGCTCGGGCCTGATCAGCGCCGATGCGACTATCACCGTGCAGGCGCTCTTCCGCGAGCACGCCGGCGGCGGCGTCTATTACGAGGCCGGCGTGGCGGCCAGCGCGGGCAGCACCGCCTTCACGATTCCATTCGACGCTACGACGTTCCCGCCCACCGGCGCGGCTCTGTACACCGGGTTCGCCCTTGCCAACCTCGACCCGGCCAACTCGGCTGGCGTAACCTGCATTGCCACGGACTCGACCGGCGCTACCATTCCCAATGGCGTGCCGCTGCCCGCACTCAGTCCGCTGGGCCATTACGCGAACTATCTTTTCCCGGCTCTGACCGGCAAGCAAGGGACGCTCAACTGTTCGGCCAACACCCTGGTGGCAGCCATTGCGCTCAGGTCCATAGGGGGCTCGGCGTTCTCTTCGCTGCCGGTGCTGTATAAGTAAGAAGTGACCAAGGTCCAGCTCGAATACCCGCTCGTACGCCCGCTCGCCGACCCTCAGGCCATCGCCAATGTGCATAGCTGCTACGGGATCATGCGCGTCAGGCTGGCCCCGAGCCTCGACCACGTCAGCGTGGAGTACGACGCCTCGCGGCTGAGCGAGAAGGACGTCGAGGAGGTGTTGCACCGTTTTGCCATCCCCATTCGACGCCAGTTCACCGTGTAACGCCGCGGCGTCCGCCCTAATCTCCAGGCGACATCTGCCGATATGTGAAAGAGGATGCCTTACCTGCGCCACTACGAGGACGTCGACGCCGACACCGTCCTCGCGCAGTTCAACCGCCTCATTCAGGAGCTTCTTCGCGGGAACATGAATCGCAACACTTTCCGGCCGTGGGAGATCGACATCCTGCTGGATATCGAGGCCTGTCAGATTCGCGACGCCACCCGGAGGGAAACCCTGCGCCGCTACCAGCGCGCCGTCAAGAGACAGATGGAGAAGGGCGCCAGCAAGCCGATGAAGCTGTCGGAGTACCTGGAATCCCTGCGCGCACGCCGCCGCGAGAGCGAGTCCGCCACCGCCTGAATGGACCTGCGGGGGCAGCCGCGTACTCACCTGGCGCCGCAAAAACGCGGCTTCCATGAGGAGGCTGGTCCTGTCAAGTCCAAAGTCTGTGTGCTGAGGGTTTTCTTTGCGTTTGCCCCTTTCCCTTGATAACCAGCGGCCTTGGGAACGGTGTCGGAACAGTCAAGGGC
>Ga0326727_10008288_pt1 | contig 26529 bp, 25 predicted proteins | sample MB2enrmetagenome_FD_207643 | JGI IMG/M metagenome (GOLD analysis project Ga0326727, IMG submission 207643) | Lab enriched peat soil microbial communities from McLean, Ithaca, NY, United States - MB29MY | ecosystem: Environmental > Terrestrial > Soil > Wetlands > Peat | place: USA: New York...
TTTGGGTGTTGCTGTTTGGCTGGTCAGTGGCAGTCGAAACCACTTCACCCCAGGTCAGGTTCGTGACGTAAAGGCCCAGAGGATTGACCAGTGCCTGCCTTGCGTCCGTCACTTCCTGCGTCACGACAGAAACAAAGGCCCGGTATCTGTGGCTCGACATGAGGTTGCCATTCAGGTCGCGCGTCACTTCCGTCCACGCAACTTCATAGGTTTTGGGCGACTGCTGCACAATGGATTCGACCGAGGCGTCAACGGTCTGCTTGGTCAGCAAGTCGAAGGGCGAGTTCTTGGAATAGAACTCCGTGATGGTTGCTGATGCCGGCGAGTTCTGGCCGGTTTCGGCGTATACCTCATCGACCAGCCGCCGCTGAGCTACGGCATCGGCAATGACTGTACGCAGATTTGTGACCCAACGGGCGACGACAGCCTCCTGCAGGCGGACATCCTTGACCGCCACCTGCTTCGCTGGGATGACGGGAACCGCCCTGCCCACATCGTCAAGGGCGACGACGTAAGGAACAGTGTTGGAGCGGTAGCCGATGGCGACCATGCCAGTCACGCAAACCAGCGCCGTCGCCATCGAAAGGAATGCCGCCAATCGCCAGTTGTTCCGGCTCTTGATTTGGTCGCCAAATCGCTCGTCCCACTCCTGCCGGGCGCGAAGATAAGGCGTTTGGACGATTGCTTTTTCTGTCACGAGCTACTCCTCTCTCTCAACTCGAAGTTGCGCCGAAGGCGAATGCCCCGAGCCATCGTGCGGGACGTGAACGTTGGTGGCGTGCTGGGCCAGCGTTTGGAGATTTCTGGCCGTCGAAGGCTGAGCCGGGGGAGCTGACGGAGCACTTGCCTGACTTTCCGCCGCCGAGGGCGGGGGTGGAGGTGCTGGCGGAGTGCTAGCCGAAGCTGAGTCTGTGGGACCAGGAACCGGCGGCGGTGGCGCGCTCGATGCTTCCATTGCGGCATCGCCCACGCCACCGGCAGCGGCCATACCGGCGCTGCCTGCCGCTCCAGCACCCTCGGCGGCTGCGCCCGCCGTTTCGGTTGCTGCGAGAGCACCGCCCGCAGCGGCTCCCGCGCCCCCTGTTGCCGCAACAACGGCGACCGTCGCGGCGGTAAGAGCCGCGCCTTTGGCGACCTCCATCCCCATTCCAACCAGGTCAGCAGCGCCAGCCCCCAACGTTCCCGAGGCGACCGAGGCCGCCATCTTGGGAATCATCCACGAGGCAAAGGCGAAAAGCAGCATCGACATCAGCGTCGGGAAGATTTGAGTGATCGGCAAATCGGCCGTATAGCCGTTCATCGTGGCGATCCAGTTGTTCGAGATCGTTGTGAAAACCCCGAGCATCAGGTAAATGAGCATCAAACGGACTCCCGTGCTGATCGCCAGAGAAATGTACCTTTCAAAGTAAGGCGCAGTCCACCGGCTACCACCGAACCCAAGGAAGATGTAGCCCGCCGACATGACGATAATCGCTTCGAGCTTGGTGACGACGTAATGGAGCGTGATGATGATGTAGGAGGCGAGCACGATGCAGGCCGCGAGAATCGTCGTAATCGCCCCGCCGGGTTCAGAAAGCAGGTTGACCGCCGAGACCTTGGTAAAGAGGTCAGAGACGATCTGGAGTCCCTGCATCATAATGTCCGAGGGATTTTGGGCCACACTGACGCCAGCGGCATTTGCACCCAGTTGTGCGAAGCTGTTGACGATGGCCGGTATCCAGGTCTGACCGTTGATGAGCACGGCGTAAAAGAACCCGATGACGAGCAGCTTCTTAATCAGGGTAAGGAACAGACCCATAAAGTCGTGCTCGCGGAGGAATTGAGGCGCGCTCCAGGCAAAATCAAGCGTCGCCAGCACATAAAAGAGGTAGGTAGCTTCTTGCAGGATAGTGGGAATCCATGCGTTGGCCGCCTGCTCAATCTGCTGAAATGTACCGCCGACATCTACCGGGGCCTGCGCATGAGCGGTGGCGGCCGAGGCAAAAGCCGCAGCCGCCAAGAGTAAGAGTTTCTGTCTTCGCGCCATCGGGTGTTCCCCTTTAGAATTTCACGCCATCGGATTTCAGTTGTGGTTTGCCGAAGAAGTTCGCCTGCGCGTTTGCCGTGCAGATTCTTCCTTCATCCGAGGTGGACCAATCCGCGGGCGCTTTCGCCTTTTGCGCGTTGCACAACGGAGTTAGTTGTTTGCGGAGATCCTCATGCTGGGCAAGAAAAGACGAGATGCCTTGCGGTGTCGCCTGTGCAACATCGCCGCCACCGGCATTGTGAAATGCCGTTAGAATCTGGCTCTTCTCTGCCGTCTTGCATCCGGCCAGCACCAATAAAATGCCGATACCACAAACCGAAATCCACTTCATCGTTCTCTCCTAGAAGGTCACGCCGTCGCTTGTGACCTGGGTTTGACCGAAAAACTGGTCGGAGTTGGCCTGCTTCGTTGCGTCTGCCTGCACCATGGCACTCTGATACGCCGACTTGCTCTGCAAATCCGCCATCATCAGTTGGCGCAACTTCATCAGTTGCTCCGCCTGATTTTCGGCAATCTGGTTTCCGACTTCGATGGCCTGCATTCGCCCAACAGCCGACTGACTTTGGCTCTTGAGGCTCTGAAGCAGGGCCGAATCGCTGTCGAACTGCGAGTTCTGAAGCCCGGCAGCCTTCAGCGCCCCGAGGGTGCTGTCCAGGCTGGTTTGGCTCCAGGTCTGGTAAGACTGACCATAGTTAGTAGACGTGCTGTATCCCGGAAAACGGAGCCGGAAAGTGCCGTCCATGTTGCTCAACGTGTAGGAAAGCGCCTGCCCGGTATTCACAATCTGGCGCAACGTCGTGATGTCCGAGGCGACGGTCCCAAAGAGTTGATCGGTAATGGTGATTCCGTGTTTGGCCATGTCGGTAAGCTGGTTGAGTTGGTTTTCGACCATCACGACCTGCTTTTCGAGCTGACCGGCAAGCTCGACATAGTTAAGGATTTGCGTGTACTCAGTTGCGAACACACCCGGAACGCCAGCGTGCGCAGGCACCGGGCAGACTGTCTCGACCGCCATGATGGCGACGAGAGCGATTGAGGTTGCGCTCTTAACCAGCCATTTGGATTGCATGATTCGTTACTCCTTCGTAGTAGTCGATCCAGCCTTTGTCCACCTTGCGTTCTTGCATCCATGCCGAGATCCACGCTGGACCCAGTTGCTCGGCAAGAACATCGATTCGCGCTCTGTCCTTCTGGCCAGACACCGCTAGAAAGGCCAGAGCCACCGGCCCGAGCCGGAACGAGATCATGCGACGGCCAAGCCGCTGCACAATGTAGTAATCCCGCTTCGGCGTAGCACTCTGAAGTAGCTCGATTTCCCGGCTGTTCAATCCGGCGTATTCATAGAATTGGCGCATTCCCTCGTTGCCAGCCTCAGAGTTCGGCAGGTAAATCTTAGTTGCCGTGCTCTGGAGAATCGCCGAAGCAATCGGCGACTCCTTCACATCGGCCATGCTCTGCGTGGCAAGAAGAACGACCGCATTCTTCTTGCGCAGAGTTTTGAGCCAGTCCTGAATCTTGTCCCGCCAGGCTGGATGCTTCAGGAAGAGCCAGGCTTCGTCAATGGGAACCAGTGTCGGCGAGCCATCGAGGGCGCGCTCCATGCGACGGAAGAGATAGAGCAGCACTGCCATGACCGTCGCTTCGCCATAGGAGCCGCTCAAGAGCGTCTCCATCTCGCAGACAACGAATCGCGAAGTGGTCAGCCCGTCATTGCGGGCGTCGAGCAACCCGCCCAGTGCGCCATCGATCACGTAGGGCTGCAATCCGGACTTGAGCTTTTCATCCTGGAGGTTGGCTTCGAGTTCGGTCAGCGTCCGTCGTTCGCGCGGAGCCGAGGCGAGCTGCTGAAGAGCGCGGTGAATCGTGTGCCGCTCGGCCGGGCCGACCTCGACCTGCTGCATTCGCAGTACGGTCTCGACCCACTCCTGCCCCCAGCCGAACTCCGCCACATCGTCGATGTCACGGAGCGGCTGAAAGGACAGCCCGCCTTCGCCGATGTCGTAGAAGCGCCCGCCCGCGGCCTTGCACAGTGCATACAGGGAGTACCCTTTATCGAATGCGAAGACCTGGGCATTGGGATACCGGAACCACTGCGCAACGAATAGCGCCAGGCTGACGGATTTGCCCGCGCCAGTCGGCCCGATCAAAAGCGTGTGGCCGACATCGAGATCATGGAGGTTAAGACGGTACGGAACCCCGCCCTGCGTCGCCGCATAGAGCAGCGGCGGCGAGTCGGGCGGCATCAGCGAAGACGGGTTCTTCTTTTCGCCGGCCCACACCGATGAGATCGGCATCAGGTCCACATAGTTGCGCGTGTGCGCGATGACGCGGCGCACTTGCGCCACGCCATTGCCGGGGAGCGTGCCAAAGAAGGCGTCCACTGCGTTGATGTCCTCAACCCGGACGCCGAAGCCGCGATTGATGAGCGCCTTGCGGAACTCGCCGATCATGTTATCGAGGTAGCGCCGATCCTTGTTCTGGAGGATGATCGACGAGGAGAAGTAACAGAAATGCACGTCGCCGGAGGTGGCCTCGGCCAGCGCGCCATCCGAGTCCGAAACCATCGTCATGGCGAACTGATTCAACTGGCCTCCGCCGCTCGACTTGAACACCTGATCCTTCAAACCGCGCTGCTGAAACTTCCACTTCTTGCCGATCTTTGCGATGACGCCCTGGGCTTCCGATGGGTCAAGCAAAATTGCCCGCGTGTTCCAGCGGTATTCGCAGGGAATCGAATCGAGCACTGACAGCGCGCCGGGGTATGTCGAACGCGGGAATCCATCGAGCGCCAGAGTCCGCAGATGCCGGTCCCCCATCATCGGCTCAGTTCCACCGCGCAGGTCTTCCATTGAGAGCAAATCATTGAGGAAGACCGGAATCTCCGGTTGCATCACCGGGGCTTTGATCCCGGTAATGCTGCGGCGAAGATACGCGAGCAGCTCGTCATCAACGCGCTCGTATCCGTCGCCGAGTTTTGTGACTTGGGCCTTTAGGCGCGTGACCGGAAGCTGAGCCGCGAAGACATCCTCGAACTGCCGGACCTTGGCCTTAAAGTAGCGCAACGCCTCCGCCCCCGCGCCGTCGTCCTTATTCGATGAGCCAGAGATCATGAAGCCTTCGAGCTTCTCGGAAGCCACAAGCGGAGGCAGGTAGGTCAGCGACAGGAAGTATTCGTTCTCGAAGTGACTGCCTTCCTGCGCGAATTGCTCCCGGCGCTCGCGGTCGATCAGTGCCGTCACCGGATCGGCGAATGCGCCCTCCGGCGCGTATCCGCTCGAAAAGGAGCGGATGCAATCGACCTGAATCATCCAGCCGCTACCGAGCCGTAAAATCCGATTGAGCCGGCGGGCAACGGCGGCCATCTCGGCATGAGTTGCCGATTGCAGATCGGGACCGCGATATTGCCATGCCGCGAGCAGCGCCCCATCGCGCTGCAAAACTATGCCGTCATCGACGAGACCGAACCAAAGGAGCAGGTCGGCCAATCCCGTAGGCTGTTTGCGCGTCTCTCCAAACACTTCTACCTCCAGCCTCTTTTGGGCGTTTTGCCAAAAGCAGTGACCCCGCTTTTGGCGGGGTAGAAATCCTTGTAGCCGAGATGGCGGCTGTAGACTTTGCGCATCATCGGATCGGCTTTGCCGATTCTTGCCAGCACGGCCACGATGGTCCAGAACGCGATGATTGCCATGAGGAAAGACAGAAAGCTCATCACAGTCACAGCCATCATTGCCGTGCCAAGTCCGGCCATGATGACCAACTCCCGGTCTCCGCCCAACAGTTGTTGCGGCCTGCTCAACGAAGTCCGCATGATCGTCTGCTCTGGCCCATCGAAGTCTAAATTCCCCATCTCTTCCTCCGAACTTGTGGGGACGGTTGCTTTCAGCCATCCCCACTGGACCTCGATTCAGTTATCCCCTCGCAAAAAGATGGAGGGCAGGTTGAGAAACTGCATGAACCGGCTGGAGCAGCGAAACCTCCGCGGCCTGGCCGATAAAGGACGACATCACCTGCGCGGCGAAGACGACCAGGCAGACGGCGATGCCGATCTGCAACAGGCGTTTCATCGTCTCGCCCATTTCGCCGCTTGCGAACGCGAGCGTTGCGCCCAGCGCGACGATGGCGATCACTGAAATGGCGTATGCGACGGGGCCAGTCAGGGAGGTGACCAGCGTGTTGAGAGGGCCTTCCCAGGGAAGGTTGCTTCCGGTTTCCGCTGCAAAGGAAACGGCTGATCCAATGAGCACTGACAGGGCCAGGAACCCAGCGTTCCGCGTCCGGCTGAGAATGCCGCACGATTGTGCATCGAGACGTGTGAGTGTACCTTGCATCTTGATCCTCCATGTGCCCTCCGGCACGGTTTGCGAAAGGCACCCGCAACGCCCTTCATGTTTTCGTCTCAGCCCCGGCACGAAGACCGGAACCACTGCAAATCAAACCTGCGTCAGAACGTAGCGGCCATTTTCGTACCCGGTGACGACGGCCACTTCCTGCACCTTGCGCCCCTGCACCGGATCGTTGACGACCGAGATAACCAGATCGACTGCACTCCCGATCATGCGTTGCTGCGGCGCATCGGTCGCTTCGCGCACCAACGCCTCAAGCCGGTCGAGCGCCTCCGCTGCGCTATTCGCGTGCAGCGTCGAGACGCCTCCCGGATGCCCGGTATTCCAGCTTTTGAGAAGAGGAAGAGCGGCGGCTCCATCGCGGACCTCGCCGACGACAATCCTGTCCGGCTTCAGCCGCAGAGCCACTTTGAGGCACTTCAACTGGTCGAACTCCGTTGTTGCCAACATGCTCAGGCTGTTAGCCGAGTCAAGAAGAAGTTCCTGCGTATCTTCGATCACGAGCACCCGATCACCAGGCGTCAGCATCCCGATCTCTTCGAGAATGGCGTTCGCAATCGTCGTCTTACCCGCGCCGGTCCCGCCGACGACAAGAATGTTCTTGTGCGCGATGATGGCCTGCTGAATTACTTCAAGATGGTCGAGATTGCGGACTCCGGCGATAAAGTCTTCTTGCTCCGAGCGCCGGTTCCGTGGATCGTCCTTGGTCGTTAGGATTCCCTGGCGCTGAAGATCACGCAGACTGCGCTTCTTGTCCGACTTCACACGAATCGCAAACGAGGGCGACAGAACGACCGGCTCAATCAAACCGGCAAAGCGATACTTCCAGATAGGAAGCTGCGATTCGAGTACAGGCTTTGATTCCGTCACGGTCGTTTTCTGCATCGAGGCAATGGTCATCATCGCCCCGCGCGACTGGCGGCTCGCTAGCTCGCCAATGTGCTCGAAGGCGGACCCGGTCCGCTTGACCCAGATGCGGCAGTCTTCATTGACGAGAATGTCTTCAATTCCGCTCGACTGATCGAGCAGGCCGCAGATCACAAGCCCCAGCTCGTCGCGGAGCTTCTCCTTGAGCCGTTCCTGCTTCTCGTCCGTGTGGGAATCCTGATTCACAAGTCCCTCATGTTTTGATCATCCCGGCCTTGCGTAAATTACCAATGGGATGTACATTCCAATACGAGTACATTTAACACCAGCTCCCAGCTTTTAGCAAGTCCGCCGAAAAGGAGGCCGTATGGATCGAACCAGAAACGCTGTCGAGCGGATGCTCGCCGCCCTCGACGCCCCGGCATACGACCTCGGCGTCCTGAGCGAACGCGGAATGCTTCCCGGCTTGGCGAATTGCACCGCCCAAGCTGTTCTTGCCCGGATTCCTCTCATGAAGGCCCACAATGCACGCGGTGCGCACATTTATATCCGGCCAGCCGGTGAGCACCGCTACACCGTCCTTGACGACCTCTCAGCGGAGGCCGTCGATCAGCTTGCCGCTGGCGGCTTCGAGCCGTGCGCCGTGGTCGAGACGAGTCCCGGCAACTTCCAGACATGGCTCAAGCACGGGGATGTGTACCCGGCGGCGCTCTCCACTTTTGTGGCGCAGACTCTCGCCCGGCGTTACGGAGCCGATCCGAACGCCGCAGACTGGCGCCGCTTTGGCCGGCTGTCAGGATTCACCAACTGTAAGCCCAAGTACAAGAAAACCAGCGGACTTTATCCCTACGTGCTTTTACGGTCAAACTCCGGGGTCGAGTTCAGCGCGGCGGCGCGCTTGCGCCTTGAGGTGACAAAGCTCTACCAAATTCACGAGCAGGAACGCGAATCCCGCGCCGTACAACATCAGGCGCGGCCGGAACCTGCATCCGGCCAGCCAGCCTATTCGTGCCTTTCCCTTGAGCGGTTCCGCAACGCGGCCAAATTCCACGACCGCCCCGCCGCCGCCGACATCGCCTTCTGTGTCGCCGCCATCTCGCTTCGGATGCCGGACGATGCGATTGCCGCTGCCCTCGACACCAATTACCTGTCGAGCGATCCCAACCCCTCCCGGCGCGCTGCCTACATTCGCCGAACGATGACGAAGGCGAGTGCCTGGGCGAAGCGGTAAGCGCCATGAGTGCACGGGTACTGGCTCTGATGATTCCGCTCGGAAGAACGCCGTGGCACACCTCAGGACTCATCCATCTTGCGGCTGCACTGCCCCTGCAATCTCAACGGCGGCATGTGGATATTGAACAAGCTTGCTCCACTTCAGTTTGCCTTTCTGTTTGCGTTCAGCGTGCCGCGCTCAGAACACCCACGCCCGGCGGACGCACGCTCTCCCTCCAGAGATTCCTTTGGCCCTTGCGGGTGCGGACTCCTCCCCCCAGGCAAGCTGTGGTCCCCTTCCACAAATCTCTTCCACTCGCCTTGGGAGTGGGTCGCGACGGCACACCCTCCGGGCAAGCATGTACCGCATCCAGCGGACAAACTTTCAGAAAAAGGAGCAATACCCCATGTTCAACAAAGTCATCCTCATCGGTCGCCTCGGAAAGAATGCAGAAGCCAAAACCGCGCAGAACAAGAAGGACTACGCCGTCCTCAACCTTGCCACCAGCGAGAGCTGGAAGAACGAGCAGGGCGAGTACGAAACCCGCACCGAATGGCACCGCGTCTATGCCTGGGGCAATCTCGCCACCTTCGCCAAGACGCTCTTGAAGGGCCAGCTCGTCAGCCTGGAGGGAAAGATCAAGTATCGCGCGATCGAAGAAACCGTCAAGGGCCAGCAGGTCAAGTACACCATCGCCGAGATCCACGCTTCGAGCATCCGGCGTCTCTCGAAGGTCGAAGCCGCTGACGATCCCAGCGACGGGGCGGACGAGGCGTAAGCCTCGTCCTTCATCGTGCCAATCGTATCATTTCGCTGGACGCGTCGAAGATTCCAATCTTAAAGAGTGCCGTATTTGACTTTGTCCATCTCTCGAAAGATAGAAACGATTGCGACAGCCAATGCGAAACACCGTTCTGCTTCACCCTTACTTGTACTCACATATCCCCAATGAGCGATTCGATTGCGGAGATAAAAAAGGTTGCTTTGAAAGTATTGTTTTGCAGAAAGACCCGCTGCATCTGGAAATCCTGCCAGGATTTTAATAGTAGTTGCATTGCTCCCAACGAAGTCGTCAAAAGTCATACCAGTCGTAGCCTTCGAGACAAAGTTTGCGGGACTTGTGAAGCCGCCCTTCCTCGGATACTCGTTCTCCCACTGCTTTTCCTGTGCCTCGGTCGGCCATGTGAAAGTAGTAGCGAAGCTGTCCATACCTTTGACTCTGAAAAACAGTCGTGTGAGAAAGGACTCGACGGCCATCGTTCCAATTAAGATCGACAGGGTATAATCTCCACCATCCAACTCCAGTTTGCTACGATTCAAGAGGCGTTCCGCTGTAACGCTCACGCTGAGCGGATTGATCTGGCCACCTGCCATCCCGCATTTTGTGCAGACTACTGTTGGCCACTGCGCCTCCCCATACGTTGCAAACGGAAAGACTCCCCCACACGAGCAGGGCATATCTTGAACGAACTTCATATTTCAGTCCTTTCCGCAGAACCAATCAGCGGCCCAAGTAGGTGCTGCTCGCTATCAGCTCAAAAACCGTCTACTTGAATCGACGCGACGCGCAGACCGCCGAATAGCTTGTTGCCGTTCAGTACATCGGCGTCAGCAGGTATGAAGTCTTGCCCAGGGAGAGTCATTGAGACCTCATACCCCTCACCGTCGCGGTCAATGATAATCATGCACCGCTGCTTTTGGTAATGCGTAAGTGCCGCACGCATCGTTTGTTCCATGCAGCCCAGCATTCCCGAACGTTCCCATCCCTTCGACGAGCCAAAAACGAAAACCCAATCAGGCCTTGAATCCAAATGCGCTGTGGCCTGCGCATACCCTTGTGGTTGTTCACTCATGCGTTGGATGACTCGGGCAAACTGCTTGCCTAATTCAGCCCGTTCGCGCAGAGGAAGATCGGCAATTACCTCCTGCATCAGCAGGTAGTTCTGCCGCTTCTCTGACACGTCGAACTTCGTCAACAACTCTGGAGGGAGTCCATCAAGGCAGGTTGCCGATCTCGTGGCTAATTCATGGCCGACATGTTCCATGAAGCTGCTGAAATGTTGGTACTCAGCCATGCGATCAAGAATCTCGTCAACCTGCTCCGATGCTGTCTCGACAACCTCCTTGGCGTGCTGATGGCCGCCGCAGTGCTTAAGGCTATCGTTGAGGAGGTAGTATTCCAAGATCGGCTGTTCGTCACCGACTCTCCGCAGCGCTGCTTCCGGGAGTTCCCTCCGGGCATCGAGATAGCGCAGTAGCTCAGGTACGGTCCTCAATTGCATGGCGACGTTCAAGAAATCATTGATCGAAATGTAAGTGAGCGGAACGCTACCCTGAGTAAGCGGCAGATCGACCGCGGCGGATTGCAGGTCCACTGGCCGAAAGGTCTCGACTGTCACGATTCCGTGAGCGATCTGAGGCAAACCGGCTGGATAGTCCACTCTTCCGCGCCGCGGATGCTCGCACCAGATAGCCTTTGTGGAAGGACGAAGCGCTCCGAGGAGTTGACTCAAGCCGTTCTTTGCCGCCTTCAAAACCCACAGTTCATTTTTCCGTTCGTCGCGGCTCAGGGGATCTTCCTGTGCCTTTTGCGACACCAGGAGCCCATTGCCCTTGTACAGGATGAGAAAGTCGGCGACTTCTTTCTGCGTGCCGTCGATCATCTGTGGACTGCGCAGGACAAACTCGGAAATGAAGGGCAAAGAAAGAAGCTCTTCTGCCTGCCTCTCGGCCCATTGCCCGCGCGATTGATGATTTGGCATCTTCAAAATCCTTATCCGATCAAGAAATTAGTTGAGAAGCGTTTCGAGTTTCTCAGCCTGTGCATGGAATCCCTTGATGCGGGATCTGGCCAACCGTTCAAGATTTTGCAGTTTCCAGCGGATGCCAGGCAATTCAGCAAGATGAGGAATTCCCAAGAGGCTCCAATCCGGCTGGTTTCTAACCAATAAAATCAAGAATTTGCGCTCATCCACATCCAATCCCTCTTGCAGTTCGCGAATTAGACGATTCTGGGTTGCGATCAACTCGTCCAGAGCCACCGGCTCTGTGGTCATCCCTTTGAATGTCCGCTCATACTCCTGGCTTATGTCGCGTACAACCGGAAAGAGCACCTCATGAACCGGGCGGTTGTGGCAAGCCAAGTAGACGACGAACGCGCGCCGGATTGCGGGTGTAATCCCCTCGTGCGCGAAGAGCTGCATACAGTCAAACAGGTCGCGGGGATGCTGCCGGTCTAGCGCCGCGACGAGCTTGCCACCATAAAGATCTTCGATTGAGACAACCGGCAATTCGAGATCGACCATCAGGGTTTCGCGAGCCTTGGGGACGAGTTCGGCCATGTGAACCGGGTGCACGGTTCCGCGCATTACAAAGTTTACTTCGACTTTCACCTCGATGGTGTCGCGCCGGATCAGCAGCTTAGTTTCGCCGGCATCGGCGGTCGCGATGGTATGCGTTAAGAATCCCCGCGCCTTCAGGCGTTCCGCAGCGTTGCGAATTGCTTCGTTGATGCGCGCCAGAGCAGCATCGCGCGGCAGCGTATGGTCGGGAAAAACCAGATCCAGATCGACCGAGAGGCGCGGCAAATCGCGAACAAACATGTTGATGGCCGTGCCGCCCTTTAGGGCGAAAACGCCATCTTGAAATACGATTGGCGCAACCTGCGTCAACAGCCTGGCCGTGTCGAGATAGATTTGATTCATGGCTTGAGCACCAGTAATCCTTCAGAAGAGCGTGCGACCCAAGGCCGCGCGCTACCAGTGGGCAGTTCCGCAGGATCGAGTTTCTGCGCCCAGGGAACCGAAGATGCGCGCCCCAGTTGGAGGCAGAGTCTAACTGTTTTGACGCTCGTACAGTTTTTCAGCAACTCGCGCAGCACATCCGCGCGCAGGTTGTAGGCGCTCTCCATCAACTCTTTCGCTTCCTGAAGCGGCTGACGAACGCCGACCTCGCTGAGCACTTCGAGCATCGCCCGCTCCGGCGCTGAGACTTGCGGCGCGCCGTCGCGTCCTTCAAGCGCCGCGACGCGCAGCGGTTTCTCCGGCGGCTCGGAAAAGAGCCGCTTGCGGTGATACTCCGCTGGAAACCGTTCGGTAAACCACTCCGGCAGCCTCACCGCCTCCGAACCATAGAGATGAAGCTGCTCCTGCTGGGCAACGTAATGGCGCACTCCGTACCAGTCCAGCGCGGTCTTTCCGCCGACGTGGAATCCGGGGATCATGCGCTCCAGCAGGCGCAGGGATGGATGAAGCCCCGGCTCTTCGCCCGTTCGGACGAATACCCCCCTTGCCAGTCGATTCAGCCAACCGGCGCGCACATAATGGACAGCAAGATCAGGCGATACGCCCAGTGCCGCCAGGTCCGCCGAGGTCAGCGGTGTCCCTGCAACTGTCTGAGCATAGAGGCGGTTTAACAATCCCTTGCCAGTCGTAGCCATGCTGCGATTATAGGCACATTTTCAAGCATTTTTCAACTTGAAATGTTCTATTTGGTAGTAGTCAGACTACGACAACTGCAACATAGGCAGCACAGGGACACTGATTTTTAAATATTTACCAATTTCGCCCCAGCCAAAACCCGCCAGCCAAGAGGAGTGATCCGGCCATGAGCCCGCCCCCGATGCAGGCCCAGAGCAACCTTCCCCATACGCCACTGAGCTTGCTTTTGAAATCATTGTTGGCGGCGCTCAATGCCTTTTGTGCTTCAGCCATTGAGGACTCCAATGTTTTCTTGACCCACTCATCCATGCGCCCGTGTGCCACAGTTAACGCACGGGTCAGGGCATCATCGATCAGTGATTTGATAACGGCCGCGAATTGCTTCCGCGTCTCTTCGGAATAGCTCTTGAGGATTGCGTCGCCGGCAATGGCCTCGTGCAGGCTGGCCTGCACATCTTCCAGCAATTGCCGAGTTGATTGCGCGGCAGAGTCGATAGATCCCTTCATCTGTATCGCGGCAAAGTCCGCTATCTCGCGCGTCACGCCGCGGAGCCGTGCCTGCTCCGTCGCGGCCTCCGAGAGACCGCGCGCCGTGTTCTCCAGTGCGCGGCACTCCACAATGCTCAGCTTGTAACGCAGCCATTCTGGATCTTCCGGGTCCATCTTTGAAAACTGCTGGACCAGGTCGATCAGGACGCGCTCACGAGCCTCGCCTTCCGGGAAAGCCAGGAAGACGAGATCGCGAATCCAAGCGGTTTTGTCAGTTACAAGGGCAGGAGTTGTGCTCATGGGAGAAGAACCTTTCTCGCTTCGGTGAACTGGCTGAAGGCGCGGAACCGATACGTCCTTGCGCGCAGGGTCATGTCCGGAGCTCGCAGCTCCGGCACTGTAGTTCGACGCTCGCCGACATCGCTGAGCGTGACATTCATTGTCCGCATCATTCGCTGGAGATCAGGCCGCCGCGCGTCGATCCGAATCTCAACCGGGGAGAAGGCATCGCGGAACGCCGCCACATCGCCGGCCAGCTTCGGATTTTCCCAGGCCGAGGCGACGCCATCCTGAAAGTAGTTGTGGACGATCACGTAATCGACGGTGTTTTGCAGTTCCTCTCCCCACTCGATGACTGACCGGGCAGAGGCAATGTCCCCATCGACGACGCCAAGCGCCGTCCAGCGGAGGTCGAGGCCAGATTCCTGCATGACCCTGTAGAACTCCCGGAACCAGGGAATCATCCGGTGGCCCTGGGCCGCGCCCAAGTCAGCAAGAATCACGTCGGCACTCGATTCGAGCGAAATCCCGAGCAGCTTGTCGTAGGTCCAGCTTTCGAGCGCCGGAAGCTTATGCGCCTGAGTGAACAGCGCCTTGAACGACCCTTCGGCCTTGTTGTCCGGGTCCATGTCGAGCAAATCCGCGCGGCAAGAGTTGTCCGCATACCATTCGGCCAGGGTCGCCACCACAGTCGTTTTGCCGACCCCACCTTTGCCAGCGATGGGGAAGACGACCCGCTTGGGCTTCATGCCCAGTCCCGCCGCTACTCCTCGCCTCTGCCCACAAACGGACTCGGCTTGAATATCTTCACAGGCCGCAGCCGCTCCTCCCGTTGCCGGTTCATCTCCGCTTCCCGGTCCAACCGGGCCATCAATTCTTCCCTCTGAATTTGCCATTCGGGCTTCTCCTGACTTGTGTTGACTTGCTCTGGTTGCTTTTCGGAACGAAGTTCGCTTCGTTCCACTAACTTTCCGCCTGAAGTGGCGGGGAGGTTCTTGCGAGCTTTCGTATTGAGAGATGGCGGGACTGTCAAACGAACGGCCATTCGCCAGAATTGCCTATAGCTGCCTTCGTAGCCGTTCTCGACCAATGCCCGCCAGATCGCTCTCCAAGGAAGACCTACGGAATACGCCGCGCGCAGCTCACTGACCATCCCCTTGAGAAGGCGAGCCTTGAGAGGCAACAACTCACGCCGCTCCTCAAAACGTTCGAGCAGAGAAGCGAGTTCAGGCTGCGTTTTCCGTGGTGCAATGTGCATTGCAGTAGAGTATCGCGCTTGACCGCAGTTAATGCAAGCCAGAAAGAGCAGATTATGAATCATATTTGCTCAGGAAGAAAAATTAAGGCTCACAAAGCCTCACAGTCAAAGCGTTCGTGGGGAGTATGAGTCTTTATGAGCCTTTGTCTGGTTTGATGAGCATTTGTCTGCTCCCGGTGTCTGCTTCTTTCCGAGGCCGTCAGGCCGCCGACGGGGTTGGTGTGGAGCACGGGTATTCACAGGTAAGGCAGTAGTGGAACATAAAGGGGCAGCGGCACATTTCTCTTCTTTGCGCGTTTTTTCTTCATGGTCAGTCAGTTGCGATGCCGCACGTCGTTGGAATCAACCATCAATTTGCCGCAGGTTGCACAACGATGTACATTGCGGTAGAGTGTGGCCATGACGAAGCGAAAACGTCCTGAATCCATCCGCTACTCGGTTCGCCTCAACCGCGCGCAGTCGGAACGGCTAACTGCGCTACGGGACCAGCTTCATGCAGGGAGCTACAACGAGGTGTTTGATTACATGGTGACTGTCTGTTCGTCCCAACGAGACGATCTTGTGCAACTCGTCTACAGCCTGGTTGGCAACATGGCCGACCATCTGGGGCACAAGATTCAGAGCCTTGAGACCGTCGTGCAGCTCCATCTCGCTCTGACCGACACATTCATCAAATATGCTCTGACTTCGCTTCCCGAGGTGCCCCAGCCTTTGCTTACCAGTGCACGCGCCCGTGCCACCCAGCTCTATGAGCAAGTAAACCTGACCGCCGCGCGCGAGTTTCAGCGTCGCCGGGATTCCGGCGCCTACACCACCAGTGAGCTGGGAATAGATAGCGGCTCCTCCGAGCCTTCGCGCGAAGGATAGACTCATATGCCAAACGATCCTAAGAAGCGGGGCGGGGACGGGGAACGCCGCGAGCGGAACAGCCAACTCCGCCCAGGCCGTGTCCAACGCGCAAAGAGAACGCCTGTACGTTTTACGGGTGTGGCGCGAAATCTACTGCGCCTGGCAAGAATTGTCAGCCGCAGTACGCCCGGAGGAAGCCGGGGAACCAAAAGCGCATTCTCGAGTCCAAGGCCGTCTGCCTTCGAGCGCCGCTGTGTCGTCAATGTTCGCTACTCCAGTTCCCGCACCCCAGGCGGGTGGAAGGCCCACGGCTGCTATCTGGAGCGGGAAAGCGCCAGGGGGGAACGAGAGACTACGAGCGACGAAAGGCTCGGTCTGGCGAAGGAGCGTTCTCTCGGTGCAGTTGCAGGGGAGTGGCAGAAGGCCGGCGATAAGCGCCTCTTCAAGATCGTCATCTCGCCAGAGGATCAGAAAGCCGACTTTGCCAAAACCGCCGAGGCCGTGATTGGCCGCATTGAGCAGCACTTCAATGGCAAAGTCGAGTGGGGGGGCGTCATCCACTACAATACCGACCATCCCCACGCTCATATCATCGTGCGCGGCAGGCTACGGTCAGGGGAAGAACTCATCCTGCCGCGTGACCTGATTCGCAGCGGTTTGCGCGAAGCTGCTCAGCGGTCCTTGACCTTTCAACTCGGACCTCGGACCCACGAAGAGATCGAATTCCAAAAGCAATCAGAGCTAACCGCAAACCGTGCAACTCCGCTCGACCGGCGTCTCTCGGTGCGGCTCATTCCATTGCCAGGAGACAGCAACTACAAGAAGCTCGACGGCGCTGCCAACTCCTATGAGACAGCGCGCCTGCGTCACCTGGCCCGTCTCGGCGTAGCCAGGCCGCTTCCTCACGGGGAATGGCAGGTCCAATCCGACTTCTTGACCCTACTCCGCAACATGAAGGACATTCAGGACCGGGCGCGAACACTTTTCCGTTGCGGTGTGGCAATCAGCGATCCCCACGCGCCGATGGAGTATTCTCTCGCCTCGAAAAAGCTCATTGGCCGCGTCCTGCTCAACAGCGAAGACGAGCGAACCGGCGCGCTTCAGACCATCTTTGAGACGACCGAGGGAAAGATCGAGATCATTCGCCACGACGCGCCGCTACGTTCAGCCTGGACGCGGGGCGACCTCCAGCCGGGGAATATTATCGTCATCGACAGTCTGCGAAACAATCCCGAGCAACTCTACGCCTCATCCGCGGGTAAGGACAAGGACATCCTGCGCGACGAGAAGGCGCTCGATTCCATCGTGCGCCGGATGCGCGTCATGAATCTCACGACGGGCGAATCCGATAAGGGATGGATGGGGGAGTTCAATAAAACCCTTCGTTCCCGGATGATGGACCGGACTCGAGGCCGGAGCGTCGCCGAGTGGTAAGGCATGTTTGCGATAGTCGGCCTTTCGGCTAAAGGCAGTTCGCCGCACATTGGCCGGCTTCTCAGACGCTAAGAATCCGCTCTCAGCCGCACACTGCCTGCGCACCGATTGGACCCGTGTTAGGCCGCCATACTGCGCGAAAAGGTCGGGAACGTGCGTGCATGGGCACATCTATCCACCCAAAGCGCGGTCTTTGAGTGCAACTTTCGATTGAAGCGTGCAAGGCGCACAAGAGGTAGCCTACAAGGTTCCCATACCAGTAATGAGGCCATACCATGAAACGCATTGTTCTTCTTTTTTGTCTTGCGTTGACAATAGCGGTTCTGCCAAATGCCGCAGGTCAAAGCGCAACCGCCTCTTTGAGAGGCGTCGTCACTGATACAACCAAGGCTGTTGTGCCGAATGCTGAAGTCGTGATCACGTCGGTTGGCACAGCTCAACAGCACGTACAGCGAACCGACGGCCATGGTGAGTTCTCGTTCCAAGAACTGTTCGTCGGCGACTACCGCGTGGAAGTGCGATCCCCAGGCTTTGCAACCTGGGTCAACTCGCGGATACACCTCGATGTTGGAAACCAGTCACAGATTGCTGTACAGCTTGTTCCCGCGACTGACCAACAGACCGTCGAGGTAAGCGCTGAGGCTGCTGGACTGCAAACCAATGAGATCGCGCAAGGCGCGGTGGTGAGCGAAACCGAGATTGCAAATCTACCACTCAATGGGCGTAACTTCTCCCAGCTGGGCATTCTTCAGCCTGGAGTACGTCCAACCTCCGCTGGATTGACGGTGATGGGCAACTTCCGTCGAGCAGGTCAAAATTATGAAGTCAACGGGATGCGTCCGGAGTCCAATACCTTTCTTGTGGACGGCATGCGTGACATCAACCGCATGGACGGGGGATACGCGTATCGGCCGCCAGCCGATACGATGGCTGAGTTCCGCATTTTGACCACGACCGCACCGGCTGAGTTCGGTGGAACTAGCGGTGGCATTACCACTATCGTCACCCGTTCAGGCACGAATCAGTTTCACGGAACGCTGTATGAGTTCCTGCGCAACGACGCGCTTGATGCCAACAACTACTTCGCGCCGCAGAAGGAAGAGCTCAAGCAGAACCAGTTCGGCGGAACGATTGGCGGCCCCATGGTGCACAACCACGCCTACTTCTTCACGTACTACGAAGGTCTCCGCGATAATCAGGACATCACGCATGGCGTGGTGGTGCCGACGATGGCTGAACGCAGTGGCGACTTCACGGCCGATGCGCCCATTCTTTTGAATTCCACACGAACGCCCTTCGGCAACAATCTCTCAGGTAAGATCAACTCGATCACTGCCAAATACCTCCAGTTCTTCCCGATTCCCAACACGCCGGAGAATCCGCACCTGGCCCAAACCACAAACCTGAGCCAGTACAACAGCGACCAGGGCGGGGCAAAAGCCGACTGGTTGCTGCGGAACGTGGATGTATTAAGCGCGCGTTATAGCTACTCAACAACGGGACTTCAGAGTCCATATTCTGAACTCGGCGCCGATGTTCCAGGGTTTCCCGTTGGCTACTACGCCAACACACACCTGGGTGGCCTCACTGAAACGCACACCTTTTCTCCGCATACGGTGCTGACAGAAAATGTCAGCTTCTTCCGGAACCACGTCATTCTGGATAAGCGATTCTCCGGCTTCTCACCTCAGGCGTTCGGCTTCGGATACGCATCCACCTGGGCTTCGGCCACCGGCGCGCCACTGATCATGACCCAGGGTTACTCCAACGTGGGCGACCCGGTCATCAACCCGCGCGACAGCGTCCAGAACGACTACGCATTCAGCGCGAACCTGGTACATACACAGGGCAAACACGCTACCAGCTACGGTGGGCAATTCCGCCGGACCCAGATCAACGGGTACCAGGCAAACTTTGCTTCGGGCACCTTTTCCTTTACCACTCAGGGCTACACCAACAGCTCGTTGGCTAACTTCCTGTTAGGTGAGCCGGATATCTTCACCCAAGCCGGCGGCGACTTCACGCGTGACCTGCGTGGCTGGGAGTTGGGCTCCTACGCACAGGATGAGTACCGCATCAGCTCGACGCTAACTTTGAACTACGGCGTGCGTTACGATATCACGACGCCGTTCCGAGATATCCATAATCGCATGATGGAGTTTGCGCCGGGCCACCAATCAACCGTTTACCCTACCGCTCCAAACGGCCTTCTGTTTCCCGGCGACACCGGTGTACCCGACACCATTGCACCCGTCTTCAAGAGTGACTGGGCACCCCGTATCGGCTTCGCATGGAACCCGCTAGGCAACGGCCGCACGGTGATCCGTTCAGCCTATGGCATCTTCTACGACGAACTGCTGAACGGCGTGGGCATGCCGTTTCGCGCCACCAGCGCCGCGCTGGGGCAAACGGTGGTTCGCACTCTTACCGGATACACAAAGATCAACTACGCCAACCCGCTCGGTACCGTAAGCAACCCATTCACTCCCGGTCAGTTCGCTTTGCCCGCGTCCACCTTCACCATCGATCAAGGCCTGAAGCCGCCCTACGCGCAGGACTGGAACTTTACCATCGACCAGAGCCTGGGCAAGCAGAACCTGTCCATCGGATACATTGGGTCCAAAGGAACTCGCTTGCCGCGGTTGGTCGAGGCAAATCCCGCTGTCTATCAACCCGGTGCAACCTTCGCGAACTCCCCTCGGCGTCGGGTCTACTCCGGCTGTACGCTGACGACCGGCACCTGTACGTTGGGCACTGCCGGACTGGTTGAAGGAAATGCGAACTCGACCTTCCACTCGGCGCAGGTCTCACTGACCCGTCGCGGCTCGCCGGACCTGAACTACACGCTGGCGTACACCTTTTCAAAGGATCTGGACTACTCATCAAGCCTTCATATGTCCGGACCCGCTCCATGGATGGTCCTTGGAGAGCTTGACATAGCCCAGAACAACCAGGATCTGCAAGCCGAGCATGGGCGTTCGCTCTTTGATTCGCGCCATCGCTTTGCCGGGAGCGTGACCTACGCTATTCCGTTTGCGCGCGGCTTCACGGGTCCGTCTCGCGTTCTGCTGGATGGCTGGCAATTCAATGCTTTGTTAGCCGTGAATTCCAGTACTCCCTTCACCGTCTATGACTCGGCAAACGTCTCGTTGCAGGCACCACACCCAGGAGTTTCCGGCATGTTCGGAGACCGGCCCAACGTCGTCGGTAACCCGAATAAGGGAGCACCACATCAGGTGTCGCAATGGGTATCTCCTTCGGCATTCCAGCGGCTCGATCCGGTTGCGAACGCCGGGCAGTTCGGCAACGAAGGGCGAAACAGCGTCGATGGCCCTGCCTATGGGAGTCTCGACGCTTCACTCGACAAGAGCTTTGCGATCACTGAGAAGTCAAAAGTCCAGTTCCGAGCGGAAGCCTTCAACGTGACAAACCATGTCAACCTGATCCCGCCCGTTTTCGACATGAACTCGCCTGCCTTCGGGCAAATCACTGAGGCGCAGGCCCCGCGTGTCCTTCAGTTCGCTTTGAAGTTCCAGCGCTGATGCGGCCCTCATGCCAACATGGTGAGCTGGATCGAGGCCTCTCTGTCGAAGCATCGATCCAGTCATCCGACATTACGCTCAGGGGTAAAGATCACTAACCCAGGTTCACTTCCCGGCACTGGTGGATTTCGGTGAGCGCTTAGTCGCCGTACCGCTCATTGTGTGTCTTTACCGACGACTCTTCAGGTTCACAGTTTGCTTGATTGACCGGAGATCAGTCTCTCAGGAGGACACATCATGGACTCGGTAGACCGAGGAAACAGACTTTCCAAATCTTCGTAGTGGAATGTACACTTCAGTTGAAGGAGACATTCCATGAAGAACGGCAAAATCGCTCCTCCGGGTTACGTGCTCCCTAACCGGCCCCGCTGGCAGGGCGGCTGGAATCTCCGCTCGCTCTTCGGCGCACTTCTCGCTTTTACGCTCGTTGCGGGCGCGGCAACCGAGTGGCTCGCAATTCGGCTTCGCAACCCCATCGAAATGGGAGAGCCGCTCTTCCGGCTTTCCGGCACGCCGGTCTACCAGCCCTTCGCAGCTCTGATGCTCTGGAAGCATTTCGCGGGCAGCCGTCTCATCAGCTCCGGCGTCCGCATGGATCTGTGGATCGCCTTCGGCGCGACCTTTGTCGGAGGGCTCTTCCTGGCCTATCTGACCTACTGGTTTCTCTCGCTCATCCGCGACCGCAAGAGCACCGACAGCCTGATGAATCTGCACGGATCGGCAACCTGGGCAACGCGCGAAGACATCGAAAAGCTCGGCTTGCTCGACGCGACGGATGGGGTCTACATCGGCGGCTGGCGCGATCCGAAGACCGAGGAGATTCATTACCTGCTCCACTCTGGAGCGGAGCCGGTCCTGCTCTTCGCGCCTAGCCGGAGCGGCAAGGGTGTCTCCGCCATCATTCCGACGCTCTGCCAATGGCGGCAGAGCGTCTTCGTCTACGACCTCAAGGGGGAGAACTGGGAGAAATCTTCCGGATTCCGTCACGCCATCGGCCAGCGTGTTCTCAAGTTTGCGCCGACGCTGCCTCTGGAGAGTTGCTGCTACAACCCGCTCTCTGAAATCCGCTGGGAGACGGACTACGAGGTCGCCGACGCCCAGACCATCGCCAACGCCGTTATCCGCCACGGCGACGACGACAACCTCTATAAACACTTCGAGGACGCCGCCGTCGATCTCGTCTCGGCTGGCATCATCCATCTCGGCTACGTGTACCGGAATCTCGTTCCGCCTCGTGAGCCGACTCTGCCCGATGTGCTCGCTCACTACTCCACGCCCGGCATGGATTTTACCGATGTGCTGGTCGAGATGCAGAAGACCGTCCACATGCCCGGCGGCAAGTCGGAGCCTCGCCTGCGCTGGTTCGATCACAACGGCAAGCCGACATTCACTCACCCCTATGTGAGCAAGGCTGTTCAACGACAACTGAATCGCGCCGACCGCGAGGCATCGAGCATTCAGTCGAGCATCGTCACGCCGATGACGCTGTACGACGACCCAATCGTCCAGAAGACCGTTTCGCGCTCGGACTTCCGTGTGAGCGACCTTGTCTATGGCAAATCGCCGATGAGCCTGTACTTCAAGGTCCCGCAGCCGGACCGCGACCGGCTCCGTCCGCTCGTCCGGCTGATGCTTCAGCTCATCTTCAACCGGCTGATGGAGCAGCTCGATCAGAACCGCCATCATCTTCTTCTGATGCTCGACGAGTTCCCAGAACTCAGGAAGATTCCGAATCTGGCATCGGCAATGAGCCTGATGGCCGGTTACAAGATCAAGCCCTACCTGATCGCACAGACGCTCACGCAGATCGTCGAAGAATACGGACCAAACGAATCGATCACTGACAACTGCTATATCAAGGCCGCCTTCCAAACCGACAATCTCCAGACCTGCAAGAATCTCTCCGAGCTGAGCGGCAACATGACCGTTGAGAAGGAAACGGTCAACTACAGCGGCCAGCGTACTGACTTCTACCTCAAACACATCTTCCGCAGCGTCGAGCAAATTCAGCGACCGCTCATCACTGTCGATGAGATTCGCCGTATCAAGCCACCGCAGAAAGCCTCGAACGACCCTAACAGCAAAATCATTGCCCCCGGCGACATGCTGATCTTCATCAACGGCGTCGCTCCGATCTACGGCGTCCAGAGCCTCTACTTCATGAATGAGGCGCTGCTCGCCCGCACCAAGCTCATGCCGCCGGAGTTCCCAACGGCTGCAAGCCAGGTGGCGGACCATCCGGCATCGACACATCCTGAAGACAACGAATTCGCAGCCGTCGTTCGCGGCGCGCTCGACGAAATCAATTTTGAGGAGAGGCTCAATGGAGATTCTTAACCAGGTCATTCTCGCCGGCAACCTGACCGACCAGCCGAGTGTCTCCGATGCTGGCGGCCGACAGTTCATTCGCGCCCGCCTTGCCCAGAGCTGGTTCTACGAGACCCAGGGGAAAACGGTCGAGCATCGGCAGTTCATCCCGCTCACCTTCTTTGGTGAGTGTTCAATCGCCGCCAAATCCTTCCAGAAAGGCGACAACATCCATGTGACCGGCCAGCTCATCCGGCGCGATGCCCGCCCACGACCCGAAGAAGCGAATACTGGCCGGGAGCCGGGCACGATCTACGAGATCCACGTCATTCGCGCCTTCCGCATTGCCACCGGCTCAAGACCAGATGAAATCGTAACCCACCAAAACGAGATTCGCCGCACGAACGACGCCAAGCGCGTTCCATCTTTCCTTGAGGAGAGCATTCGTGACTGGCCCGTTTAAGCATCGTATCGTTCGCATCCTTCGAGCTGTTGCACGCCTGCACGCCGTTTTTGTGCCGCTGGGCGCCCTGGCAATCGTCACCATGTTTCTCTGGACTGGATTAGGCATCGTTTTCAACTACACACACTCGGCGCCCTTCGGCCTATACCGTGAGCAATTTGACTCGGAGGCGGGGATTCACGATCCAGCCCCTTACGTCTTCTTTTGTCCGGATCGTCGCTGGCCAACGATGCGGAGCGAGCCAAATTACCGCGACCCCATGCGCACCTGCCCCGATGGATTCTCGCCTCTTATTAAGCCCGTTGTGGCCTGGCCCGGAGATATTGTCTCGGTCTCGGCAGACGGCATCAGCGTCAATGGATGCCTGCTCAAGAATTCCGCACCGATCGAACGCGACTCCAAAGGCCAGCAGCTTCACTCCTTCACTGCCGGTGAGTACCGAGTCGGCCCAAAAGAGCTTTGGGTCGTCAGCAGCTTCAGCCCGCGCAGCTTTGACTCCCGGTACTTCGGGCCGATCCCGATCAAGAGCGTTCACAGTTGGCTTCGCCCCTTACTTGTTGAACGTGCCTACCATGCGGCACACTCAGGAGGTCAGGAGCGATGACCCATCAAAAGCTACACTTGACCGACACTGGGAACTCCATAGCACTCTTCGCAATTGCCGCCCTGATTGGCGGCCTTGGTTGGAGCGGCAACCCAGCCCTGCATTTTCTGGCCCTGCTCTACCCATTCGTTTACATCCACTCGCGCAGCCGCTTCGACACGCTCAGCGCCGTCTTCTATTACGCCGCCTCGACGTGGCCCATCATCCCCGGCGCGCAGAGCTTCTTTCAGACGGGGCATCACCTTGGGAAACCAATTGCGATCTGGATAGTAATCACCGTTTTCGGTTCCTTGCCGTGGATTCTCTTCTACCACCGGCGCTTTCTTCCTCTTTCGGCAATCGCCGCGCTCTTAGCTCTTGCTCTGCCGCCCATGGGCCTTGTGACCGTAGCTCACCCGCTGATCGCCACGGGACTCTGGTTCCCAGGTACTCGCTGGTTCGGACTCGCATTGCCGCTCATCTTGATTGCAGCTCACAGGCGCTTGGAAAGCCCGCTTACCTTCGCCGTTCTCATCCTCGCCTCGCTCGCTGTCCACGCCCGCTTCGCTCGCCCCATCGCCGATCCGCATATTATTGCCGTCAATACCGATGTCGGTAATGGAAGCGAATCAGGTGCGCAGGCCGCCGAGCACACATTGCAGCAAATCGCCCTCGCCCATCCCAACACCCTCCTGATCTTCCCCGAATCAGTGATTCCCGATTGGAGCGCCGCGCACGACGTGCGCTGGGCTTCCACCTTTGCGCAACTCAGCAGACAGCACACAGGCATTCTGATCGGCACAACCATTCCGATTCCGAACACGATGGCCAGCCGCAACGTTCTGCTCTCGCGCGGATACTCCGAACGTCTCTCTTATGTGCAGCGTGTGCCCATTCCTCTCGGGATGTGGCAACTGGGCGAATCTCGCCGCGGCTTTCCACTCTCGCTCCGTTTCCCGGCCACTATTCGCGTCTGGAATCGCCGCGCCGGAGTTCTTCTCTGCTACGAGCAGATGACTTTCTGGCCGGCTATTGAAACTATGGCGCGCGGTCCTGAGATGCTCATCGCCCCGTCGAATCTCTATTGGGCGCGGAACACGTCGATCCCTGCCATCCAGCATCTTGCCGCCCAGGATTGGGCCGACCTCTGGTCGATTCCGCTCTACGAGGCACGGAATCTATGAAAACAATGCTCGCCGCCGTACTCCTTGCGCTTGTGGCCTATGGCCGCGCACAAACGGTGGACATTGCCGCGCTCGGCCGAAAATGCGTACCCGAAGCCCCACTCTCGACGCTCAACGCCATCGTACGAGTCGAATCTGGCGGCAATCAGAGCGCCATGCAAATCGACTTTCCCAAGACGCTGCTCAAACGATGGCATCTTCCAGCCGGAACTGTCGCGATCAAACGCCAGCCCGCGAATGCGCAGGAGGCGCTCGCATGGCTCCGCTTTTTCCAGACCTATGGAATCTATGTCGATCTTGGCTTGATGCAGGTCAGCAGCTACGAAGCAAAGCGCCGCAAGATTGATCCTGAATCGCTGCTCGATCCCTGCACCAATCTGCGAGCAGGTTGGCAGATCCTCGAAGACGCATACCGAATTGAGGTCGCCACCTACGGCCCCGGCCAGACGGCCCTCCAGCACGCTCTCTCGCGCTACAACACCGGAAACACCGCCCGCGGTTTTGATAACGGCTACGTCACGAGGGTTCTTGCTGCCCTCCGCCGCCTGCCCAGCCCATCCCAGTCCAACCCGGAGAAGCGAAGATGATTGACGCAGAGGATTTCCAGCTATCAGGCAGGAGCACGCTAACGAACAAGCTGGGCATCACGAAGCCGGAGGCACTTGCCGCAGCGGTGTCGGAACGTACGTCGCACCGGCTGGCCGAACTTCAGGCATCGCCCATTCGCGGCGGCTTCGATGCTCCGCACCTTCAGGAGATTCACCGCTACCTCTATCAAGATGTCTTTGACTGGGCGGGCGAGTTGCGGCGCATCGAGAAGGGCGGTGCGCCAACTCCTGATCTGGAGAGCGCCCTCAATCGCATCTTCGACCGCTTGAACCGCGAAAACCTACTGAAAGGCCTCGACAAGGACGAGTGGATGCGCCGGGCCACTGACTACTCCGAAGAGCTTCGCTCGCTTCACCCTTTTCTTGCAGGCAATGACCTCACCATCCAGGAATTCGCCACGGAATTGGCCCGCAAGAACAATCTGCAACTCGAATGGCGGGAGGCCCCGGAATCCGCCAGTGATACTGTCGCTTTTGCGGAACAGGCCGAACGCTCGGCGCAGTTGCGCCGCCTCATCATGCTCGCCGTCGATGCAGACCCAGCCGCCCCGATTACGCGCCTTCATCACGCATTCGAGCGCGGGAATGAGCTGTCGCTTTCCTTCCACGACCCGCGCTCCTGATGCACGTCTCATAACGCGATAC